>ERZ887851.301-NODE-301-length-49881-cov-20.803436_pt1 | contig 49881 bp, 31 predicted proteins | sample MGYA00521100_ERZ887851 | MGnify/ENA primary metagenome ERZ887851 (study PRJEB32303, sample SAMEA104408602) | aquatic metagenome | biome: Brackish water; feature: Pelagic; material: water | place: Baltic Sea | collected 2014-06-06T16:11:00 | depth 11,444 m ... | reverse complement strand
TGTGAGTAACGCAGGAGCTCTACGCAGTCTTAGTGGTAACAATACCTTAACAGGCGCTATTACTATACTTAACAGTGGAAATCAATATGTGAGGATATTTGCCGATAGTGACCTATTAACCATAACAGGAGATTTGATAAACAACTATAGGGTATATATGGGAGGAACTGGAGACGTAAATGTAACAGGAACAGTGAGCGGAAGTGGAAACAGCACTCAAATATTCAAATCAGGAAGTGGAACGCTAACCGTAAATGGCGTGGTGTGGTAAGCAATAGTAAAAGAGATGCGTTATTCTAGACAATACACAATGTGTTATATCTAACAATGTACTGAAGTAGCAATTAGAATTACTATTTATGCAAGAAAAATACTTTGATGATTTTCATTTGCTACGCTGTTACTATTGATAAAGGACTTTAAATCTATCTAAAAAAACGTCAATTGGAGTTTGAATACTTGAACTGAGTTTCAACAGGAACGCCAAACAATCCCTCCAATTCTCGAATATTTTTTTTATAAAATGTAGTTTCTGGAGGAAGACTTAAATTATTCCAAAAATATTGTTTGTAGGGAGGTTTAAAAAGACTCATGTCTTTTCGAATGTATTGTTTTTTTGAATGAATTAATTTGGAGTTGTCTTCTAAAGATAAAACGTAAGCTTCATGTCTGTAGGCTACTGGGATATATTCTTTTACTTTTTTGTTGGTACGAGCTATTGCTTTTTTTACTTGATCGGGAGTTTTAATAAATCCATCCCATTTACGTTTGTGGTAACTTAAGTATAATTTGTTTTGTCTGTTATTTTTATAAATATAGATTGCCGTAAGGCTTTTTCCTATGTCGATCGCGGTCGAATTTTTTTCTACTTTGTAAATTTTAAAGGTGTCGTAGCCAATATAAAAGGTAATATAATTCCCTTTTTTATTGGTTCCTTTAATGACAGCTACATCTTCATTTTCATAAAAAGAGTTCTCAAGTTTTTTCCAACTGTATTGGTTAATAGAAAATCCACTACGTATGGGGTTATTTAGCTCCATAAATTCGATCGCATGGCGGTCTTGTTTGTTTTTAAGAAATCTATAGTCCGCTGAAGTTCGACTGTGAAGTACATCAAATCCATTGATAAAAGAGGAAGGTCCTCGATCAATTACATCAATGTATTGCTCAATAAAAAATCGGCAGGTATTGTCCTCTACAGACCAACGTCTATATAGGATGCCCAGTTTATGTTTCTTACTGACCGTATTGTCTTTTAGTTTTTTAAAAGCTTTCTTGACTATGCCTTTTGGAGACTCGAGCAATACCTCACTCAATGATGTAACTTTTTCAATCAAAACAATTTTTTTTTGTTTCAACGCAATAAAATCAGTTACACTAATTTCAATAGGTTCAAATCCAATGGAAGAAATTTCTAATGTATCCAACAATTCATTATTGGTCACATAAAAGCTAAAGCTACCCTCCTCGGTTGAGCTGGTGCCCATGTTTTTTTTGACTATTCCCACAGAAGTGTAAGGAATTGGATCGTCAAACTGGTCAAAAACCACTCCTTCTATTTTAATTTGACCTTGAGAAAAAAGAAAAGAAGATTGAAAAGCAACCATGGTGAGCGCTAATATCTTTTGTTTTAAAAAAATTTTCATTATTTAAAACTGTTTTAAAAAGTTCCAAACTCTGTTATAAAAATCAGGGTCGTTGGCTTGATTCAAACTATGATTTCCTTCATGAACACTGTGAAATCGAATTTCTTTTCCAGACATGCAATCTTTATAAATATATATCTGATCGTTACCCATCGTTTCTATTTTTGGGATTGTTGAGCAGCCAAAGGCTGAAGCCCAACTCAAAGCACTATCCGTTCCGCTTAAAAAAGTGTGCCCTACAACAGACTTTCCTCCCTCATAAGGAATAATGGGGTCTGCAGTTCCACACATTTGATATACTGAAACAGGAGGAGTTGATACTGAAGGAACCGTTCCGGCTATTAATTGACTAGCCAAAGGAGCAATAGCAGTAAAATAGGAGGTTTCAATCGCCAACTTATTTACCAAACCCGAACCGTTTGAATATCCGATACCATACACTTTACTAGCATTAAAAAAGGAATAGGTTTCTAGTTTTTTCATTATTTGTTCCAAAAAATAAACTTCATTAGCTTTTGATGCTTCTGTACCTAAATTCCATGATTTCAAATGCCCTTGCGGATATACACCAATAAATTCACCAGAGTTTACAAAACTTGAAAACCTGTTCACCCACATATCATTTTGACCTCCGTTGCCATGAAAAGCTATCACAATGGAGTGTTTTTCGTTAGGATTAAAATTAGTCGGTATGTGCACAAGAACCTCTCGCTGTTGCGAAACACCCTCAATGGTTTGCTGCACATAAAAAGAATAATCCTCTACGGGTTCGGGAGTATTTATGGAAACATCATCCGATTCATTTTTTGAGCTTTCGCATGAAATAAGAAAAAAACCTAGTACTATTAAAGTTGTCATTTTCATAATTATTAAAAATTTTTATATAGTAACTAAATTTTTATTTTTTCAATAACAATCATTGCTAATTAAAATTAGTACAGAACTATAGGGTTAAAATCATCCCGTAAAATAACTCAAGACTCCTATTACTATAATCACAAGAAGCACTGAAAGCACAACATCTATGGTATCATAACTATTATCATTATCCTGTTTTTGCGAGTTGGTCAGAGTTCCAAAAGACAATCCCGTTATGGTTTTGTAATCGGGAGGAGACGTTAACAAACTCACTGAAATACATAGAACCACTGAAAACAAAAACATAAAGATAGCCATATGTGAAAAATTGACAGTTGCAAAGGCAAAGGCAAAACCATCAACAGAGAGACCAGAGACAATTTGAGGTTGGTAATAAATTTCAGATCCTAATCGGAGGATTAGTAAAACCAATCCTGCTAACAAAGTGGTAATTGCAGCTTTTGAGTTAACTCGTTTCCATATGATTCCTAACAAAAAAACAGTAGTTACTGGAGGTGCAATATACGATTGTACATTTTGGAGGTATTGATACATTACGCCCCCGCCAATTTTTTCCATAATAGGAATCCAAATAATTCCTAAAACAACAATAAATCCAGTAGCAATTTTTCCTGTATTTAATAATGATTTTTCGGATTTGTTGGGTTTGAGTTTTTTATAAATATCGATAGTAAAAATAGTTGAGCATGAATTAAATACAGAAGCCAACGAACTCATAAGTGCTGCCATTAGTCCCCCAGCCACCAATCCTTTCAAGCCAACAGGCAGAAGGGTTTTTACAAGCATAGGAAACGCACGATCTGCTTTTTCGATAGAGAATACTTCAGGGTTTTGAATGGATAGTGCAAAAGCAATAATACCTGGCACTAAGAAAATTAGAATGGGTAATAATTTTAGATAGGCTCCAAAAATAGCTCCTCGTCTTCCAATTTTTATATTATTAGCTGCAAGTGTTCTTTGAACAATGTATTGATCTGTACACCAATACCATATACCAACAATAGTTCCCCCAAACAACAACCCTGTCCAAGGAAAATCGGGATCAGACATGGGTCTCCACATATTAAAATGATCTGGACTTACCTCCATAACCGTTTCTCTCAATACAGTCCACCCTCCTACTTCTTGCAAGCCCAAATAAGTAATGATGACAGAACCGAAAATCAAAATAATTGTTTGCAGGGTTTCGGTATATATAACTGCCTTCATACCTCCAACAACCGTATAAATTCCTGTAAAGACAACAATTCCGATGGCTCCATACCAAAAAGGGATTGCTAAGAGTTCGGACACCACAATTCCGCCAGCATAAATTGTTACAGAAACTTTGGTAAGCACATAGGCTACCAAAGAAAACAATGATAAAAACCAACGAGATCGACTATCAAATCGTTTTTCCAAAAATTCAGGCATTGTGAAAGCCCCACTGCGAATATAAAAAGGTAAAAACAACCATCCCAACAACAAAACAATCCATGCATGGAGTTCGTAGTGAGCCATTGGGGCTCCTGATTCAAAACCGGTACCTGCTAAACCGACAACATGCTCCGAGCCAATATTGGACGCAAATATGGAGGCTCCAATAACAAACCAACCAACGTTTCTTCCAGCTAGGAAGTAGTCCTCAGTGTTGTTGTTTTTTTGAAGCACTACCCAAACAGCTACTGCTATCAGAGCTAAAAAATAGACTCCCAAGACAATCCAATCCAAATTTTCTAAAACAGACGTTGATAAAAAAATTAAGTTTGTCATAACCAAAAGGGCTATTTTTTTATCTAAATATATTGATTGATAATATTTTCAAACAACTCTTGTTTACCACTTTGTAGATTTAATTCGCCATTTTCAAGGGCTATTTTATACAAATCTTGAAGTTGAAGCTTACCCGATTCAAACGCAGCACCTTTTCCTGAATCAAAGGAAGCATACCGTTCTTGGCGAAGTTTTTTGTATGGTGAAGAGGTAATGATCTTATCTGCAGTAATCAATGCTCTAGCAAAGGTATCGGCACCGCCAATATGCGCCAAAAACACATCTTCCATGTCGGTAGAGTTTCTTCTAATTTTTGCGTCAAAATTCACGCCACCTCCTTGTAAACCGCCGGCTTCAAGAAAAACAAGCATGGCTTCAGTAGTTTCTTGAATGTTATTAGGAAACTGATCGGTATCCCATCCATTTTGGTAATCGCCTCGATTGGCATCAATGCTCCCTAACATTCCAGCTTTTGCTGCTACGGCCAATTCGTGCTGCATGGTGTGCTGTGCTAGCGTAGCGTGGTTGACTTCAATGTTTAGCTTAAAATCTTTATCCAATCCATAGTTTTTTAAAAAACCAATTGCAGTAGCTGAATCAAAATCGTATTGATGTTTCATAGGCTCCATGGGTTTGGGCTCTATAAAAAACGTTCCCTTAAAACCTTGAGCACGAGCATAATCTCGAGCCATGGTCAAAAATTGTCCCATATGGTCTAACTCGCGTCCCATATCTGTATTGAGGAGCGACATATATCCTTCACGACCGCCCCAAAAAACATAGTTTTCGCCGTTAAGTGCCATAGTAGCATCCAACGCTAACTTAACTTGTGCACCTGCTCGTGCCACAACATCAAAATCCGGATTGGTAGACGCGCCGTTCATGAAGCGTGGATTTGAAAAACAGTTGGAAGTACCCCATAAAAGTTTTACACCTGAATCTTTTTGCTTTTGTTTGAGGTATTCAACTATTGCTGCTAAACGTTTTTCAGATTCTATTAATGAAAACCCTTCTGCGACTAAATCATAATCATGAAAACAAAAATAATCGAAACCCATTTTAGTAATAAATTCAAATGCAGCATCCGCTTTATCTTTAGCCGCTTGAATGGGATCTGAAGATTGATCCCAAGGGAAATTTTGAGTTCCTGGACCAAATGGATCAGAACCCTGTCCGCAGAATGTGTGCCAATATGCGATGGCAAATTTAAAGTGCTCACGCATGGATTTTCCAGCGACAATTCGCTCAGAATCATAATATTTAAATGCTAAGGGGTTGTCCGATTCTTTTCCTTCATAAGGGATGGCATCAATACCTTTAAAATATTCTTTACTTCCTATAAGTGTCATTAGTTAAAATTTTATTTGTTTGTATAATTCTTTTTTCCAATTGTTATATGCGTCAAGGTATAAGGAGCTATTTTCAATAGGCTTGAAAGTCATTACATGATCGTTATCGGTGATGTTTTTACCGAATCGTTCAAAATTCTTATCTGTTAGCCCGGCGGCTCTAGCAGCCCCTATAGCTCCTGTTGTGTTGTAGATTTCTATTTCGTAGCCAATTAAGGTAGCTAATGTTTTTGAAAAAATTTCAGATCTAAAAAGATTGTCATTTCCAGCTCTAATTACTTTTATCTTAGCATGATCGTTTTCTAGAATTTCCATCCCATAAGCAAACGAAAAAGCAATGCCTTCCAAAGCAGCACGATATAGGTGCTCCTTATTGTGTTGATTCAAATTTATGTTGCAAAACTGCGTTCCAACATTCGTATTATTGAGCATGCGTTCAGCGCCGTTTCCAAAAGGTAAAATAACCAATCCATCAGAACCTATAGCAACTTTAGAGGCTTTGCGATTCATAGTTTCATACGATTCGGCTGAACTTTGGTTACGAAGCCATCTGTACATAATTCCAGCTCCATTAATACATAATAATTTACCAATAGTTGGATTTTCTTTTGAGTAATTTACATGCGCAAAATGATTAATTCTGTTGGCCTCTTTAGAAGTTTTATTGTTAGAGACGGCATAAATAACTCCCGAAGTTCCTCCAGTAGCAGCTACTTCTCCGTCATTAAAAACATTGAGTGAAAGCGCATTATTGGGTTGATCACCTGCTCTGTAGGTAATGGGAATTCCTTCGGGCAATCCTGTTTCTTCGGAAGCCTTTTTAGAAACAATTCCTTGCGGTGTAAAATTCTCCACAATATTGGGTACTAATCGAGCATCGAAATCAAAATAATCCAACAGCCAATCGGCTACCGTGTCGGATTGGTAATCCCAAAAAATACCTTCTGAAAGTCCATTTTTTGTGGTCACTATATCGCCCGTAAGTTTATAGGCTATGAAATCGCCTGGTAACATAAACTTATGAATTTTATCGTACAATTCTGGCTCGTTGTCTTTAACCCATTTGAGTTTAGAAGCTGTGAAATTTGCAGGAGAATTTAGAAGCGATTTTGAACATCTTTCTGGAGAAAGTTCTTGAAAGGCTTTATTCCCGATTTCAACCGCCCGGCTATCACACCAAATGATGGCATTTCTGAGGGGATGTCCTTCCTTATCAACCACAACCAATCCGTGCATTTGGTATGAAATTCCAATAGCACCAATTTTTGAAGGGTCTATTTTAGACTCTCTTATTATTCTTTTTGTGCCTTCACAAAGGTATTTCCACCAATTATTCGGATCTTGTTCTGCCCAATCGCTTTGTTCTGAAAGGATAGACATTTCATGTTTGGGTTCATGAATACTTAAAATATTCTCCCCAGTCAAAGCATCTACAATAGCCACTTTTATAGATGAGCTTCCTAAATCAAACCCTATATAATATTGTTGGTTCATTACTTTTTTATTGATTATAGAATCTATTTTTAATCGAAAAACTATTGATAAGGATCCAACGTAATGATTGAGCCATCTTCTCGATAGTTTATTTCAGCTTTTTTGATACATCTCAAATGGGTTACTCCTTTGGAAAGCGATGAGTCGTGGTAAAATAAGTAGGTTTTACCTTCAATCTGACAAATGGAATGATGAGAAGTCCATCCAACCACAGGATTTAATATTCGCCCTTTGTAAGTAAATGGACCGTAGGGATTGTCTCCAATAGCATAACATATAAAATGTGTGTCGCCGGTTGAGTAGGAAAAATAATAATTTCCATTGTGTTTATGCAGCCAAGCAGCTTCAAAAAAACGACGCTCATTATCTCCCGAAAGTAACAGCGCACCGTTTTCATCTAAAATTTGAATTTCTTTGGGTTTTTCATCAAACTCAAGCAAATCATCGCTCATTTTAGCAACAAACGGCAACAAAGCAGGGTCCTTATCATCAGGGATAAAAGCTGTTGGGCTTTCGGGTTGATCAGCATTGAAAACACCTGATCTCCAACGCTGCAATTGACCTCCCCAAAGACCTCCAAAATACATATAATAGCTACCGTCTTCGTCTTTGAATACGGCTGGGTCGATAGAGAAGCTTTCTTTAATTGGATTTAGCTGCGCTTTGAAAGGCCCTATTGGCGAATCACTTACAGCAACCCCTATTCTGAAAATTCCATCATAATCTTTAGCAGGAAAAAACAAATAAAATTTACCGTTTTTTTCGTTTGCATCGGGTGCCCACATTTGCTGTTTTGCCCATTGAACATCATCTATATGAAGGGCAATTCCATTATCAACAGCTTCACTATCAATTGAATCCATAGAAATTACATGGTAATCTTCCATAGCAAAATGACTTCCTAAATCATCAAATGCTTCTCCAGCATCGACATCGTGAGAAGGATAAATATAAATTTTTCCATTAAAATAGTGAGCCGAAGGGTCTGCCGTATAAATATGGCGCACTAGCGGCGCAGATAGTGCGTTTTGGTTTAACTCCTCAAAATTGATGTGTTCTATATTGTCTTCTGGCATTTTTTAATGATTTCTTCTTTGTTTTAAATCCAATTCAATTTGATTTTCCATGTTTTTATTTATTTCATAGAAAAACAACAATCCAACCCCTACTAAAAACGGAATAGCTGGGTATATACTCACTAGGAGTTTTGTTCCTAAAATTGCCTCTGCAGTTTGACCCAATTCACTATTGGGAACATAACCGTAAGTATCAAGGATTTTAGTAACCAAAGAACTTCCAATGGTAAGTCCCAATTTTAGTCCAACCATCATGGCAGAAAAAATGATTGCTGTGGCTCTTCTATTGTTTTTCCATTCTGAATAATCGGCAACATCGGCTATCATAGCCCATAGCAAGGGAATTGTGATGCCGTAGAAAAAACCATGAAGAATTTGAGATCCAAAAATTAACTCTACAGATGTGGGTTTGAAAAAAATAAAAATTATAATAAACAATGTGGAAATAAATAGAAAGACTCCAAAGATATTTCTTTTCCCGTATTTATCTGCCAAAGCTTTTGACAATCCAATACCCAAAATCATAAAAATAATTCCACCCGCATTGAACAAACCAAAACCAGCAGACACAGGATCATTTCCAAAAAAATTGACACCTACACTAGAGAGAAAATCTAAAATGGGTTGAATAAAAATGATCAATTGAGGTGCGTTTACATAGTTTTCAAAATAATAAACGTAGGAACCTCCCTTCATAGCCAGTGATACAAAGGTTAGGGTTGTCAAAACTAGCATGATAATCCAAGGTTTGTTTTTGACTAAATCTAATAAATCCTCTTTGACAGTAGATTTTTGTTCTTCTGAAGGAACAACTCGCTCTCTTGTAGTGAAAAAAGTAATCATCAGCATAATAGTTCCTATAACGGCCAGCCAAGACATGACCAATTCAATGCCCAATGCTTTGTCTCCATTTCCTGCATAAATGATAATGGGTAACATAAAAACTTGTACAAAAAATTGAGCAAACATCACAGCTACAAATCGATACGAAGAAATACTGTTTCGTTCCTTCATATCTCCAGTAATTACACCACTAAGTGCAGAGTACGGAAGGTTGCTAGAAGCATACAATAAAAGCAATAAGGTATAGGTGATTACTGCGTAAATAATTTTCCCCTTGTAATCGAAGTCTGGGGTGCTAAATGCTAGCACAGAAACAACTCCAAGCGGAATGGCTGTCCACAAAATCCAGGGGCGAAATTTACCCCAACGCGAAGTGGATCTATCTGCAAGAGCCCCCACAATAGGATTGAACCCAAAAGCGGCAATCGTACCAACAACAAACATAATTGCGGTCGCATCGTTGGCTTCTAATCCGTATATATCGGTGTAGAAATAGGCTAAATAAGTCATTAGGGTCTGAAACACAAGGTTTGCTGCAAGATCCCCAAGGCTGTAGCCAATTTTTTCGATTACGGATAGTTTATTAGATATTGATTTCATAGAATATTTTTAGTTACTTTTAGTCAGTATTGGTAGCGTGAATGACAGATTGGTAGGCCTTTTTGGGTTGATAATTCCTGTCAAACAATAAAGGGTAATTGGTTCGTCCTTTAATGGGCCAATCGTTGAGCCATGAGTGTTTATTCATAACGCCCCAAAAGGTAACTCGACTTATTTTATCCTTGTGTTTTATAAACAGTTTAAAAATATCTTCATAGCGTTTGGCAAGTTGATTTTGAATAGCATCGGGCAATCCGTTTGGATATGGATTCATTGTTGGGTCTCCTTCCAATTCAGAAAAATTCTGGCTTACTTCAGCACCTACCAGTTCCCATGGACTTGGAAGCACTGAGATATCTAACTCTGTAAACGAAACAGGAACCCCAACGGAAGAGATGTCTAAAATAATTTGTTCGATTTCTTGTAAACTGGGCGAATTCAAATCCCAGTGTGCTTGAACACCTACACCGCTGATTTTGGTACCATTGGATTTAAGTTTTTCAACCAATCGAAGAATTCCAGCTCTTTTTGAAGGTTTATAAACATTGTAATCGTTATAAATTAAATCGGCATCTGGGTCAGCTTTTGCTGCCCATTGGAATACTTGATCAATATAATCTTCTCCCATTTGATTGTAAAAAACAGATGTTCTTAAAGTTCCGTCTTCATTGAAAGCCTCGTTGACAACATCCCATGCATTGATTTTGCCTTTGTATCTAGAAACAACCGTATTCACATGGTTTTGAACATGGGCATTCATTTCAGTGCTGCTTTGAATGTTTTGCATAAAATCGGCTAGTTGGGAATGCCATACCAGTGCGTGCCCTACAATATACATATTGTTTTGCAACCCCAGTTGAACATATTTGTCGGCAACCGAAAAATCAAATTGGTTGGGTTCTGGTTGAAGATACATCCATTTTAGTGAATTTTCAGGGGTAATTGAATTGAACTCAGTGGTCACTATTTCTTTAGATTGCTTATCAAATCCTAAAATAGTTTGCTCATTTATAGCAGCTCCCATACGAAACAGCCCTTTAAAGTGATTGTGTAATGAATCTGAGGATACTTTATTGTCAGAAGAAACTGTATCTGAGGCTGAATTTGAACAGCTGATCAAACAAATTAATGAAAAGAAAACAGATACGTAGGCTATGTTTTTATTTTTTTTGGACATAATTCAATGGTATTATTGATAGTTTATTATTTTTTTATAAATCGAAAAATATGTGTTTTATTATTTGTTGTGTCTGTTAGTTTTACTAAATAAATCCCAACGTTTAGACCTGAAACGTCTACTGAAAGTGATTGTTGTTGTGCATTTATTTGTTGAGGCAATTGAAATTGTTTGCCAGAAAGATCTGTTACAACAACCCTATTCTCCTTCGTATAGTTCGCAATTATGAGATTGCTTTTTGCTGGGTTGGGATAGACATACAATCTTTGGTAATTTTCATTTTCTTGATTTGTACTCAAAGAAGCATCTAAAAACTCATAAGCACCGATATCAATTACATCGTTGATAACAGAAAAGTCAACCGCTGACGATCCTTGGGGTACTAGTGAAAAATCATCGATATAAAAATCTCCTCTGCCCTCAGCATTGGTTGGACCCTTAACATATACAAACAAGTTGTGATTGCTAGAATAGGGATAGTCACCCGTTAGAAGTGTCCACTCTTGATCAGAAGTTGTGACTCTGGACGTTACATCATAATAAGTTCCATCGTCGGTATTTTTAATAGTGATTTGGTTAGTTCCAGAAACTCCGGAGGCTAATTTTACCCAAACGTAAAATGTATAATTTTCTCCAACGGTTAATAAATTATCTAAATCCATCTTTGGGCTGTGCAAATCTTGAGTTCGACCCGTGGTCAAAAAACTAGAACCACCCGTTCGTGATGTAACTGTACTTGTTTGCGATGTTGCCCCAAACGAACTCCAACCGCCTGCTGTACCCTCAAAGCTTGAATACGAAATGGCATCTGGAAGCTCCGGACGAGGATTTCCCAAAATATCGTAGGCGGGTGTATAACTAGAATCTCCTACATTAATTGCTGGAGAATTTGATTGTAACGAAAAATCTGTTGAAGACATATCTACAGCCCCATTAATAACTCCGGGTGCAGAAACAAAAAGCGGATCAACATTCACTATATTATTGTTGTTTGTTGCTGGCCATTGATAGGTTCCATTGACAAAAATATTATTGTTTGCTGTTTTGTTTGGTACGTTTAAAAATTCCAATACACTAAAATTTTCATAGTATGAAGGCGTGGCAGAAGGAGGTCGAGAAACAATAATATTATTGACAATAGTAACGCCTTTAACATTTCGCGCTTTGATTCCTGCAACGTTTTGTCCGCGATGAGCGGTGTTTCCTTGCGCTACAGAAATGTCTTGTATTTGTTCATGAGCACCGTTAAAATAAAGGGTATTGTTGCTATAAATAGCAGAGGCAGCTAATGAATTATCAAAATTGATTCCATTTTTTCCATTATTAACACAAAGATTGTTTTCAAACAAAAAAGTACCGTTATATTCAGGATCACTCCTTGTAACATAAAGCCCTTGACCATCTACAATGGAGGTATGAGTTGCTGAACCGTACTCTAGATTGTTATTTTGAGCATTATCTGGTAAGTTGGTAGTAAAAAAAGGGATTCTGTTCCAGTTATTATACACAACATTACCGCGCATAATCATCTTAATATCCGTTCCATTATCATCTTCTGCAGCTGCAATGGTTTCTGCATAAACAATAGCACTCGAAGCCGATGAAGTCCACCAGGTTGTGTTATAAACAGTATTGTACTCAATAGTAATGCGATCACTATCATTAAAACGAATTCCTGAACCGGGAGTATCATGGACTATATTATTTCTAATTATAATATTATTGTGTGCTCCATAGCCTCCCCAAATTCCTTTTCCAGAAAAATAACTATGCGTATAGTTGGTGCTTGAATCATCATCTAAAGAAACCAATACCTTATATTCTCTGTCTGCCATAGCCATATCGTAGTCTATTGAGGCAGAAGGGCCTACTACCTCAAAACCTTCAATGATAATATAGTTCTTTTCATCAGCGATTTTAATTCCTCCTTGACCATCAAATTGAATTATGGGAGAATGGCCAGGATAATTTCTTAAGGTAATGTAATTTCCTGGTGTACCCGATTTATTGATAGTAGCCACATGAGGATTGCTCATGTTTGTTTTGGAGGAAACATCAACGGTTCCGTAATTTTGATTTCGATAAACACCCTCCATGACATAAATAGTCCCTCCAGGATTTACCATTGAAATTGCTTTATTGATTGTTTTAAAGGGCGATTCGAGCGCACCATTATTGGTGTCGAAACCTTGGCTGTCGGATACATAATAATTTTGAGAATACATCCAACCCGAAAAAAAAAAGCCAATAAATATTGATTTGCATATGCGGTCAAATTTTGAGCGATAAAAGCTTACTTTGATTTTTTTCATATGGGTTCTTCGCCGTGGAGTTATTAGTTCAACTCTATACATCAATTAACTTCAAATTTAAAGCAGAAATGATTGGCATATTAAAACATATGAGCAAAAAGCTATTACATTTGAGGATAATGCATCAAAGCGATTGGCATAACATCCCCTAATAAAATGATCCTGAAATCTCATTTATCAAAAAGACGGTTTCACTATCAATTAATTCTCTTTAGCAATCATTGGATCTTGGTTCACATAAGTACGCATAGCCTTTAATTTTTTACGATATTTTTCGACCAACTTTGCGTTTTCAGGAAGTTTGGATATGTCCGTATTTTGTTTCAAATCCTTGTTCAAGTCGTATAGCATATTTCCTAAATATTTTTCGCCGCGGAAAAATTCTGTGTAAGAGTAATTTTTATCTACTACGGCTTCGCCTTCTTTGTAGCGCGTATAAATTTCGTCTTTCAAATTAACAGAAGGATTTTTCATCACAGGAGTTAGGCTTTTACCTTGAATGTAATTTGGAGGTTCAATTCCTGCAAGCTCGCAAAGTGTCGGGTAGACATCTACAAGTTCAGTAAAAGAATCCGTAGTTTGATTTTTTACATAATTAGGAGATGAAATAATAAAAGGTATTTTAATTGCTTCATAAAATGTACTGTGCTTGCACCAAAAACCGTGCTCTCCTAAAAAAAATCCATGATCACTCCACAAAATAATAGTGGTGTTATCTCTCAAACCCAAGTCGTCTAATCCCTGAACAAGATCTCCAATCAGAACGTCCATATAACTGACACTGGCGTAATAACCATGCACCAAATTTCTTGACATTTCATCGCTCAACAATCCTTCACTTGGAATGTCCAAATACATGTTTCTTAATTCCGCTGAATCGTGTTGAGCATGCATCGCAATAAAAGGTGAATTTTTGGGTTGATAGGCGTTGTCTGCCAATTCAACCTCTTCGTGGTCGTACAGGTCCCAGTATTTTTTGGGCTGAATAAACGGAAGATGGGGAGATACATAACCAACAGCCATAAAAAAAGGCTTGTTTTCATCCTTTAAATCCTTCATTTTTTGAAGGGCTTGTTTTGTAATTTTTCCATCATTGTAAACATAATCATCAACTTCAGGGTATTCAAAGGCAGGGCCTTTGGGGCCGTGAGAGCCTTTTTCACCATTGCGCTTTCGTTCTTGAGCTTCCGGATCTTGATAGTCGGCTTGATGGGCACCTCCGTCCGATTCTGTCCAATGTTCCTCCGTATCGTCAGGGAAATGGTATATTTTTCCATACGATATCGTTTCATATCCATTTTCTTTAAATAACTGGTTCAATGTAATGGCATTGGGTGCGTCAACCGAAGCTCTGGAAGTATAATCATTAAAGCGTTCTTGGCTTGGACGAATTCCAGTCATTATACTAGCTCGACTGGCGCCACATACCGCAATATTGGTAAATGCGTTATTAAATTGCAATCCTTCAGAGGCCAATTTATCTATGTTTGGAGTAATCATTTTGGATTCTCCATAAGAATTAATCTTGGGTCTAAAATCGTCTACTGAAATGAAAAGAATGTTGTGTTTTTTTTCGTCAGACTGACCAAAGACAACATCTGGTATCAATACAACACAAAGAATGATTAGGGAAAATTTATTCAATATATTCATAATTATATACGTTTAATTGGTTGTAATATTTGAAGCTCTATAGCCAATCCGAATGGCTCGAGCATTAATTTTTTCGTTAGGTTTTAACTGTATTGGCTTTGAATAAAGCAACCATTGTTTGGAGCCAATATTTCCGCCTATTTGATACCCAATAGAAGCACCCACAGTTTCAGAGCTCAGGTATGTTAGTTCGCTTTTTGTGCTAATTACAACATCAGCAGTTATGGGCTGAATCATGTTGGGCCAAAACGCATTTACAATTTCACTTTCGGGTTCAAAACCACGATCGTTAATTTCCTTTTGCCATTGATAAAGTTGATTTCTAAACAGGCTAAGCTTGTTTGCATAGGCTGGATTATTTGCCAAATTATTGACTTCCGAAGGATCGTTTTGAAGGTCATATAATTCTTCTTTTTGCTTGGTTGGCATAAAAATGTAGGCAGCATCCCCTTCCAACTCTCCAGCTTGATTGAGTTCAATCAAATGTTTGTTCATCGGAATTTGCTCTCGATATCGATTTCTATAAATCAAAGGAAGCTCTGGCATAAAATTTTTAACATACACAAAACGACCATCCAACACCGAGCGTTGCATATCAGTAGATTCATCAAATCGGTCGGCAGATCCGTATATAAATTTTCGAGGCGGTTGTTCGTGTTTTCCAGCAAAAGCTTTGCCATCCAAATGATCGGGCGGTTCGATTCCTAGAAGCGACATTACCGTTGGTCCCAAATCCATTAAAGAGATCATTCGCTCATCAGTTTCTCCAGCACGGTATCCATCTGGATATCGAATTAAAAGGGGTACATGAAGACCGCTATTCCCTACTGCTCGTTTTTGTCTCAAGAGATTGCCTCCATGATCACTCCAGAAAAAAATAATCGAATTATCCAAAACCCCATCGGCTTCGAGGCGACTCAATAGTTGTCCCACTTCTTTATCCATAGCCTCGATGTTTGAATATTTTCGTGCAATATCATTTCTTACAACAGGCAAATCGGGATAATACTTAGGAATAGGCACGTCGGATGGACTTACCGTCATAGGCTTGTCTTTTCGAAGCCAAATACGAGATTCATGAGTAGTATAAAAGTTTTTTACATAAAAAAAAGGCATTCCATCAGGAGCATTTTTGTAGGATCCGCCTCCAAAAACATCGTCCCAAGCCGTAAAAGGCGCATTGAACTGATAATCGCATTTGTTGTCATTAACACAATAGTAGCCTTCGGCTCTGAGATATTCTGTAAAAGGTTTTACATAAGGAGGTGTAACGACTTCATACTCAGGAACGTTTTTGCCCGACTTGTCCAAAACACCTTTGTTGGATTTATGATGAACATTTTCGGGCCATTTAAAATTGTTGTGGTCTCCTGTTCGCATATTGTGAGCGCCCAAACGTGCTGGGTACATTCCAGTAATAATTGAAAATCGACTGGGTGCGCAAACACCCACGGTAGCGTAGGCATTCGTATATTTTACGCCCTCCGCTGCCAACCGATCAATGTTGGGAGTATTTACAACATTATTGCCATAAGCACTGAGTATGGGGCCCATATCTTCGGTGCTTATCCAAATCACATTTAAAGGTTGCTGATTGCTTTGGGTTTGCCCAAAAGCAAAAACTCCGTTGCAAAGCAATGCTGTGATTATAAGTACATATATTTTTTTCATAATTAATTAATAATGAAGGGGGTAATAATCATTTTCATTTAATTTTTCCTCGATATCGCTGCTTACCTTGTTCCATTTAGAGTTTCGATCTAATGGATGAAGTGTCGGTTTTAATAGTGGCATTTTTTGATATACTAAAAAATCGTTTTGATCCTCCATCCAAGACTGTAAGGCGTCCGAAAGTTCCTTTTTGACTTCCTGAAGTTCTGATTTATTTATTAGGTTCTTCGATTGGTAAGGGTCGTTTTCTAAATCATATAGTTCTTCAAAAGGAACATTAGGGAATGAGTCAGCCCCCTTTTTGATGAATTTATTTATCACAGGATTTGCGCCATAATTGGAGGCAACAACATCAACAGAATTGTAATTTCGAATGAACTTGTACCGAGAGTTTCGAATGGCACGAGTTGGAAATACTTTGCATTGTTGTATGTTTTGTTTTGTGGCGAGTGAATAGACAAACTTATGGACAGTTTGGTTATTCCCTTTGAGTATAGAATAAAAGCTTTTTCCGTCTATTGATTCTGGAATCTTAGCTCCAATAATATCCAAAAACGTAGGCAAAACATCCACAAAATTCAACAACGATTCAGAAACACTATTGGACGCAACAACCCCCGGCCATCGCACCACAAAAGGGACTTTTAATCCTTGCTCCGCCACACCCCATTTACCAGAAATTCCGTGATCTGAGGCGTAAATAAAGACGGAGTTATCTTTGAGCCCATAGCTATCTACCATTTTTAGAACACGCTCTAACTGGGTGTTATCATCTTCAATATTTTGATAGTACCCTGTTTTAAAATTTTTGAAATTGCCTCTGTCATAAGGGAGCTTATAGATGTCTTTCTTTGAATAATTGGATGTTTCTGGATAAGGTCCGTGTGGATAATCTGAGGTTACAAAAACACAAAATGGTTTTTTAGTTTTTTGAAGGTAGTCGTCAAGTTCCTCTAAAGGCAAATAGCGATGGTTGACGGACATAAAATATTTTGACCATTGAAATACAGAATTGGGTTTCACATGTCCTTTACCAGCCAAAACCACATCATAACCTGCCGATTCCATATAATCTATAACGGTTTTGATATTGGGTTTTACAGGCAAGTGATTTGCCATACATCCATTTTTGAAAGGAAACATTCCTGTGAAAATTTGAGAGCGACTGGGCGCACAAATTGCCTGAGAAGTATAAAAATTAGTGAATCGCATCCCTTCATTTGCAAGTGCATCTACAGCAGGTGTATGAACTTTTGGATTGCCGTACACTCCATAATCCAATTGATCTTGATCGTCTGCTAAGTAAAAAATAAAGTTAGGAAGTGCTGTTACTTGTTGTGCTTCCAATGAAATTAAACTCATTAAAATCAGGCCGTATACTATGTGTTTTTTAAGATTCAATTGCATTAGTTATGGATAATAATTTTGACAAATTGCTTTTCACTTTTTGTGGTTGATTTGAGAATGTAAACTCCTGGAGAAAAAGATTTTACATCGATACTCGCGGTCTTTGAAGGGCTATGGTTTTGATGATATACTCTGGTGCCGTTGGTTTGGTAAATGCTTACTATATGTTTTTCATATTGGGGGAAACTCAATTTGATTTGTGATTGCGTTGGATTTGGAAAAACACGAAGCAAACTCTTTTTTTCTAAAGCGGTATTGTTTTGAATCGCTAGGGTTGGGTCGATCGTAAAAACAAAACTATGTAAGGACATGGGGTACATTTCAATAGAAAGAAAATTACTTTGAACATCAAAATTGTCTGTAGTTACCAACCTAAAATTATCAGCCGAATTGTCCGATGTGACATAATGATCAATCGAGGTTGTTCCTTTTGGAATTTCTAGGTTAAAACCTGAAATTGCATTTTGAGCAAACAATTGCACGACTACTTTTGAATTGTCTGGAGAAACAAAAGCCACTGCATTTGGGGCACTTTCAAAAGTGTTCAAGAAAACTTTTTGGTAATCCTTTTTAATTAGATTGGCAAAATGTTTGAAGGCATAATAGCGCTTTGGCAGGATAATAGTGTTGGAACTATCCCACAAAACCAATGCGGAGGAGCCATACTTTTGACCTGCATCTACTTCTGATTGATACTTATGGGATTCATAAAATAAGTGTGCCATGTAACCTGTCAATCCTCCGTGATTGAATCCATTGATGATACGGTCAATGTGGTATTGAGCGTCTGCCATGTCCCAATCGGGGCTGTGTAGGTTTGCAGATTCCGTAACCCAAACGGGTTTGTTATGAGAAGCATTTTTTAATGTGGACCAATCCGTTGATGTAACTTCGGCTTGATAGGTGTGTGTTGCAACAACGTCTGTAGCAGCAACTACATCAGTATCGGCAAACATTGCATTGACATAATTTATAGTGGAAACACCACTGTTGTTTGATGACACTCTAAACGTTTCAGGGGAAATGATTTTAATTTGCTCTAAATTTTCAGTAAGTAAGCGTTGATTTAAATTTTTAATGATGGAATTTAACTCAGAGGGGGTAGTATTCATTGATTCATAAGTTACGTCATAATCCGGTTCATTTGTTGGAGAAATTGCTGTAACTCCAATACCATATTGATCTTGCATGCCTTTAATAAAAGCCACTAAAAACTCGCTGTACTCATTTTCTTGACCAGAAATTAATGTTCCTCCTCCGGCATGTGAATTGTTTGTTTTTAACCAAGAAGGTGCGCTGTTGCAATTACCGATTATATGGTCAAAGCCATAGGTACTCAAAGAAAATGCGTTGGAAAGTGCTTCGGCTACATATTTAGATCTATAATTATTTGGGGTGCTGCTGTAACGTGTCCAGTCTAGAGCAGAGGTGTTGAGATTAAAAGGATCCGAATTATCATTTGGGTCTTCCAAATCGTGGTATACAAAAAATCGAATCATATTGACTTCTAAATCTTCAAAAGCCAAAGCCTCTATTTGTTCACGCATAGAGTCTTCTAGGGCATACAGATTTTCGGTTCGACGTTTTATCCCTGCACCAAAACCAGCCACAGTTTGTAACGTCATAGCTGGATTGAGGGTTATCGAATTTTCAGGAACTACCTCCACTTGATCCAAAAAATATGTAATATTATTTTCCATGTACCAAAAGCTCAAACGATTTTTATCATTGGCGGTTGTTACTGTAAAATTGTGCGTAAACTGCTGCCAATCTTGGGAAATTGATTGATTACTTCCTTGGTAACTTCCTTCAGCATCCGATTGAAATACAACTTTCATTTGAGCAGAAGACGATGCGCCGCTTATTTTGGCCCAAAATCGAACAGTGTATGTTTGTCCCGCTTCAACTCGAAACCAATAATCACTTTGTGTTTTAACATCCCAACCATTGTCCCCAAGTGAAAGCACTTCACTTTTCAACGCTTTGGTGCTTCCTTGAATCAAATTTTGTGTTTCTATCGAATAGTTTACTTGCCCATTGTTGTTTTGAAAGTTAGACCATTGGGTAAACGAATTTGTTTGGGAATCATCAGCTTCAAACTCCCCATTCTCTATAGGCAATTGATTTTGAGCACTAGAAACAAAAAAAGAGGTTACAAGGAAAAATGAAGTGAAGCTTTTAGACATTTAAATAAGATCTTTTAACGATATGTGGTTTTGGTTTTCAATGGTGCTATTTTAAAGATTTGAAATAGTCCTAAAAAAGTTTATATTTAGTAGTACTTATATTTAGTAAAAGTATTTATTAAGCCCATTGAAAAATATGACAAATGAGGAAAATTCTATGAATTTTGAAGCAATGAAAAACATTACTTATTGATATTAATCTAAGATTATTTTTAAAAACTGATATTTGCCCCATTACTATTTAAAATAGATTTAGCAATAAAATCATTCCAAATGGGGATTAGGAAAATTTTCGGGTACTATCTTGTGAGCATGCTATTTGCAAATGGCGCATATGCTCAGAAACCTTATGATGATATTAATTTTGCACCTCTAAAAGAAAACATCAGCACAAGGGCAATTACATCCTTGCACAAAGATCACAAAGGGATTCTTTGGATTGGGACTCAAGGAGATGGTTTAAGTTCATTTAATGGGTATGAATATAAAAATTACATACACAAATGGGATGAAGAAAACACGCTGAATAGTTCTGTTATCAACACTATTTTTTTTGATGGAGACAACAACTTGTGGGTAGGCACCGATAAAGGATTAAACCTATACAATCGAAATTCAGATCAATTTATTGATATTCCTCTTGATGAGCTAAATTCATTCATTCAAGTCAAAGCTATAGAAGATATCGATGAAAACTTCCTGTTGGTTGGTACTCATGGTTATGGAGCCTACAAGATTGACAAAGTATCTCTTCTTAGTTCTCAAGTGAAATCAATAGATTATCAAAACATCAATGCGCTTCAAATTAACAGTATAAAAACAACGCCAAGAGGTTCTATTGTTGTTGGTTCAAATATTGGGTTGCTTGAATACAATTCATTGAGCAACGAAATAGCTCGTGCTAAATTCACCACACTCAAAGGCTCTCAATTTATAGAAAATGCGATTCAATCTATTTTGATAAAAGCAGATGGAACCATCTGGCTAGGAACTATCAATGATGGGCTTATTGAGGTCTTAACAACTCCCACAAATTATTACGAATTTAAATCGCATCCTATAACTGATAAAAGAATTTTGACTTTGGAATCCGATGCAAATGGATCTATTTTTTGTGGTACTGAAAACGACGGTTTATTCATCATAAACAATAAAAAAGAGGTTGTCAAATCTTTTAAATTTAATAAATCAGATACCAAAGGGGTCAAGTCAAATTCCATTTGGTCAGTGTTGATTGATGAGTCCGGCAAAATATGGGTTGGCTATTTCAATCAAGGAATAGATATTTATGATAAAGAAATGGGTAAATTCAAGTCTTTGCAGAGTATTCCAAACAAAGATCAGTCGTTATTTTCAAAATCTGTCAATTCAATCACTCAAGATCAACAAGGGCGTTTTTGGTTTGGTATTACCGATGGAGGCGTTGATGTTTATGACTCCAAAAAAGAAACATTTGTTCATTTGCTGGATCCAACCAATGAAGTAGCAAAAGGATTAAACAGCAGCGATGTTGTTACTGTTTTTATTGATAGCAAAAATAATGCTTGGGTAGGCACTTGGAATTCTGGACTTTTTCTATTAAAAAAAGGGAGCAAACGATTTGAAAATATTCAAGTTAAAAACAGCCGTGGAATCCTAAAATCCAATAGAATCATGAGTTTTGCAGAAGACTCAAAAGGGACAATATGGATAGGCAGTTTTTTGAGTGGTTTGTATTCTTATAATCCCAAAACAGCAGTGATAACTCATCACCAAGAGGAAGCGCTGACAAAACTTTATATTGACTCCAAAAATATTCGAAAAGTTCTGGTGGACCATGATGACAACATATGGCTTGGAACTCGATCTGGATTGTTTAAGTTGAATTACTCCGACAAAATCAACCCAACGGTTGAGCCTTTTAATGAATTAATGACACGAAATTATGGGGACGGTATTCAATTCAATGTAATTACTACCGTTTATGAGGACAATCAAAACAATATATGGGTAGGTACAGACGGATACGGTATGTGTAAAATCAATCCATCAAAAAACGAAATTAGTTGGCTGAACGCCGAGGACAATTTTATTCAGCAGTCCGTTGTGTCCATAATTCAAACTCAACAAAACAATATTTGGTTTGCTGGAAATAACGGCATTACAAAATTGGATACCGAAAAAAATACTCTTACCAATTTCAACACCCAAGACGGGCTATTGTCAAAAAGTTTTAATAAAAATGCGATTTACCTAACCCATGAAAATTGGTTATTCTTTGGGTGCTTCAAAGGAGTTCATTATTTCGACCCAAAGACTATTAAAATCAACTCCGAAACTCCTAAAGTTTATTTTTCAGATTTCAAGTTGTCTAATAAAAGTGTAGAGCCTAACGTCGAGAACTCGCCTTTGCAAAAAACCATTGGTGAAACTTCTGAAATAGAATTAAAACACGATCAAAGTTTGTTTACCGTCGACTTTTTTGGTCTTAACTATACGCAAACCAAAAACATTGAATATGCATATTATTTGGATGGATTTGAATCCGATTGGAATTATGTAGGTAAAACACGTAATGCAACCTACACTAATATTCCTCCAGGTTTCTACAAATTTAAAGTCAAAGCATCAAACTCAGAAGGTGTTTGGAGCGCAATCCCATCTGTTTTAGAAATTAAAATTTTACCCCCGTGGTGGAAAACCAACATCGCAAGGATGATGTTTTTATTGATAGCAGCGCTTGTGCTCTATATCATTTTTAAGTTTGTAAACATCCGTTTGAAAGAGCGTAACCAAATCAAAAGAGAACGCGAAGAAAGAAAACAAATTGAGGGCTTAAATGCCAAAAAAATTCAATTTTTTACGAACATATCGCACGAGTTCAGAACGCCTCTTACATTAATTATCAATCCTCTTGAGGATATTATTGCTAGTAAAAAAGAGCATCTATCGGATGAAGTAAAAGAAAAGCATAAAATTATTTATAAAAACTCAAAACGACTTTCTAGACTCATTGACGAATTAATGGACTTTAGAAAACTTCAGTTTAATAAAATGGAAGTTAATGTTTCACAATTTGATCTCATTTCTTTCTTAGACGAAGTTGTTAGTCATTTTATGGAAGAGGCACTGCAACGCAGTATCATTTTGACTGTTGAGAAAAACATGAACGATTTAAAAATATGGGCGGATCCATCGATGCTGGAAAAAATAATTTTCAATTTACTTTCAAATGCTTTTAAAGCTACCCAAAATAACGGTACAGTCACTCTGAAAATAAATGAATCAAAACAGCCCATTGATTTTCCTCTTATAACCAATGCTCCAAAAAAAGACGCTATTACTATAAGTATTTCAGATAGCGGTATCGGTATCGAAGAGAAAAATATTGATCAAATTTTCTCGCGATTTTATCAGGTAAACGAACTGGACAAACAATACTATGGCGGTACTGGAATTGGTCTTGAAGTCGTCAAAAACTTTGTGGATCTTCACAAAGGAATTATCGAGGTAAGCAGCCAAAAACATATTGGAACTGAATTTAAAATACATTTCCCAAAAGGAAATGAGCATTTTAACAAAGTAGTTTCTGAAAAAGAATTTGAAATTAACGATTTACAATACGAACAAATAAATTCAAACCCATTAGAAAATGAATTTATTGATACAAAAAAGAAAGCTAAAAAAACGATTCTCATTGTGGAGGACAATCAGGAGCTTCGAAATTATATTAAAAATGAGCTTAAAGAAACGTATTTAATAAAAACCGCCGAAAACGGAATGGATGGGCTGAGCAAAGCCCTAAAGTTTGTTCCTGACCTAATAATAACCGATATCATGATGCCCCTAATGGATGGTTTTGAATTTTGTGAAAAAGTCAAAAACGATATCAAAATCAGTCATATTCCCCTACTAATGATGACTGCCAAAGGAATGCAAATTGATAAGATTAAGGGGATTGATCACGGCGCCGACGCTTATCTGGTTAAGCCTTTTAATATGGAAATTTTAAAATCACATATTAAGCAATTGATCTCCAGTCGACAAATTCTTTTCAACAAGTATTTTAATGGCTTAAACAATGACCAACTAACCAACACGACAACCTTAGACAAACAATTTATAACGAACGTTCTGAATTATATTAACGAAGACATTAGCAACTCCAATTTGGGTGTTGAACATTTGGCAGAGGAACTGTTGTTGAGTCGTAGTAAATTATATCGAAAAATTAAAGCGCTAACCGGAGATACCGCAACAGAATTTATTCGAAAGGTAAAATTAGAAAAAGCAAAAAATCTTATTGAAACAACTGATTTAACGGTCAGTGAGATTTGTTATCAAGTTGGATTCTCTTCTCCCTCTTATTTTACAAAGTGTTTTAAAAATCACTTCAACATACTTCCTAAAGAAATGAAATCAACTATTGGGGAAAATTAATTGTTGAGGTAGGTATTGGTATACTCTTCAAAAAACAACTTTCCAATTTTTTTCATTCCTTCATAATTATAATGCCCGGCAGGTTTGCCATTCCACATATAATCGTATTGAGGAAGAAAGTTAAGGTCCGTTTTATTATAACTTTGTGGAATAAAAGAAACGCTATTAAGCTTCAATGAAACTGATCTCATGGCTTGAGCTACTTTTCCTCTTGAAACTTGAAGCATCAAAAAAGGCAAGTCATTTTTATTGTAATGTTTTCGAACTTGCTGTATTAGATTTGTCAGGTTCATTTCATACGAATCACTAGGCAACGGACGTCCACTATCTGACTCTCCTTGAACCCATAACATTCCTGCCAATTCATAACTTTCAGTATCATAATTCGAAAGAATAGAGTCGGTAAAATCAAGCATCTCAAAAAATAGTTTTGGCTTGTTTTGCTCATTAACATGAGTGGCTTTATCAACAGACCAATTTGGATTCCAACAGCCATAAAGTGAAGTTCCTCCTTGGGAGCGTTTGATAAATAAAAACTTTTTGTTAGGAAAACGTTTGCTCATTTCTATACCAAAAAAAAGTTCGGGACCAAAAATTGAGTCAACTCGAAACTTCTTGCGGATAAAATCTTGCTTAATTTGCGTAACATCTAAAGGAGCGGGAGCAGAACCATTGTAGGCAAAAAGTATATTCTCTTTTGCTATAGCCAGTTGATTAATTTCCTCAAACGTAAGCTGACTTGCATCGCCTCGACCGTCCATATTGGATTGTCCTGCCAAAATAAATACTTGCAATATGTCAGTAGATTCTGATTGAGAATAACCACTGTAGAAAAAACAACCTATAAAGGCAATTGAGGCGATAAAAATTTTTAATTTCATTTTAATTTTTAATTACTAGTGTTTTTGTAAACTCGTTCAATAACCATATCGGTCATTGCTCTCATTTCATCCAAGCTCATATCATCTTTGTATTTCTTTTGGAGCTGATTAATTTTGTGTTGAAGGTGCTGAACAACCTTTTTATAAGCAGCATTTGGATATAAATTATTCATTTCATGAGGGTCATTTTCCAAATCATACAATTCCCACTGATCCATATCATAGTAAAAGTGGATCAATTTATATTTACCCGTACTAACTCCATAATGCGGCTGAACTTTGTGCCAAAATGGATATTCATAATAATGATAATAAATAGCATCTCTTGAGGTGTGTTTTTTACCCAACAAAGCTTTCTTAAAGCTTTCTCCTTGCATATCTTTTGGAATAGGTATTCCCGCCATATCGAGTAATGTGGGGGCAAAATCAATGTTTAAAAGCAAATCCTCGTTATCAATTCCGGGCTTAATTTTTTTAGGATATTGAATCATAAATGGCATACGAAAAGAAGGCTCATACATCCAGCGTTTATCAAACCATCCGTGTTCTCCCAAATAAAAACCCTGGTCGGAAGTATAAACTACAATCGTATTTTCATCCAAGCCGTTTTGTTCTAAAAAATCCAACATTTGTCCAACAGCCTCATCGACTCCCGCCACACAACGCAAATAATCTTTGATATAGCGCTGGTATTTCCAATATTTTAAGGCAGCTCCTTGAAGAGTATCGTGAGGCGTCCAAAACTCCCCTTGATTTCCTACCTTATTGTACTTATGAATTTGCCAAGGTTTTAAGTCTTTTGGTGGAAGAACTTTTAAATCTTTGCGATTCATGTGATTCTCAATTTCTAACATGTTTTGAGAAGCTGCTAGTCTGCCTGTGTAATCGTCATTAAAAGTTTCGTGAAGGGGAAGATCTTCTTCAAACAACTTGTTAAATTTTGGATTCGGAATCCAAGGTCTGTGGGGTGCTTTGAATTGAAACATCAACATAAACGGTTTGGAAGTGTCACGATCACTAGCAAGCCATTGCATGGCATCATGAGCCACTTGTGCGGTGGAATGCCTTGTGCTTTCAACTATAGTATCTTTTCCGTTTTCAACAAAAACAGGGTCAAAATAAGTTCCTTGACCTCCATGATTGATCATTACTTTGGAATAATCAAAACCCGTAGGGGCTGTGCCCAAATGCCATTTACCAATTACTGCGGTTTGATACCCAGCCTTCTGAAACAATTTAGGAAAGGTTTGTTGGCTACCATCAAAATCACCTCCTTTTTCGTTCTTGAAAAATCCATTCACATGGCTGTATTTACCTGTCAAAATTGCAGCCCTACTAGGTCCACAAATACTATTGGTATTGTAGGTAGCGTGCATTAGCATTCCACGGTTAGCAATTCTATCAATATTGGGGGTAGGTGCAACTTCAGAAAGCCAATCTTGGTAGGCACTTACAGCGCTTACAGCGTGATCGTCTGACATTATAAAAACAATATTGGGGCGTTGATTTTTTGATGTGTTTTGAGCAACTATTTTATGACACCCAAAGGAGGCAACATAAAATAAAATTAATAATATACTTGATTTTATTTTCATTGTTGAATGGTTTTGTATTGTGATGACATGGCTGAAATCCGATTGCTAAGACTGTCCACTAATTTTGAATATTCTACGTTTTGGGACACGTTTATTGTTTCGCCAGGATCGTTTTGAAGATCGTAAAGCATACGACCTGTTATTTTTCCATTTTTATTTTGCCATTCAGAATAAGAATATTGCTCTGTGATCAGAGTCTCTCCGCTTTTCCATCTCGCTACTGCATAATTTTTATGCATTTCATGGGGGTTATTCATGGCGTTTATCAATGAGTTTCCTTGTAAATGAGAAGGTTTAGGAATTTGAAGCACATCGCAAAGGGTAGGAAAAATATCAACCAATTCAGCAAATGAATCCGTAATTTTTCCTTCACTGATTTGCGGAATATTGATCAAAAGTGGAACTTGCAATTCAATTTCAAACAAAGAATGCTTGGCCCAACGATTGTGTTCCGACAAGCTATATCCATGATCACTCATCAATATTACTACCGTATCATCGCGCAACCCAAGATCATCAATAGCAGCGATTACCTCTCCTACTTGTTGATCAACGTAGGAAACACATGCAGCGTAGCCATGAATAAGATTTCTTTTCATTTCTAATGAGGGCGCTTTGTTTTTTTGAATCCCATCGTAAAAAGGAAGTTCGTACCATTTGGAGGCGACTTCGGGTGCTGAAGCTGGAAACGTATCATTTGAAGGAAAGGGAACTGAAGAAGGGTCGTATAAATCCCAATATTTTTTTGGTGCGTTAAACGGAAGGTGAGGCTTTCTAAACCCCGCAACAATAAAAAACGGGGCTGTGGTTTGGCTCTGAATTTTAATGTCTCGAATGGTTTTTTGGGCTGTTTTTCCATCAAAATAGACAGTATCGTTTACTTCTGGGGATTCAAAAGCGGGAACAACTTTTGAGTTTCTTTCTGCATATTGGTTTGTAGGATCTGCGTAATCTCGCCATGTAGCAATCACTTCCGGGTTCCAAACCTCGTCCCAATCCAATTCCCTATCCGAAGGGTGATGAGAAACTTTTCCATTACTAATTGTTTTATAGCCATGCTGCTTTAGCAACTGAGGAATGGTTACCACAACATCAGGAACATCTTCATCTATCCGAGAATCGTAACTCAAAAAACGATTTTGAGTGGGACGAATTCCAGTCAAAATACTGGCTCGAGAGGCTCCACATACTGGCACATTGCAATAAGCTCTATTGAACTGAATCGATTTCTTAGCCAACGCATCCATATGAGGAGTTTGAACCCATGAATTTCCATAAACCCCAAGCATGGGACGTAAATCGTCAATCAAAAAAAGGATCACATTTTTTTTGGAAGTTGAGGTTTGTGCAGACAACGGTAGGGCTGCTAGACAGAGAATCAATAATAACGATGAATAATTGATTTTCATTAGTATTTCATTTGATTTGCAACTTCCAAAGCAATTTTTTTAAGATCTATATCGGCTGAAGAATTGCCAATCATAAGATCAAACATTCCAGATTCTACCACATAATTCATGTCAATATCATAAAACGCTAACATTTCGGGAGTAATGACAAACTCTATTTTTTTTGAAGCTCCAGGAGCCAAAGAAACTCTTTGATATCCTTTCAATTCTTTAACGGGTCTTGTGACAGAACTGACCCGATCTCGGACATACAGTTGAACAATTTCTTCTCCTTGATGCGATCCAATGTTGGTTACGATTGTTGAAAGTATAATAGTTTCCGAATCATTAATTACAGGGGCACTGAGTTTGGGCTCACTGATATCAAATTGAGTGTAACTTAAACCAAATCCAAACGGATACAAAGGCTTGTTTTTTTCAAAAGCATATTTGTGGAAAAAATGAGAAGGTTTGTGATTGTAAATCATTTGCAATTGACCTACCGAACGAGCAACCGTTAGAGGAAGTTTTCCACTAGGATTTACATCACCAAAAAGAACTTCTGCAACTGCCTGACCTCCAAGACTTCCTGGCTCCCATGCCTCAACAATTGCAGGAATATTGTCTTGTAACCAAGGTTCTGAAATAGGACGACCGTTAACCAAAACCACAACTACTGGTGTTCCCGACTGGTATATAGCTTTCACCAAATCCAATTGCTTTCCAGGCAGTCGCAAGTCAGCTCGCGCCATATTTTCGCCAGCCGTTTTTTGATTCCATTTATAACGCAATGAATTTTCGCCCACAACAAGAACAACCAAATCGGCTTCCTTTGAGCGGTTTGCGGCTTCCTCAATATCCTTGTTTTTAATTTTTCTTAAATTTTGACCGGAATCAAAATACGAAACATCAAATCCCAAAGGCTGAGCCAAATCTTTGATTCCTTCATAGATAGTCGTAATATTTTCCTCGGGTTGCGGCATATGCCAGTCACCAAGAATGGTAGAATTGTTTGCATTGGGTCCCGTAACCAAAATCTTTTTAGGAGCGTTTTTTGAAAGGGGAAGAATTCCGTTATTTTTAAGAAGTGTAATCGATTTTTGAGCTACTTCCAGAGCCAATTCTACATGTTCTTCGGTAAATATTTTTGCATCAACTTGATCCAAATCAACCATAGCATTTTCAAAAAGACCTAAATTAAATTTAGCCGTCAATATTTTTTCACAAGCCGTATTAACCCGATCTATAGACAATCGTCCTTCATGAACCAATTCAACGACATTTTCCAAAAACAGAGGACCGTGCATATGCATATCCATCCCTGCATCGACAGAAAGAAAGGTGGCTTCCTTGAAATTCTCGGCGGTATGATGAAGCTTTTCAATACGCTCAATATCCATCCAATCACTTACATAAAATCCGTCAAAATTCCATTGATTTCTTAACACATCCGTCATCAAACCTTTGTGCATATGACATGGAATTCCATTGAGTTCATTGTGAGCAGCCATGATTGAAAAAACACCTGCTTCAATAGCGCGTTTGTAGGGTGGTAAATGAACCTCAAAAAGTGTACGTTCAGAAATATCCATAGGGGAAGCATTCAAGCCGTTAATTGGCTCACCTCCTGCTATCAAATGCTTGGCACAAGCTATTACACTTTGTGTGCCTGTAAAATTGTTTTGTTGAAACCCTCGAATCATTTCTACACCCATATTTGCTACCAAAAAGGGATCTTCACCAAAAGTCTCTCCGACTCTACCCCAACGAGGGTCACGAAGCACATCAATATTGGGCGTAAATGCCCAATGCGATCCCGTAGCTCTCATTTCTTTGGCTGTCTGACGTGCTATGTCGTAAGCATACTCATCCGTAAAAGTAGCTGCCATATTGATGGGCGTAGGATACACAGTAGCTCCTTCAACCATCGCATTGCCATGAATTGCATCAATACCTATTAATAATGGGATTTTTAGACGGGATTTTTGCACCAAAGACTGTAAATAATTTGCTTCTTCTGCAGTCAATACATGTAAAAAAGAACCAATTTTACCATCCACGATCATTTGAGCCACATCGTTACTGTGTAGGTCTTTATAAAAACCTAGAGCGTCGTTTCCTAGAAGCTCTTCGGGACTCAATTCTTTTTCTGCCTTTTTCATATGTTCCAAACCAACATATTGACACATTTGGGCTACTTTATCTTCCAAAGTCATGCGATCCATTAAATCTTTTACACGATCTTCGGTTGCAGCGTTTGGGTTCAAATAGAGCGGTGTGTATGAATTTATATAAGTTGAAAGAACAAAGAGGGCGATAACTTGAATAATTGTATTGTACATTTTAATTAATAATTTAGTGCTAATTTATATAGGAAATTGAGTGTGTATTTTTGAATCAATTTTTGATGTTTTTCGGTCAAAAGGCTTTGTTTTTCAATACCAAAGGATCGAATGGATTCATTAAAGTATTTTTTAAACCATAATATGCAGGCTTGGGGTTACCTTGCTTGTTGTATAAAAATCGGTTTCTATCATGATGCCTTCCAAAGCCATCCAAAAGCCCCCATGTGTTGAATGTAACAACGCCTGTTTTTGTTTTTGACAACAGTACTTTGAGGATGTTCGAATAGGCATTGGATTGCTCAGTAAGGTTATCACTGCTATCGCTGGGAATTTTATAATCAATTTCTGTAACGTGAAAATCCAAGTCGTTTTGGTGAGCCCAATCAATCAGTTCGGAAAAGTAACGAAGTGACTGTTCATCTAGAGCCAACTGTTGATTGCTTTTAAAGTGGGCTTGCCATCCAACACCGTCAACTCTGTAGCCATTTTCTTTCAAATATAAAATGGTTTTTTTAACACGATCCCACATTATGGGTTCCATGCCTCCATGTTGATTAAAAACCAAACTTACGTCAGGAGCGTATTGGTTAGCAATTTCAAAGGCTTTTGAAATATAAAGAGGAAAACCAGCCTGGTCACGTCCCAGTTGCTCCCAAGGATTTTCCCATTGGGTAGTTCCAGGTTTTTCTTTAAACCACTCGCCCTCGGGTGTGATAGTCTCATTCACAACATCCATCCATTTAACCGCCGAATGACCATTTATTTTTTTACAAAGTGCTGTAAAATATTCGACCATATTGGTGTTTAATTCCTTGTGAGTGCGATGGTCCTCTTTGGCCCAACGAGATGCTTGAGGACTTATGGGACCATGAATTCGAAGGGTAATGTTGTTTTTTTTAGCAAAAGATAAATAATCTTCTATTTGACTCCAATCCCAAACGTTCGGTTTTGGATGAATACGTGACTGCTTGGCACAATTTTCAGGAGTAGAATATGTAAAATCTTTTAAAAATAATTTTTCGATTTCAGTCCCCAAATGACTGTGATTGAGGGTGGCACCAATATAAACTTGTTGAGGATTATACCCTTTGTCAACCAGTATTTCTTTGATGGGTTTTTGAATCTGAATTGCTTTTGAGGGTGTGGGGGATACCGCAGTTTTTTTGGGGTTAAAAAAATCAAACGCATATTTTTTTAGGGCTCTTGTTTGATCGTTATAACGGTCATCATTAATCAGATTTTGAGTTTCCAAAGGATCCGTTTTGTAGTCATAGAACTCTTCGGCTATAATATCTGATTCTTTTACAAGGTGAGTACTTAGCACCCCTTCTTTTAACCAAACCGTATAACGAAATAGGGTGCTTCGAAAGCTATATCCCATTATTTTCCCACGATTGTATTGACTTACAGCGACTTCCTTTACAGACTCTAAAGTCCGATTCATAATTGGTGCCAAGCTGGTTCCATCGAGTTGATTGGGAGTTTCAATTCCCGCCAATGCACACAAAGTTGGGAATATATCCACAAACTCGGTTGGAGAAACAACCTGAATGGGTTTTTGGGAACTTGGCGAGTAAATGATTAATGGGGAACGAGTGGCTTGTTCAAAATTAGAATGTTTGGCCCAAAGACTGTGGTCGCCCAAATGCCAGCCGTGATCTCCCCAAACAATAATGATGGTATTTTTATCAAGACCCGTTTCCTTTAGTTTGTTGATGATTTTACCTATTTGAAAATCAATAAAACTAACACACGCATAGTAGCCGTGAATCAATTCTCTTTGAAAATCTTCGTCAAGATTTAGCAGTTTTTCTTCAGTCACAGGATAGGATCTACCAGGTTCTAGATAACTTTGAATTTCGCCAGCACTGTGATAGGCAATATCAACTTTGTTAGCGGATTTTTTTTGGTAAGGAGCCAAAGGCATTTTATCGCGTTGGTACAAATTCCAATATTTTTGTGGAGCTGAAAATGGCAGGTGAGGCTTTTTAAAGCCAACCGCCAAGAAAAAAGGCTGTTCTTTATTTTCACTCAATACCTCCAATTGGGAAACCGCATACTTAGCTATGGCTCCGTCTGTGTATGCGTCGTCGGGAACGTCACTCGAACTCACAGGTGGTTTGTATTGAGAAGTAATAAATTTGTGCATGTTCTTAATTTTTTTACCCGCAGTACCGTTTCGTATTTTGGCAACTTGCCCCTTAATTTTTGGATCTTGGTAATTTCCCAATGCAGGAAAACCATAATCAGGATGGTATTCCAAGTCATTTGTTTTGGCAAAAGGCTGACTCCATGAAACCCTATCCAGTCCTGAATCTACACCTCGTGGATCGAATATTTTACCAACACCAATAGTCCTATAACCGTTTTGTTTGAAGTGTTGAGGGATGGTTAAAATCGTTGGGTTTTGATCTCTCATTTTAGTTTTCAAATCCCAAACCTTGGTGTAATCTGGGCGTTTACCTGTAAGTAAGCTCACTCGAGAGGGACTGCAAATAGCTTGTTGTGTATGTGCGTTTAAAAAAACGGTTGATTTTCTGGATAGGTAGTCTAAATTGGGAGTAACGGCAACCGCATCCCCATAGCTTCCTATGGTGGGTTTTAGATCATCAACAGCTATAAACACAATATTAGGCGGTTGTTGTGCCGTAAGAAATGAAAAAATCATGATAAAAAAACATGATGAAATTATCAAAGTAAATTTTGAACTCATAATAGACCTAAAGTTAATTTTTAACAATTATTTTTTGAAAAAAAACCTGTTTTTCAGTTCCTGAAATTTTTGTCAGATAAACACCCTCTGAAAGCTGTGTAACATCGATTTTGTCAATAGGTTTTTCTTTGAAAATCAATAACTTTCCTTCTAGTGAAAATAATGAAAAATCTTGAATTTTATTAGACTCCCAAAAAAGGAAATGGTTTGTTGGGTTTGGAAATAATTTGATTGAGGGACGACTCTTTTCTAGTGTTGACAAAGTTGGCGACAGTTGCACCTGAATATCATCAAAGACATACGTTCCTTTGTCTCTGCCGCAAAGTATTTGGAATTCTAGGGAACTTGTGGCTGGAGGAATGTCGTACGTAAAACTAAAAGGGGTGATCGGATAAGAGGTTGTCAAATCATATTCTTCTGAGGCTGAAAAATTTCCAGAGCCTCCATTATTTCTTTTTACCATTATCCGAAAAGATTGGCCTGATGCATTAAAGTCACCCGAGAGTGCTTTGGCAAAAATTGAAATACTAGCTGTCTTTCCCTCAAAATCGGAAGTAGTAATTGAGTAGGATGTATTTTTTAAAATCACTTCGTTGAAGCTATTACCAGGGGAATCAACAATAATTTTTAAAGATCCATAATCTGTTCTGGAATGGCAACCCCCATAGCGTTTTCTTGCCACTGCAGTACCACCGGTTTGTACTGTCCAGTCTTGATCGATTCCACATTCGAAATCAGCGTTAGAAATCCATGAGGACTGACTACAATTGGAGGATTTTAGTAAGCCCAAAACAGCGTCTTTAATATCGTCAACCCATATACATTGGTCCATTACTGTGCTTGGGATATTCTGAGAAGTATCGTTGTAACTGTTTAAGGTAAAATAATCGAAATCGTAAGAAATGTTAGCAGGATCATCGTTTCTTAAATGGAGCGTTTTGGAAGACTCATTCCCTGCATCCCAAACAGAAAAAGCAAAGCCATTGGCTATGGCTAATTCCGAAATAAATTGGTGGTAATTAATTCGTGAGCTGTTGTCGGGACCCCCATCTGAAAAGCCAGTAGTATTGGTGCTGATTTGTCTTAGATTGCCGGTTTCATAGGAATAACCGAGCGAATTATCTGCTCCAAATTCTCCCAAATAAACAGCCACTGGAGGAGAAAACCCATTGGCCCAATCCACTACTGATTGAAATTCATCGGCAACTGTGTTTTTATCAGTAATAGAGCCCCAATTGGAATCAGCATTTCCTTCCGAACTTGATTTGGTAAACGAAAACAGGCGGTAATAATGAAACGTAGCTATTAAATAAGAATCGTTTTGTAATATACTAGGGGCAATGGTTGTAGGAGCGCGAAAAGAATTTTGAGTTCCGCCTGTAATGATAATTTTACGTGAGCTGTTGTTCCCACCGCTCAAACGAATAATATCGATAACTTGCTGATTGATTGTGTTCATTTCAGTATCAGAAACTTCAAAATAAGGTTCGTTAAGAACTTCAAAAAGTAAATTATCAGAATAATTTTTAAAACGATCGGCAATTTGAGACCAAATCGAATAAAATTTATCCAAATCAGCCATTCGTCTGGCGGAGTTGGGATGTGTATTTTGAATTTTTTGGTTATCGAAAGTATATAAAAATTCGTTTTTAAGATCCGCTCCGTGAAAATCCAATATCACAATAAGATTTTGATTCAAAGCCCAATCAAGTACTGTTTGAATTCGGTTCAAATAAGAAGTATTTACGTTGTAATCAGAAGAAGATCCCGAATAGCTAGTGCCATCGTTAAGGGGCGAATACTGAGTGGTTGTTTCGGGGGTGCGATTTCCGAAAAAGTCCATCCCAATACGGACATTGGTAAAACCAGCGTTCGCAACATCAATAAAGTATTGTTCTGTTGCAGGCGATGACCAGTTCCCCTCAACAGGGGCCTGGAGTACATTTCCCAAATTGATTCCTCTTCCCATAGCATTAATCATTTGCTGAGGAGTGGATTGTCCAAAAAAATAGCCCGATATAAAAATAAATGTCAGGCTATATCTGAATTGATGCATCCTAGAAATCCCGCTTAATTAGCGTCCGCTTTCTTTCGAGAATTTTGAGCAGAGTTCATAATAGCTCTGGCTTTTTTGTTTCCAAATTTTTCTACTAATGCTGCGGTGGTTTCTTTATTCTTTTTTTGGTAAACCCCTTTTTTTTCAGCAGCAGAAAGTCCTTTGGTGTTGTTTTGGTTGCTCATAACTTGATTTACAAACAAATCATAAACAAAACTGCGGTCTTCTTCACTCAAACCATTTTCCTCTGCGGCTTGACTAGCCATGGTATTTGCCCTGTTGGACTGCCACTTAGTAGGCTCTTGCCCAAAAGCAAGCATGGAACAAAAAAAGAATCCAATGAGCGTAATGTTATTTAATAATTTCATAAATATTGTTATTTTTTAATGAATTTTTTGGTTTGACTTTTACCATTTTCGTTGCTTAGTTCAATCATGTAAACTCCTTTTTGAAGTCCACCTACATTCAAAACTGGAGCAACCATCTGAATTTTTGAAAGTACCGTTCTTCCCATAAGATCTAAAACTTTTACACTTTCTACTTTCATATCAGAAACAATGGATAATTCACTCGAAACAGGATTGGGATAAATTGAAATTGAAGCTTTTTCAAAATCTTGTGTTGTCAATGTTGATGCAGCAGAAATAGTGATAGCACTAAAGTCTACAGTTTCTCCAGATGTAGCATCAACAGCTATCCATGCAGAATCAGCTGAGTTTCTTTTTTTAATGATTATGTTGATGTCTTCAATATTTCCAGTCCAGGCGGCGTTGGTCATATTAAATTCGTAAGTTTTCACAGAGGTGTCAATAGCAGTAATTGTTTGAATATTATATTTTGTATTGCCATCGGATCCGAGATATGAAATTTGAAGTCCTGTATTGGTTGAATTGTTTTTCAAATCTATTTTGATGAATTTATTAGTGTCTGCATCTACATAATGATCATACAGTTTTAGTTTGGGAAATCCTGCATTTAAATTCAGGGTGTGAGTAGTGCCTGAAACGGAAACGGTTGCAGTTGCATTTACAGGATACCAGCCAGTAGCAAAATCCAATGAGGCTGGAGCTTCGGTAGTGACCCGTTTAAAAACAACATCATCGATTAAAATAACCGATGTACCGTCATTTTTTGAGTTATAAACTCTGGGTTGAGCTCCAGTTTTTGTGAGCGTAAAGGAACGTGTTACTTGCTCCCAATCGGCTGTAGCTGAAATATGAACGTTAGAAGTTATAATCGAATCTTGAAATACCTGCAATTTACTTTTTGACCCTATAGGACCCTTAACCCAACAGCTCATCATATAACTTCCCGCTTCTAATTTCAAAACGCTTACTTGACTATGTGCAATATGTCCATTATACGTATCATGAGCAGTAAATTTATAAGAACTTGACCCATCAGCTGTATGGGAATCAGCGGGGGTTTCAATACTACCAACCGTAGAATTGATTAATGACCAATTAGTAGCATCAGTAAATGTAGAGTTTGTAATTAAATTTTGAGCATGACCAAAGTAAGCGGTCAAAAACAAAGTTAGAAAAAATGTGTAAAAATGTTTCATAAGAAATAATTTAAATTAGTGTTCAATATTATTGTTCTTCGGCAGTAAAGGCAGTGGAAACCTCAACTTTGATTTCGTCAACCATAAAATTGGCACCCCCAGTAGCAGTTCCTGTTTTCACTACCCTCCAATTCACATACATGTTGGTAGCACCAAGAGGAACATCAAAAGATTTTGCTGGAACGCTATTGAGTGTACTGTCTCCGTTGAGTCCGCCCCATAGTGAAATTGAAGACCAATCGGTATCATCAGAAGCCATTAGGGTGTTCCAATTGGCTTCAGTAAAAACACCTGACTCTAAATCAGTGATACTTGTTCCTGTATGTACATATCTTTCGTACCAACCCAATCGGTTATCTCCATATCCAAAAGCTTCATTAAAGGATACGCGAAGTTTCTTCCAGTCTGAATCTACAGCAAGAGCAAGTACTAATGCAGATTCAATGGCTTTTGTTGTTTCACCAGCAGCTTGAGTAACTCTTGCAACTCTTACATTTTTGGCAGATATGAAAGCTACCAAATGATTTTGAACAGAACCATTAAGTCTGTAAGTGGATAAACTAGAATCAATAATATTTGGATCAACAGCATCGGCGGCAGCCAAGTCAAAATTTTGATGATAAACAGGAGTAGTCTCCCAACGTTCTTCTACTTTCAGAGTAAGAATATCGTTAAAATCGTATGTATTACCCGATGCATTGGTGGCTTTGGCCCCCATTAAATAGGTCCCTAAGGGAAGATTTGCATTTGCTAGAATGGTAATTTTCCCATCGTTGTCAATAGAGATTGAAGTTGAGTAATTGGAAAGCGAATCAGGCAGGAGAGCTTCCCAAGAAGCTGCAGTCATACCTACTAAATTAGGAGCCGCAGAAACATAGGCCGTATTAGAGGAAAGCGTTAGCTGTTGCAGAGAAGTTGTTCCGTCTTGCTGAAGGAGTTCAACGGTTGGAGGGGCTCCAACTGTTACTGTCAGAACATTGTTAAAAGTGATGATTCCCAAGTTGGTAGTGGCAACTACCGAAATTTTGTTTTCACCCGACAAGGCTCCGTTAACTTTGCTTATAACTCCTGATGCTGCGTCAATGGAAAATCCACTTGGAGTGTTTGAAGATAATGCATAAGAAACCGAACTAATCAATCCTCCTGAAGTATCAGTATAGGATACAGTAGCCATGGCTCCTTGTTCGAAAATTCCTGCAGATTTCTCTGAATTATCCACTTGAAGCGTGATAGGAACTTCGTCAATGTTAAATGACAACAAGTCAGAGTGAACAGCAACTCCATTGGAATTGGCAACTTTGACAGATATTACATACTCTCCAGGTGATAAATTTTGATTTTTATTATCATAGGTAATCACGCCTGTTTTGGGTTCTATTGTCCACATTGAATTAACTGCTGTACTTCCTGTGGGAGCTGCAATTTCTGGCTCTAAAAACTGATAGGAACCTACAATTTCGTAGGTTGGCGCATCACTAGAAATTTTTTCCTTTACGGGGTAACTTGTTACGTCTTGATAAACTATCGATCCGTCGTTGTCAACTAATACAGGTTGTTCGTATTTTGAATAGTCTAAATCGATGCGTTCTTCACATGCTCCAAATGCAAGTAAAACAGCAATGAGCAATACAATTTTTTTTGTGTATGTTGATTTCATCATTAGTTTTCTATTTCTTCGTTATAGTTAATTTCAGAAGCTGGTATGGGTAGTTTCATAACAATAGCTTCGCTAGTTTCGTGAGTTACATCAATACTTCCCTTAAAGGTTGAAGATGTATTGTGAGGTATAATGACATTGTTTAGAAAATAATCGTAACCTCTTCTTCTGTTGTTATACCAATCATGACCTTCCATCAACAATTCAAATTGATATTCTTTCATGATTGCATTTCGAAAGGCATCTTGATCTCCGCTTGTATAGGCTGCCAATGGAGTTGTAATTCCAACTCGGTCTAGGACTTCTTGAACATACCCTGCGGCCTCTCCATTTTGGAGTTCGTTTGAAATTTCAGCCAACATGATAAGTAAATCTGCATACCTATAGATAATTACATTTTGATTGCCCTCGCGAATTCTGTTATCAGGATTCTTTGATCCTAACTTGAGCGGATAAGGAAATCCATTCCAGTTTGTTCTGTTAGTAACATTAGGATACGAATTATAGGTTTGACCATTGTGTTGTTGGGTATAATTAGTTAGAAAAGTGGATGTAATTCTTTGATCTGCGGGATAAGTACTGTTGTGTAAATCATACACGTCGGCATTGATTCTAATATTTCCAAAAGTGTTGGCTTTGGTATAATTAGACGCCGTAAAAGACCGGACGTGATCGGTAGAAGCTCCAACGGCAACTTGTAATTCAAAAATGGATTCTGAATTTGCATCATTAGAATCTTCTGCAAACAAATCGTCGTAATTTGGTAAAAGTGTGTAATTGCCATGCACCTTTATGGCGTGGTCGTAAGCCAATTGCCAATAGTCTAACGCAGGATCTTGAAGAGAGGCCTCTGCAGTAGCAAGGGTCATATATACTTTAGCCAAAAGCATATCGGCTGCATACTTTGCAGGATAGCCACTAATGGGCGATTCACTCATCAAAAGCAATGCTTGATTGGCGTCCAAAATTATCTGATCGTAAATTGCTTTTTCGGAGGATTTTGGCTGATGAACTGTGGAGTTAATCGCAGGCTCTGTTCGAAGTGGAACTTGACCCCATAAACGAACCAAATTAAAATAATTATAAGCTCTCAAAAAATAGGCTTCTCCGATAATTGAATTGATACCCATTTCTTCACTGGATGAAGCCGACTCAAAAGGAGGAGAAAAAGCAATAATATCATTGGTTTTACTAATTGTTGAATACATTTGAATCCAAGTGTTTTCAACATAAGTGCTAGAGTTGGATGGTTTGAGAGAGCACAATGTTAAATTGTCAAAGGATTTGTTGTTGTTACCTCCTCGTTTGGACCATCCAAAACCCGATCCTAAACCTGTAATAAAATAATACTGATTTCCCATATATCCCCAATCTATCATATTAGAGTATACACCATCTATGTTTCTTTTGTAACTATCAAAGGAAACAAAAGCGTCTTCTTTAGTAAGGTTCGGATTGTCTTCTTCAATGCCACATGCACCTAAAAGAGAAATAACGACCGTAAAAAGTATAATATTAATTTTTTTCATGTTTCGTGATTTTAAAAGTTGATATTGATACCTAAAAGATAGGTGCTAACATTGGGGAGTCCGTTCCAATCAACACCAATAATATTTCCATTATTTAAAAAATTAGTTACTTCGGGGTTGTATCCACTGTAGTCAGTTAGCGTAAACAGATTGATTCCTGACACGTAAATGTTGCATGAATCAAAAACACCAGTAACATCTACATCATATCCCAAAGTAAGATTGCTCAACCGCAAATAGCTTCCGTCCTCAATGATTCGATCATTGATACTTGTAGCCTGATTATTTTTGTTGTATCCAATCCTTGGGTAGGTTTCAGAGGGTGCATCCGGTCTCCATGCATTGTGATATGCGGCTGCATACACGTTTCTACCGGTTCCCTCAGCATAGGCTAATCGCAATAAATTTCCATTGGCAATATCGTTTCCGTAAGAACCATTAAACAACGCACTTAAATTAAATCGTTTGTAGCTCATGTTGAGATTCATACCAAAAATAAAGTCAGGGTTAGGATTTCCAATAATGGTTCGGTCGTTGTTATCAATAACACCATCTCCCGAATCAGCAATACCGTCTCCATCAGAATCCACAGTAAGTTGATCAATAATTCTTACATCACCCGCTTGAAAGTTAGCAACAGAAATGTCATCGCCTTCTTGATATATTCCATCCGTTTCATACCCATAAAAAAGTCCTATTTCTTCTCCTTTAATAAAAATATTCGCAGGAGATCTAAAGTAGGTTCCTGAAGAAACATTTTGACCCAAATAGTAGGATCTTTGTGTCATTTCACCATCCATTATTATATCGGCATCAGGAATTCCTAGGTCCAAAATTTCACTTCTGTTGAATGAAATATTTCCTCCAAAATCAATAGAAAAATCATTTGTATTAACCAATTGGGCAGACAATGATAACTCTATCCCTTCGTTACTTACGCCTCCTCTGTTTATTAGCAAATTAGAAAATCCGGTTGACCCGGGAAGGTTCAAGGCTTGAAGTAAATCATTAGTTTCTTTTCTATAGACTTCAAAACTTCCTGAAATACGATTATTAAAAAATCCAAAGTCTAGACCTGCATTGTACTGTTCGGTAGTTTCCCATTTCAAATCAGGATTTGCAATATTATTTCGAGAAAATGATACAATATTTTCATTGGAGGTATTGCTGTATAGATAAGCCCCAAAGTTTTCAGCAGTTTGAAAAGCAGAGATGGCTTGATTTCCAATTTGACCCCAACCTACTCTCAATTTAAGTTCATTGATGGCATCGATAGAACTAAAGAGGTCTTCGTTTGACAAACGCCAAGCTACTGACATAGATGGAAAGAAACTGTATTTGTTGTCTCCTAAAAATTTTGAAGATCCATCTACTCGAAAACTTCCTGTGAAGATATATTTGTTATTGAACGAATAATTAACACGTCCTAAATAAGAAAGTAATTGTGTTTTTTGAAAAACTGTTTTGTTGGGTGACCTTACGTCTTGCGCATATTGAGGTTGATCTCCACGAAATTGTAATGTAGAAAAGTTTCCAAGCTCATACAAATCGTTTTCAGAGTTTCTAACATCATAGGTAATTCCCAATACAGCATTAACGCGATGCTTTCTATTGAAGTTTCTGTTGAATTGTAATAAATTATTAATTTGATAGGATTGAGAAGTAAAATCAGATACGGCAAGTACACCATTGGCAGAGCTTCCTTGAAAAGTAGTAACTCCGTAAAATCTTCTTCTTTCTTTGTTTCTTATATTTCCCCCTGCTTGTAGTTTGTACTTCAACCCTTCTACAGGTAAATCATAAGTAAGAGCTACATTAGCAAAGTAGCGAGATTCTCGGGAAATATCTTCGAAGTCATTAACCCAAGAAAGTGGATTCGATAGCCCCAAATCATTATCAACTCCTTGACCGTCATTTCCTACCAAAGGTTGAAAACCTAAAACGTTGGATATAAAACTTCGATCGCCGCTGGTTCGATCTCCATCTTGAGCAAATTCTCCTTTAGATACAAACCCACTAACACGGGCTTGTAAATTGAGTTTTGATGACAATTGTTGGTTCAAGTTAATACGAATATCTCCGCTTTGAAACAGGGAATTATCTACGATTCCTCCCTGATTGTTAGCGCCCATCGAAACAAAATAGTTGCCATTCTCAGAACCGCCACTAAAAGAAGCACCAACGTTATTGCTAACTCCCAATTTATAAATTTCATCTTGCCAGTTGTATTGGGTTAAAGGAAATGGGTTTACTACGGTGTTACCTTCACCATCTTCTTCAAACTGATAAACCAAGTCTCCAACTATTTGATAGTTGGCTCCGTTGTTATTATTGATTAATCGCTCATTTTGAAAACGAGCAAAATCAGTTCCATTAAGAACTTCGAATGTTTTGTTTACTTGCGATATTGAGGTATTGACATATCCGTTGATTTTCATTTTACCAGCAAAGCCCTTTTTGGTGGTAATTAAAATAACACCGTTTGCTCCTCTAGATCCATAAATAGCCGTAGCTGAAGCATCCTTTAAGACCTCTATTTTATCAATATCTCTTGGATTAATTCCGTTCAGACCGTTCTGGCTTTCTTGAATGGCATTGCCATCCGAATCAGCTAGGGCTGCATCTTCTCCTGCTGATGAAATGATCACACCATCAACCACATACAAAGGCTCATTGTTTCCTCGCAAACTACTAGCTCCACGAATACGAATGCTAATTCCTGAACCGGGAGTTCCATTTTGTATGACTCGAACTCCAGCAGCGCGCCCTTGCAACAGTTGATCAACCGTAGTGGACTGACGTGCAATGGTTTCTTCGACCCTCACCGAAGAGATAGCTCCTGTCAAGTCACTTTTTCGTTGCGTTCCGTAACCGACTACAACAACTTCGTCTAACTCAGAAACGTCTGGACTTAATGTAACGCTTACAAAATTTTGGTTGGCAATGTCAACTTCCTCCGATAGAAAACCTATAAAAGACACTACAAGTACTTTAGCATCTTTAGAATCTAACAAAATTGAAAAGTTACCGTCAAAGTCTGTAATAGCTCCCAAAGAGGTTGAACCCTTAATTTGAACCGTAGCTCCAGGCATCGGTTGGTTTGTGTTATCAACAACAAGTCCTTTTACTATTTTACCTTGGGAAAGCAATATATAAGGAGTTAATAATAATAATAATATTATTTTTTTCATATAAAATGTTTTTTGGTAGTAGGTAAAATTAGACTATGTAGAAAACCCTTAGTAAAACATTTGAGGAAAATTATAAGACAATTGAAGCAAAAGGAGAGGCAATGCGTTGTTGCAGGAAAAAATAATCTGCTTACTGTCAATTAATAATAAAATTTGTTTTATGAAAAGAAATGAATTTTTCTTTTATTAAATCAAAAGCTAAAAAAACTTTTTAATCATTTCACGAGCAACCATACAACCGATAGCAACTCCCATTCCTCCCAGTCGAATTCCTACCACAACACGATCAGAAACTTTTTGTATTAGGGGGTTTTTTTGGTTACCAAAAGCCATAATACCCGACCACACATAATCCAATTCTACCTTCTGGTTTGGAACAATCAAATGGTTGGCATCCTGTAAAAGTTGTTTTCTTAATTTTTCATTAACTCCAAACTCGGTGGTTGTCTCGCCTTCTTTATCAAGATGGCGCCCTCCACCCAACAACAATCGTCCGTTGATGAATCGAAAATAATTATATCCGCTGTTGTAATGAAAAGATCCCTTAATACAACTCCCCGTAATGGGCTTGCTAATCATCACCAATCCTCGTCCAGGATTTAATTCAATATCGGGACAAAACTGCTTCGAAAAAGCATTGGTACACAAAGCTACTTGCTGGGCTTTGAGTATGTACTCAGGGTTGTTTTTTCCTATGGCAACCTTTACATAATTTCTATTTTCTTCAACACAAAGCACATTTGCAAGCGTTAGCGTTTGTACTCCAAGAGAAGCTGCTTTTTTATGTAAGCTCACCATGAGTTTACCGGTATTAACAGTTCCTTCCAAATTGTTTTTAATCAGTCCTTTTATTTGATTAGAAAAGCCAAAATCTTTTAATTTTTCATTGGATTCTTCAAAAGGCCTGGATTGCAAAGCCTTCTCAAGAAGGTCGTTGAAATAAGTAATTTTATCTATGTCAGGAGATTCAAAAAAAAGTTCATACCCACCTACTTCTTGATAATCAATATTTTTAGCACCCAATACAGCTTGTAATTCTTGCAGCCCTTCATAGCGTTTAAGAACCAAATCTACCAATGCATCAGGGGTCATTTGAGAGAGGTCGTCTTCTAATTCCGAAAGGGATCCAATACACGAAAATCCAGCATTCTTAGTGCTAGCCCCTGAAGAAAATAAGCCTCTTTCGACAATAACTATTCGTGCATTGGGATGACGTTGCGCATAATAAATCGCAGTAAAGTAACCAACAATTCCACCGCCTACAACAACCAAATCGTAGTCAAGCATTTCGGTTCGTTCCCAATAACTTAGATTCATGCTGTAATATAGCACTATTTCGTTATAGTGTTTTTAATGCACAGTGTCTAATTCAAATAAAACAGGAATTAACAATACCCCCTCAATTAGTCGAGGTAAGCTTCTATCTCGGATAAACGTTGATAGGTGTGCGCTTTTAAAGCAACAAATTCCGATTCCAACGCAGAAATGCCTCCATCAATATGAGAATAATTAGAGGATTCATTGGTTGAGGATGGAGTTACAAATTGTTGGTATTTGTTATAAAGCTTGTCCATTTTAGTAGCCGTAAAAATAGTTTTGGAAAAACTAGAGAGGTATCCTTTGTAAGAAGACTCGTATTCCGGAATTCGAATCAGATAATTAATAAGAGGCCAATCCGTAGTTACTTCCAACATGGACAATGAAACAGGTGCTTCATTACCCTCCGACTTAAAGGCTTCATTGGCAGCTCGCACAACCCATTTCAATAAACCATCGGCGGGATCATGGTACAAATAGTAATTTCCTCTCTTATTGCCATAAGTATCCCAATTTTGAATCGAATTGTTAACTGCTAAATATTTTAAAAATCCTTCAACATCAAAAACACTTTCTAAAGACTGTTTCCATTGCTCTGGATCGGTGGTTCGTAGCGAGGAGTTTACGACATCAAACAATTCTTGAATATCTTCATTCAATGTAGTCGTTTGGTTTGTTTTGGGAATAAAATCACTCAACTCAAATTGGTCTTGATAAAATTTAGATCCTCCATTTTGAGCTTCGTAACTATTGCCCGAATTGGTCAAAAACTGGCGTTCTAAAAGATCGGGAGTAAAATCCTCTACAAGGGTATACAACCCAAAATAAACGGGAGTTCCATTGCCTTTATCAACATATACTTCATAAAAAGAAGTCATAGAAGCAGGAACACCAAAATCTCGATAGAGATCCAATGCTAGCTTTTCTCTAAGTTGAGAATTGTCATTAAAATTGGGATGAAGTGAAAGTTGACCAAACCCAAAAAATCGCTGATCTTCAATATCAGTATTAGTGTCTTCAAATTCGTCAAAATCTAGTTTGAAGGGTAATTTTCCATTACCTGTCTTGAATGATTCGAAAGAACTGATATTCCCTTTATAGCGAACGCCTACGTCATACCATTGAATGCCATTAAAAAAGAAATCGCAAGAAAAATATTCCGGATTGGTCTGCGTATCATTGCTAGATGCCAAAGCGCCAAAATTGGCTTGCATATCCGAAAATTCGGATTCGGTTAATACAATGTCAATCCGATTGACTCGCGTTTGGTCAAATACTTTTTCATAATTGCGTTCAACCAAATTAGAATGCGTGTTTTCTCTCCAATCCTTGGTCGGGCTGACCAATTCCTCTTTTTGGCAAGCAGTTATAAAGAGAAATAAAATTCCAACTAAAGCGGTATTTTTGATTTGTAATATCACGATTTTAAAAATTTAATTTGTGAATAAAAGATAGTCCTACAATACTTGTTGACTTGGGGTTGGATTGGTTCAATTCTTTGATAAACCTATAAAAAACTTTGATATTCCCGATGTTTTTAATTCTGTAATCTGTTGCAAGTGTCATTCGAAAATTTCTGAATTCGCCTCCAATTTCACGAAATAATTCTGCAGAAGCAATGGGATCTAATTTCCAGTTTTTAATATTATACATAACTCTAGTTTTAAACCGCACAAACTGTTTGTTAGAGGAATCAGAGTCCGAAAAAGATTTGTTTTGATATCGCAATCGATAGGCAAAAGTGGCTCTTTTAATGTCATGCTTGTATACAACACCCAAATGATATCGATCAGCGCTTTCATTGACAGAAACCCCATCTTCTTTTTTACTCATTGTAATCCAACGATAGGCCCCAGAAAGTTCAAAGTGGTTTGATAATTCATATGACAGGCTTAGCTGAGTGAAATACTCATCCAATGTCTGGCTGTTGTTTTTCAACCGAACTTGCTCTTCAAGTTCAATGTTCAATCGATCAACGGGCTTGTATTGAAGCCCTACCGAAGACCAAGTTTCAAAATCTTGCACGGTTTTGATTTCTTGAGCTAAAATATTTGAACCAAACAAAAGCCCCAAGACTAAACAATAGTATCCTGGGCAACAAAAAAACTTATACTTTGTCATTATAATAAATTATAACATTAACAGTATCTCTTAAAAAATCAACCGATCCTATTTCAATTTTTTTAATATGAAGACCTGTTCTATTTTCCAAATCCTCAATTAACAAATGTCTGTTTTCGGGTTTTATATTTTCGATGACTTCGTAGGTAATCTTTTTAGAAACCTGATGGTTTAAGGACCAAAACCACTCTGCAGCATACAAAGTAAAAACAATAATTGCATTGGCAGCAAAAAGCTCTGCAAGGCTCATTTTTTTGTTGGCCAACGCATTAATCACAGATACTCCTATTACAACAAACAAATAGGTCATTTCCTTAATTTGGATAGGATTGGTTCGATATCTAATAATTCCAAAAATGGCAAATAAACCCAAAGCCATTCCCAGATCGAGCTCAAACTTTTTTAATGTAAAACATATAAAAAATACAATTATACTAATCATGTAGTATGTAAAAAAATATTCCTTGCTTTTGGAATTTTTATAATACAAAAAAAGGATAATGATCGTTAGGAAAAAGATGTTGATTCCAAAACGAAAAATCATTTTGAAAAAATCTTCATCAAACAAAGGAATTCCATAAAAGTCCATCAAGCTGATATTTTTTTAATTGTTAAAAGTTTTTTTTTGAATCGATTGTATTTGACATCTTGAAAATGTTGTAATACTCCTATGCAGTATTTACTAATACTGAAAGGGTGTTCTCTGTTGTTTCGCAAAGCCTGGATAATTGGAGAATTTCTATTGACACCCTCTTGTTTTACTTCTACTATGATAATTTTATCAAGAGACTTTACTTCCTGGTCTTTGGTAAACGAAAGATTAAAATCAATGGTAACTCTTTCATTCAAATCATTATTTACTAAGGTAATTCGCCTAAAATCATTGAATATCGAATGCTCTAAAGTTAGTACTTTTGAAGTTGCTTTTTCAATAAAAGCATTGGATTTCAATGATAGGATGTGCTCAAAATCTTCAATTCTAGTTCTGTATTTTGTTGTATATCCTTTCCCGTCCTTCTTTTTTATTTCCAAGAAAGCTAAATTAGAATCCATATACTTTCGGATGCGCACCTTCATTCGGTTAATTTTTCCATTATGATGATCGTGATAAAAGTCTTTAACCGATGTGTCAAAATATTGAGAAGAATAGGACATGATTCTTTTGTTGTCTATCTCCAAAACTCGATAGTGGTCAAAAACTGCATTCAAAATTGAAGAAAGTTTATCTGTAGGGATCATAAACTTTGTGTCAATTCGCTTCATTAAAGCTACCGAGTCCATTTCCTTCAAACCTATTGAAGGCATATTTTGAATAATGAGTTTAATAGATGCTATCATGAACTGTATCGTTGTTTACAAATCAGAATCTAGCCAGTTCACTCTTTCAGTGATCCACTGTTTTAGATGATCCACTTCTTCTTGATAGGTGTCAAACCATATTGGATTTGGCCAAAACCATTGTCCAAGTGTTCCCCACAACTCATAGTTTTTTTGTTGGGATACATCGAGATGTTCACCGTATTCATCAATCTTTGCTAAAATCTCAGGCATACGGCTTTTAAAATATTGAAATCTATTTTTTACTAGACTCTCAAAGTATGGATCTTCAAAAAGTCTAATCCACCATGGATTTTTTTTGATGTGATACCCTTCAATCTCGTAGGAATCATAAAAATTCCACTCAGGATATGCGCAATTTCCAAATGACAAATCAAAATCCCAAAGGGGACCCATTTTAATTTTTTTACCGGGAACGTAGTTAAAAAATATACTCGAATACCATTTAGCATCAACACTTTTAGCAATTTCTTGAATTATATACCAGTCCACAAAGCTAGCTACATCTATAAAAGATCTATACCCGACTTCGGGGTCTTTAAAATCAGGACCAAACAAAGCAGTTTCAAAAGCATCCAAGTGATTTTTTAATTCTTGATATTCTGTTCCACCACTTTGAATTAAAGGGTGTTTGACAGTAAAGACAAGGTCATAAGCTGCGCCACCTATCAAGTCCTTCATTATTGAGCTTTCGTACCTAACATCAGTTTCCTTAAGTCTGCCTCCTTGAGTCATCTCAAGCAAATAGCCTGTTGGACCAATATCCAGTCGATTGTTAGTAACCTCTGCCTTTTGCGCCAACAAGTAAGTCCCCATAGACGAACCGTTGAAATACAAATCAATATATTTTCCTTTGGGCGTATATTCTAGATGACTCAAACTACTCATGTAAAAAGCAATATTATTTCGAATCAGTGATTTATCAGAATTTTCGGCCAACAGCACCCATCTTCGATCGCTGGGCATACCCAAAACTTCTTGTTGTTCTAAAAACTCAATTTGATACGGTTTTTTGCCCAAGCCACTTCCATAATACCAAGTAGAATTCCCTCGACCCCTGATTTTTATTTCAGTTGACTCAATATCATCAAAATTCAATCCTCCGTAGAGCGATAGATTGGCGTTGTAATAAAATTTATCTTTTTCATCGGGATAAAAAATCTCCTGACCACCTTCAACATGAATATGAAGAACTGGAAGTCCGGTATCAAAAGCCAAACGAATCAGGTAAACCGAAGAAGATCTTTCGTCTGAACCGGTTGTTTTCACAACAACCTCCTTGCTAAAATCTTTGATTGTTACTCCACTTTCTACAGCTTCATTATCCATAAAAACAACGCCTTCAGGATCCTCCAAAACAAAAGTTGGAATCAAATTATCAATACTAGCCTCTTTGGGAGCCAATCCTCTAAAAGTATTTTTACCATCAAATTCTAAAAAAATATCTTCTTCCAAACTACTGTTTTTAGAAGATTCAAAAGTGATTTGCTGGATTGCTAATGAACTCAAATCAACAATTTCAACCGGGTCGGGGACGTTAGTTTCTAAAATGGTGTCCAAAATTGGTTCATCTTCGCATGAAAGAAGGAGTAAAAAAATTGAAAATAATGTTAATTTTTTCATGTATTATTAATATTTAAATAATTTTAAAATGTAAGGAAAAAAATAGACCCCTCAAAATAGTTAACTAACTTGTGTCAACATATCCGCGATTTCATTGGC
>ERZ887851.296-NODE-296-length-50560-cov-33.484388_pt1 | contig 50560 bp, 44 predicted proteins | sample MGYA00521100_ERZ887851 | MGnify/ENA primary metagenome ERZ887851 (study PRJEB32303, sample SAMEA104408602) | aquatic metagenome | biome: Brackish water; feature: Pelagic; material: water | place: Baltic Sea | collected 2014-06-06T16:11:00 | depth 11,444 m ... | reverse complement strand
AAAACCACAGACTCTCAAAATGAATATAGTTGTGAAATATGCGATAGACGTTTTAAATATTTACAAAATCTAAGTCGTCATAAAAGTAAATGCAAACCCGTAGAAAAAGATACAACAATAGAAAATCTGGATTCTTTCCGCGAACACCAAAAAACACTTTCTGAACAATATAATGCAATGGTTGTCCATCAGCAAGACATTGTTGAGCAACAACACGATATGATGAATGAAATTATGGCAAAAGTGTCGGAAAATTGTTCCATTACAAATATCACGAACAACAATAATAATGTCACCAACAAGTTTAATTTGAACTTTTTCCTCAATGAGACATGCAAAAATGCAATGTCTATCAATTATTTTTTAAACAATCTGAACATACAAGTAGAAGACATTGAATACGTCGGTAATCACGGCTACGTAGAAGGAATGACACATATTATTATGGACCGACTGAATGCATTAGATATAACCGAACGCCCCATACATTGTACCGACGTCAAGCGAGATACCATGCATATAAAATGTGACGATGCCTGGCACAAAGATATCGACGACGAAAAAATACAAGTCGTTGTTTCTAGTGTATCAAAATTGAACTATAGAAAAATACCAGACTGGAGAGAACTCCACCCACACTGTTTCAAAACAAGCAGTCCAGACTTCGATTATCACTTGAAAATGCTGGGAAATGTATTAGGTTCTCACCAAGACCAATCTCTAGATAGAAAAGTAATAAAAAACATCGCAAAGCAAACTGCATTAAATAGGCAAGTGTTGGCTCAAAAATATGGAAGTGTCCGGCCAAAAACATCTAGAGAGTGATCTAATTGTTTTTCTTATTATACGGGAGTTCTTCCGCCACAATCGTGACACAATTATACAAGTTTTCAAAAGATGTCTCGGTTTCATAATCAACCTTATATTTGTAGTTTTTTGTAAATAGAAATGTGTCTAATGTAGCATCGGTGATGTATATATACGGGCCGGTTTTGACATTTCCTTCGCGATCTATATATGTGAGTTGTGTAATCGAATCGTCCCATTTTCCGGTCAATCGCTCATTGACAATAGATATGTTTTTGGCAAAGTTCATGGAACAAGAAATGCGAATACCATCTAATGGAAATATCATCAATACCGAGTTGTTGCTATACATAAAGTGTTTGTTATCCGGGATATAGTACTGGTATGCATCACAATAATTGTAACGTATTGGTGGGGAAAACAAGTCATTTCCAGTGAAACTATGGTATATGTTATATTCCGAAATCATAAACCGTTCGATGTAACAAAGTTCATGGTTATCCTCTTTCATGTATTGTTTGAATGCCTGAATGTTTTTTGTCATGGTGTTGTGTAATTTATTATGTATTATGTATTTTGAATATTACATAATAAATAATCAATTTTCCGATATGTTTATTTGTTTGTAATCGTAGGTGGACATCTACATGCCCCGGTTCCAATGCGCGTAGATGACGTAACCCTCACATTGAAATTGTAAGGAGCCACTTGCTGTGTAATACGCTTTTGTCCGTCCACCGATATACCTTCCAAGACCGGATATGTAATTGTTCCGGTTTGCACACGTAGTAATCTGGGTTTTGCTGATCGTATATATTGAGCATACCGCATTCTTTGTGATATGGATGTATCGTTCATACTGCTCTTCAGTTTGACAGCACTCTTGGTTTCTGAAACACGATTGCGACAATACTTGATTATACCCGACAATGTCCGTATTTCACCCGCATCAAACACGTATTTTACTTCGCGCTGACTGGCAGGAGCAGTAATAGTAAACGTGTAATTTCCGTGGTCCATAGCCGGAAGAATATAGGTCCCAGCATTTTTGATGGTAAGACGGCCCATATGTGTGCGATACGTTCCTTGCAGTTTATAGTCAATATATTCGCCATTCGTGCCGTCGAACTCGCGCAATATCAACACATGTCGTAGTTCCGTATCCAAACACCGACGCATCATATTGTTAAGTGGGTTCGGATACAAGTTAGGCAAACTGAATGTCACTACGTCAGTATCTCCGTCTACAATATAGTTCGATATCGTCGCTTTTCGTGCGATATATGGTATATTCGTTCCCGGAGTAACATTCATATAATCGGTCAAATGTTTTGTAATAGATATTTTTACGGATATATCCGTGGTATTGGACGAAAATAGCGCTAATTTATACACAGTGTCTTCGTCGGGAAATAAAGGCTCTCTCTGAATGAGATTCGCTTTGTTGGCGGAAAACGAACCTCCTCTCAGCACGACATTACTTGCATCAAGAAGCTGATATGAAATGTCTCCGGTAACATTCATTACATGTATTGTATTAATAGAATGCCCAGCAGATATATCAAACGTATATCCAGCGGGGTTCGTCGCAGAAATTATCGTATCAATGGTCGCAGTATTCGTGTTATCATATACCAATGGCACAAATGTGACAATATCACCCTGGACGCTATAAAACAATATTTTATTATCTTTGATAGAATGGCCAGTGAATAGTTGATATGTTCCCCCCACCAAATTGGTGGCAATCGTGAAATTGCTACTGGGCGATGTATTATTTACCGTATTTTCGTTAACAACCGTATTTGTATCCATGTTTGTCAACCGGTAATTAAACGACATATCGGGCCAGTTTGCTTGTTCAACATTGTATATTTTCAACCACGGAATATATTGGTCATCGCTGATATCAAACTCAATATAGTCTTCGTTACCATTGAATACGGTATTGACCAATGATATATTATCGGTATTTGAGACAACGGTGGGGTTACTACTAATATCAGAATAGTCATAAACCCGTGTTCCCTTAAGGGTAATGCTATTTTTATTAGTGCTATCATTCACCAGTCGGGCAGTAATATAAAACTCACCATCGGAGTTGATCGGCTTAAGTGGTGCATATTGTATGATATTTATGATACCCGAAGCATTTATTATACGACTGATATGTTCGGTGTTATTATTATTGAATACTGAAAAATAAACGCTGTCAATCAAAAATGCGTTTATATGAGACATCATATAGTTCGCGGAGCGGACGAAACTGTAAATGGCTCCATCGTTTTTATCATTCAATTTAAAGTCGGTAGAGAACATGTTATCACTATCAAAAGTGAGGGTCTGTATAGATTTTAAAGTAGCAGTAAGTTCATAATTTCGGTCGGTAGCATAGCTCGCTTCGCCCGATATAGTAATTGTATATGAACCCTCCATTAAAAACTTGTCTAAGACGGAAGAACCGAGATCGAGATGATTGAATGACGTATCTACTACAACTGTGTTTGCCGAATCAGTAATATTGATATGCACATATTCCGCCCCCGATGTATCAATTGCATTGACAACTATGGATGGGATAAAATGCCATTGCGAAACGTTTATTAGCAGTTTGTCTACATCATTGCTGTTTATTGTATTTGTAATAGTATACACATTACCATCATCTACTATTTCAAATGGATTAATATTATCATAATCGGTCGTCATTTTATCGATTGATTGCCTATAGTATATTGATATATTACTTCAAAAAATTGATTCATTTTTGTCGACAAAACCATATAGCAATTATACCACTATACTTCTATAAGTTATGCCCTCTTCTAAATCAACTACCGCTACTGATGTCGCTCTTTCTGAGCAATACCAGCAGAAAACGGACAAACAGCACATTCTGGACAACCCCGATACTTATATTGGTTCAGTTGAGAACGTGGATGCAAATATGTGGATTTACGACAATGCAACCAACCGCGTTGTTCTAAAAGACATTGAGTATATTCCGGGTCTCTATAAATTATTTGATGAAGGAATTGTCAATTGTCGTGACCATGTCGTGCGCATGATTCATTCTCCCATATTAGATAAAAAGTTCGTTACCTATATTGAAACCACGATTGACGATGACGGTTCGATTACACTGTCAAACGATGGCAATGGTATCGATATTGCCAAGCATCCGGAATATGACATTTGGATCCCAGAAATGATTTTCGGTCATCTTCGCACGTCAACTAATTATAATAAAAATGAAAAGCGCATTGTTGGCGGCAAAAATGGTTTCGGTTTCAAACTGGTATTGATTTGGTCCACATATGGTAGAATTGAGACCATTGACCATACCCGAAAATTGAAATACGTGCAAGAGTTCAATGGAAATCTGGATACGATTCATCCTCCCCAAATCACCAAGGTATCGGCTACAACGAAGCCATATACCAAGGTTACATTCAAGCCAGATTATACCCGTTTCGGTATCAGTAATCTCACACCTGATATGGTTGCACTCTTGAAGAAGCGTGTATATGATATCGGTGCAGTAACAGACCATTCGGTGAAGAAAATCAAAATATTGTATAACAAAGATGTCGTTCCCGTGAAGAACTTCACACAATATATAGATTTGTATATTGGTCCAAAGGCGGAAATACCTCGCGTCTACGACAAATGTGAAGAACGTTGGGAATATGCAGTGGCACTCTCACAAACACACGAGTTCATGCAAGTATCATTCGTAAATGGTATTTGCACTTTTAAAGGAGGTAAACATGTAGATTATATTATTGGCCAGATCGTCCGCAAATTATGCGATTATATTGAAAAGAAGAAAAAGGTCCGCGTCAATGGGAACTCCATCAAGGAACAACTCATCTTGTTCTTGCGGTGTGACGTTGAAAATCCAGCATTTGATAGCCAGACGAAGGATTACATGAATACACCTGTAGCCAAGTTCGGGTCAACGTGTTCGGTAAGTGATGCGTTCATTGAAAAGGTAGCGAAAATGGGTGTAATGGATGTTGCATGTTCGCTTACCGAAGCGAAGGAAAACCGCATGGCGAAGAAGACGGACGGGTCAAAGACCAAGTCGGTAAGAGGCATCGCCAATTTCATCGACGCCAATTTCAGTGGAACGACCAAATCCAATGAATGCACATTAATTTTGTGCGAAGGATTATCAGCATTGTCGGGTATTGTTTCAGGCCTATCAAGTGATGACCGCAATGTCATTGGTATTTATCCACTGAAGGGAAAGCTACTCAATGTTCGCGGTGAACAAATCAAGAAAATCAGTGAAAACAAGGAAATAAATGACATCAAGAAGATTCTTGGATTGGAATCGGGGCGAGAATATACATCACTCGACGACGTAAACAAGTCACTTCGTTATGGAAAAGTGATGTATATGACTGATCAAGATTTGGATGGTTCGCACATTAAAGGGTTGTGTATTAATATGTTTCACAGTGAATGGGCATCGCTCGTAAAAATCCCTGGATTCTTGTCGTTTATGAATACTCCCATTTTGCGAGCAAAGAAGGGGGCACAAGTAAAGCATTTCTACAATGATGGCGAATACAACCAGTGGAAAGCGTCTATGGGAGACGATGGCGTGAAAGGCTGGACTGTAAAATATTTTAAGGGACTGGGCACGTCAACTGCTGCCGAGTTCAAAGAATACTTTGCGAATAAGAAGATAGTAGATTTCGTATATGATACCAATCAGAGCGACAATGCGATTGACAAAGTATTCAACAAGAAACGCGCGAATGACCGCAAGCAGTGGTTGGAACAATATGATTGTAATGCTTATTTGGATACGAACCGCCCATCAGTTCAATATGAAGAGTTTATTGACAACGAGATGATTCATTTCAGCACATATGACTGTGCCCGCTCCATTCCAAACATGGTGGACGGTCTCAAAATATCGCTTCGTAAAATCCTCTTTTCGGCGTTCAAGAGGAAACTGACGAGTGAAATCAAGGTTGCACAATTTTCAGGATATGTTTCGGAACATAGCTCGTATCATCATGGTGAGGCGAGTTTGAATGGAGCAATTGTGAACATGGCACAGAACTTTGTTGGGTCGAATAATATCAACTTGCTTGAGCCCAATGGACAATTCGGCACCAGATTGCACGGCGGTAGTGATAGTGCATCGGAAAGATATATATTCACAATGTTGAACCCACTTACGCGTCATTTGTTTCCCGACTTGGACGATTCTGTATTGAATTATTTGGATGATGATGGTACACAAGTGGAACCCGAGTATTACGTTCCAATTGTGCCGTTTGCATTGGTAAATGGTATTTCTGGTATTGGTACTGGTTTCTCGTGTAGCATTGCGCCTTATAATCCGAAAACCATTATTACATATTTGAAAAATATGTTGCAGAATAAGTCAACCAATGATATTATGTTTACTCCGTATTATGAAGGGTTCAAGGGCACGATTATTTCATTAGAACAGAATAAATATTTGATCAAAGGTGTCTACGAAAAGGTGGATTCGGACAAGATCCATATTAAAGAACTACCAGTTGGCACATGGACAATGTCATATATCAGTTACTTGGAAACACTCGCAGACGGTATTGTTAACTCCAAGACCGGAAAAAAGTCTACACCACTAATCCGCGATTTCAGCTCGATTTCAACGGAAGTGAATGTAAATATTTTGGTTCAGTTCCCGAAAGGAAAATTAGAAGAACTAGAACGCAATGAGGACGAACATGGTTGTAATGGCGTTCATAAATTGATGAAGCTGACTACCACATTGAGCACAACAAATATGCATATGTTTAATCATGAGCGAAAGCTTCGCAAATACGAGAATGTGGAACAAATTATTCGCGAATATTATGATGTTCGGCTGGGGGTCTACGTGAAGCGCAAGGCGAGTCTTGTGGCCGCAATGGAGAAGAAAATGTTACGGCTTTCGAACCGAGCATTATATATTCAGAAAACGCTTAGTGGAGAGATTGACCTACGTCGCAAAACCGCCCAAGTAGTAACGGACTTACTTACTAATTTGCAGTTTGATTTGCTGGACGGAGATTATAAATATTTGATCAAAATGCCGATGGATTCGGTCACGGAAGAAAACGTAGCGGCGATTATCAAGGAACGGGATGAGACACGGACGGAACTGGAAAAGTTGAAGTCAACGACAACTGAAAAGATGTGGTTGAAAGAGTTGAGTGTATTGGAAACGGAATACGACAAATACAAAGTGAAGCGCGATAAACTACAAGCCGCAACTCCACTTACAAAGCCAAAGAAGGCGGTAAAAAACACAATTAGAATTAAGAAAACGAAGTAAAAATCATAATACACAATTTGAAATCTTATACCCAATGGGCTTTTTCTATGTGCTTGAAATCGCGGTCGACTTGTCGTGGTCGTTCCAATGGTACAGCGATTGTGCTTTGGTCTTCCCTATATTTAATATAACTAACCGCTTCATTATAAACATTATGGATGGCATACCCGAGAACGATATCATTTAATTTTGCGATTTGTCCGGGAACATCTTCTTTTTTATGTTCGGCATATTGTAAGAATGTGCTTCTCATAATGACTTTCAATGTATCGACACTTTGGGGAGCAATGACAAATTGATTTCCGGATTTGGCGTAAACACCCGCACGGAGACCATTTTGAATTATTTGGACATTTTCTGCTGAAAAATATGCGGTTGAAAGGGGTGTGCATTCCAACTCGCCGGTCAATGCGTCGCGATATTCAGATGATTTGTTTTTCAATACAATGCGCTCTTGCATTTTAAATTGGATGGTAGGGTCTTCGGGTTCGATAAGGTTCACACGTCCGTTCATACGAGGGTCTTGAACAATAGATGTATTACGGTATATTTCATTATAATCGGACATATTTTTAATCAATTACTTCTATAATGTTAGTGTAGAAATAATATTGTGTATTGTAGTTGATTGCGAAATGCTAAAGTTTAGCAATACCCATTACACGCATATCTACAACAAAAATATATGATTATGTTATAGATAATAATGGATTACTTTTATTTGGTTACATTAATAGTGGCTGGTATTTTACTTATATTGGGACTTACCTATGTAGGTATTCGTCTTGGGCAGCAATATAGTAAGGGAATAGAAGACGCGGTTTTCCCACCAGTGTCAAAGACATGCCCCGATCGCTGGGGGTCAGAAAAGGACAAAAATACGGAAAAGGTGTTATGTAAAATACCCGACGCGACTGACATCAACAGTGGGGTGTCACAAGATGTTTATAAAGACAGCAATATAACGCATGGATTCAATGACAACGAGGATGTGATTGATTTTAACGACGAAGGGTGGGCAAAAACGGGTGTTTCAAATACATGTGCGCTTAAGAAGTGGGCAAATACTTACAATATTCAGTGGGATGGTATAACCAATTACAATGGGTGTTAAACACTATAACAAATATTTTTACAGTTTATTATAGTGTGCATTGAGAACCTGATATAGGTTTTGTCACATTTCTTGTCACATTTTCATTACAATACAAAGTTCTGTACCATTGGTTCTTCATAATAACTGTCGTATTTATTTAGAGCCTTTGCATTTTGATATAAAATGTGTTCGTTTGTTTTTTCTTTGTAAATCATTCCCATGAGTTCATGTTGCAAGTTGCGTAGGTTGCGGACCTCTGGATATATTTCGGTTTTCTGCAAATCCACCGCAGTTCTTAACAATTCATAGTTGTTCGTCAGTTTGTATTCTGAAATTGTCATGCGAAGTTTTTCCACTAAACGGTATAATTGTTCTCGTTTCTTCGTAACCATTAGACTAGTCTTTTCATCAAAATATACATCGTTTCGTTTCTCGGAAAGGCTGGTAAACATCTCATTGTTCACAACAAAGTCTTGTAAGTGGTTGTCAAAGGTCTTGGCGACTTCGTCTTCACTTATGTATCCAAACAAGTTGTCCATTTTCTGTTTGATAATGACATTTTTGGAATCGTCCGCAAACTGCTTGGAATCGGCTAGCAAATAGTCAACATTGCGAACTTCGCCATTGAATAATTTGATATTGAGAGAACATGGATTAGCAGTGTCGCCACAAATTGCCGTATATGCATTATCTTTTATAGCAAAAACGGTTCCAACTGGCCGGTTGCATTTCACGCATTTTGGTTTTATAGACATAACTGCTTGCTTCGCCATTTTCTTTGTTGTGGCAGAAATATGTGCCTTTTTTTTCATTTTGGAAAGTTGTTTTTCATAATTATTCTTCAAATTAAAATAAGTGCGAAGTGACTCGTCGTAGTTTTTGCGTGCGTCAGCTTCATTTTTCTCTTCGTCGCTTTGTTTACTGGTAAGTGGAATGTTTTCTGAATTGCGAAACTCTACCGATGGCGTATTTTCCATTTGAAAATCGGATATACTGTCGGGCATGTTCTCAACTAGCGTAATAGAATTGTTAGAAATATGTAGTTTTTTTATTTCGGTTGCGCCATACAAGTCTATACGTTGCAATTGATTGTTAGTGCATTCTAATTCTACTAATGATCCGGGTAAGTTCTCAATCACCTTGATTTTATTATGCGAAACGTGCAATGTTTTTAGGTTCTTCAAATACGAAACGTCTATTTCCGTTATGTGATTGTGATCTATTTCGAGTGTGGTCAATGTATTTGGCAGGTCAGTCAGTTCAATTAGCAAATTATGTTCGCACGATAATAATGTGATACCAGATGGAATATTGCGAATACTGGTGATTTCCCCTTGGAAGAATACAATCTCCTTCACATTACCTAAACCCATTTCGCGAATAATAGAGAGGTCAATATCACCATGGAGACTTTCTTTGATGTCAATACGTTCAACTTGTTTCACGGTGGTTTCCAATATTGTTTGTAGCTGTTGCTGGGCGGTATTGTTATTTGTAATAAGTTGTTCTCGTAGTTCTTGTATATAATTCATATCAATCTATTTCTAAAATATGTGTATAATAAATATACATATTTTATGGTCGTAATGAAGGCAATCCAGTAATGGATGAAACTTGTTTGTTATTGTGCTCTTCTTGGCAGAACCGTATTTTTGATAAAACATATTCTTGGTCTCTGCGCAATTTCAACATTTTTTCATATTCAGATGGCTTGTTAGTATAACAACGATATAACGTAAATCCGGCAATCATAACAAATAATATGCTAATACCAATATTCAATACATAATAATAAACGGTGGTTCTGTGATAATTGCACCTGCTTAAAACGTAATACAAATAGTTTTCAGCGGATGCTTCGATTAATCTGGGTTGCATTCTTGTGTCATTATCCATCATTGTATACTGTATACTGTATACTGTATACTGTATGTTTGGAGGATTTTCAATCTAACTATACGCCAAAAATGACAATACTGCTAAATAGCATAATACAGCAACCACAATGGAAACCAACCATATAGGTATCACTGTTTTATGGCGGTATCCAACTCCAAACTCGCGGAAACTGCCGTCTTCATTATATAGCATGGCAGGTTGCACCCAATGTATAAATGAAAACAGTGCTACAAATATGACAATGGATATATTAATTTTATTGTGATTTACAAATCCTTTAAATGATGGCATATGATTATAGTATATTGTGCGAATATAATCATACAAATTGGTATGTAATTGTATTAGTCTTCATAGTCTTCTGGGTCATCGTCCCCATAATAATCGCCGTCATTATAGTTGGCACTGAGGCCTTGAATATCAGTTTCTTCCAGTTCTTCGCGTTCTTGTTCAGCAGCATTGTCCTTTTCCAAGTCATCCAAATCCCAAGTAACCGGATCCGCGCTTTGTGAACCATGTGCTTCTTTGCGCTCCCGGTTATATGTTGAAGGGTCATATGATACCAACCCTTTTTGTCGTCCTACGTTCCATCTCCCTAAGCGGAACTTTTTGAATGAGTTCTCAACTTGGCGCTCTTCTATAGACATTTCTCCTAAATATTCAATAATGCCGCGTTTTTCGCGCTCTTTAGCACGACCAACCTTCTTTTTTATTTCAGCATATGTAATATCAACAGTTTCTTTGTCGTCAATTTGCATTGTAATCAAGTTGCGCAATAGTTCAGCAACCCGCGTTTTGAGTTCACGTTCATCTCCCGCACGTATATCGATTTCGTCAAAGTCGTTGTCGGCACTTTCTATTGCGGATTGTATTTGGTCTGCATCATTTTCGATAGAGCGGATCTCTTCGCGACGGTCTTCTTTGCGGGTTTGGACATCAATTCTTAATAATTCCGGGTCATTTGTTGCAACAACATATTGGTGTATTACAGAATACACACAATGCTGTAGTAAATGATATGTGGTCCGTTTACTGAACAATAAATGGAACATAATAGTTTCGGGTTCTCCCTTTTCATTTACAATTTCCTTTCTAATTTCAGTATGAACAGGTATGTTTTCCAATAATATCAATACGTCTTTCAATGCTGTGCATACCGAACCCAACAAACCGTGCAATATATTGTCGTTTTCCGCGAGTTTTAATTTGCTATAATATTTTTTCAGTGCATAGTCTAGGTCTTTTTTGTGAAAATCTGAATAATCATTTCGGATTATGTGGCGTTTAATATGAAGGTTCGGCAATCCGTTTGTTAACATAGTAGGATAAATCTTGGCCAAGTTAGAAACAATAGTATGTATATTTTGCGCAACGGTGTAAATGCCATTATCATAAATACCATCCGTTTCGTCTAATTTCCACTTCGTAAGAGAGCGCAAGTTGTTATGTAGTTCATTGTATTCAGTATTGTTCATGTTCCCATATTCATCCATAAAAGACAATATTTCATCATGTAATGCATGGTTCGCGCGGTCCAAATAATTAAATAGGCGGTCTTGTTCTTCCGAATGAACTTCCGTATAGGAATCAGGTTTATATGTATTTAATACTCCGCGTAAATGTTTGCGGAATGGCTCGCTTAAAATATCTGAATTGGTTCGTTCAAGATGGTCAACAATGTCGGATAATATTGCCACACGTCTGTATTCTGGTTCAAATGTAGTATTAATAATATTACGGCGGTTGACAATGCTCATAAGTTTATATAAATTGGACAATCCGTATTGTTTTCCATTTTTCTTCAAGAACTCCATTTTTTCCAATATTGACCATTTCGTGTTATACAATTCGGGTTTTTCATTGCATATTTCTTTCAAAATATTGGGAATAGGAAGTTTTTTATCAAAATTACAATAATGTATAATCGCTGCGTATATATTTTCTTCCAAATGTCCGACAGGGATACCGGGATATTGCATTCCGGTCTTCTCTTTGTGGAACAAAAATGGGGCGCCAGTAATATTGCGTATTTGCGTATGCAATGTTTGCATGGAATGAGAACGTTGAAGTAAGTTCTTAATGGTATTATCTAATTCATTGAAGTATATGATAGGATTTGTGAGACCAGGGTTTTCATTACAGCATGCATTTTCAACAAATGGTACCATGCCAGAAGTTTTCATTAGAGTATCTTGGTTGTTGACTAATTTATTTATCAATTCTACCATCGCGAAACCATGTGCGTCCATTTTGGATTTCAATGTAAGAATACCGTCATATTGGCGAATATCGCCACGCTTGAACATACCCATCAAGTTCGTTTTAAAATCACTGCTAAGTGGCTTAAGTCCAGACGCAACCGAGTATTTCACAAGAGGAGGTAAATAATGTAACCATTTTTGAACACGATGTTCTGCCGGAATTATGCTGTCGGGAGTGAGAACCAAGTATTGACGCTTGCGTGTATACAGTTCTTCCATATCCGGGCGTATCATAATATACTTTTGCAATACATCTAATATGCGCTTACCCAATTTTTCTGCGTTGATCTTTTGTATCGAGTCCCATGGTGTAATCGAACTTTTGGATTTGTATAAAATGCACGCCATATATTGTATCCCCGTCAAATCTTCCACTCCGTCCATTGGATAGCCGGTTAGCGAACGGACGCAACCCGGGAAAGTGCGAGTAGTCTTGAATGACGGAATAGTCGTCTGTATAGCAATGAAAAATACGGCGGTTATAATTATAATAATGGTCTCATTTTTGTATTTCATATACGAACCGAGTGGTTTTCCAGATTTCTTTACGGCTGCATCGGAGCGCCTCTTGTATGCGGATTCACTCAATACATTCTTTTGAATAAGTTCGTTTGATGTGCGTATAATGAACTCTTCTATTTGTTCTATTGGAATATCTATGTGACGACACAACGTGTTCGATATATTGAAGATCATTTCGGATTGGTCGCTGTCAAATACGCGTTTTTTCGGTTGTTTCTTTGTCGCAGCAGCAATCAGTGTAGTCCCCAAATCCGCTTCCATAATATCATTTGTAACGACGCGGAAGCCGGATTCGTCGAACCCTTCTTCTGCGCTATAATCTATTTTACGTATGATATATCCACTGTGTTTATCTACAATAGCGTCCCCGTCATCACTAATTTGCCCAATACTAACGCAAAGTTCTTGTTGTTTTGCTACATAATTATTTCCCGTGACAAATGTTTTGGCGAGTTCATATAAGAAGCGAGGTAATAATTTTGCATTTGTATCTTTACAATATAACCAATGTTGGTCCTCGTCGCGAACATCTATCATGGGTTCTCTGCAGAACTTATCGGTGAACATGCAAATATCGCGCTGCTTCTTTGTGAACTCGTTTTGTCCAAGTATCAAATCTCGCAGTTTTGTGTTTGGTGATTCAATGGAATCGTTTTTAGATGCGTATTTTCCCATTTCAAACGCAATATTGTTTGGCTTTTGTGTGATAATATCCGTTAATATATTGTTTTTCTTGACAGTTTTCAATATTTGCGTAATACGAGCTTCCAATTCTTTTTCGAGTTCTTCTATGGATACATCATATCGTTTATCAAACTCATTTAATAATTGTTTTTTATAATCATTTTTCATACGTATTTGAGAACCAGGAACCGAATCACACATTTTTGAACGGACATTATAGCTGCATTCCTTACTAATATTGCAAAATAGTGACGCGGAGTCGACGAACCCATCTACATCAACATCTTCGTCTTTAACCCAAATATTTTTTACGCGTTTGTAATAAGTGACACGCTTGTTGTCTTCGGGTGACACAATTTCCGTATCAGAGCTTTCTGCGCGCGTATCAAGAACCAGCGCAGCGTAATGTCCATGATCCACCATTCGTTTCCCCATAATGAGCGTTTTTGCCAAGTCTTCTGCATTTTCAAATGAGACTTCGTGTTTTTCCATCAAGTTTTCTTTCAAAAAATCTAAAAACAGGTCAGGAGACATGCTATCTTTTTCTTTTTTGTATTTGTCCAAAATATCGTATGGGGTATTATCATGGTCTTCGTCTACGACAACATCGTCCACATTATTATCCTTTTGCAATGCAGCCAATGAAGTATATTTTTTCGCCAAAAACAAGCGGACACAATCTTTGGATCTCATTTTTTCTACATCACTCATTTCATCTATTGCAGGGGCTTCCAACACAGTCAATATGTTACTTGGAGTCATCAGGGGGAGCATGAGCGAAGTAATCACACTGGAATACAATTCCGCATTGTCACACTGTAACAGTTGCAATAGAACTTCACTTGACGATGGAGTTAACTCCTTACCGTTAGTTTTTAATACACGATAAGCATTAAACAGTGTATTGTAGAGGTCTTGGTTATCTTTCAACGTGCGTAAGACCTGATTTGTGTCAATATTTACAGTATTATTTGAGGAAAGGGCGTTCAGTTCGCGGAAACGGGATTCATTCGCTGCTTTGTATAAGCCAATTTGTTCTTTGATAAAAAATCGTATTTCCATGTATTGTTTATATGAAATATCACTGGGGTATATCATAAATGGCTCTAGTTGCTGGACAACGCCAGTGAATGACATTTTATTTGTCAAATATTTGCGGAACATGCGTATAAATACGCGCGTTTTCGGAATAATAGTGTCTAAAAATTGGTCGTATTTTTCAGCATTGTCCATATAAGTTTCTGTGTCTAATACGAACTCGTGAATGCTATCCATAATACGCAGTTTTGATTCGGCTTCAATGCCGTCATAATCTAGTTCATTTGAAATGTCGTTTATCATATGTGGAACAATATCCGTGTATTTGTTAAACAACTGGGATAGCATGAACTTCTTTTCATGGAAAGTAGATTTGGTAAGAATGTCAGTGGATGGTAAATACATACTTGAATGACGAATAACCGAATATGGAAGCATAAGAAACGACTGGATACACATTTTCTCTTCTTGTGTAATATCTTTGCGAACAAAAATCTTTTTCCCGCTTTTCAGGAGAACTCCATGCATACGAGACTGCCCCAGATTATATCTCTGGATAACATATTGTTTTGTCAAGACCTCTCCTTCCGTATACACTGCACTATAGAAATTGTCTAGGTTACCAATAATAGTATCAATGTTTGTACGAACACTTTGCACGGTAAGACAATTGTCGGTATTATTGGGTTCGTCATAGGATGACATCAATTTATCAATCGTTTTATGGGTTGCATCGTAGTCGAATGAAGATTGTTTCGATTGTGCTTGTTCTATTTTTATAACATCTTTGTCTGAATATGCTACGGGATTGCCATCTAGGTCCATTATATTGTATAGTTTGCGACGGCTGTTTACAACCGGAACAAGCCACTGTAGTTTAGTATCCATGTTCTTGATTCGTTCAACCAAAGGCTTGTAATATGGACCATTTTTTTTGATATCATAAATATTTTGATTCGCATCGAACTTGGAAAAATGTTCTCGCAAATATTTGTATCGCTCAACAATTAAATGTATTCCGTTGAGAACATCTCGCGTGCGGTTCTGGTTTGGAATAACAGATAGTAGTTCGTCCATCATGTCATTTACTTGGGATTCAATACTGTAGCGCTGTTCATGTTCGGGTAGTTCAACATATTGAACTACTTCGTCTAATTGTTCACCGAATAAAATTGCATTGCTGTCTGCATACAACTCGTGTAATGTGTCACGTATTTCTGGTTCTTCAGCATCTTCGTCTACGCGAATAACGGACTCGCCGTTTTCAGTGAACTCTATGCTAGCTTTTTCTACTTCTTCTATCGGCTCTTTGTCTCCTTCTGAAACCTGTTTTACGGCGGAAAGCGAACCAACGTTCTTTACCGAAGCCGGCTTCTCGCGAATGACAATCTTTTCAATAGGGAGTTCATCCGGTATACCTTGATATTTGAAGTCAATAAAAATGGTTCGTAACTCCGGGAATGTAACGATTTCAATCATATCCTCTTCTAAATTAGTGATTTCACCCGTAATAATAGTGGGAATATCGCCACCAATGTGAATATTAATCCATGTATTCGGTAATAGTGCATTCTGTCTTGCGTAACCACGTTCTTCACTGCGGTTCAGCAAATGTATTTGTATAATAGATTCGTCGGTAAGTTGTCCTTCTGGACCAATGTTTATTTGTTGTTCTTGCATAGTGGTTATATTTACAAGCATAATGCGCGCGGAATCTATATATTGAATAAAAAATGATGATTCATGTAAAACGTTATTAGAAGGCGAAACCAATTCTATAATATCACCCAACTCGAGTGCAATGCCATCACTCGTGGTGGGAGAGACCGTGTTCGGGTTAGTCTCCGTATCTATATTTTCGTTTTCCATATACATAATATACATTATGTGTCTAAATTATTTGAGTAGTAGTTACAAGACAGCATTTCTTATGAGAAATAAGTAAAAAACATAAAGATTGCATTCTATCTAGATGAATGGACGATATGCACGAAGATACACCCGGTGTATTCACAATAAACCTAACGCCAAAGATAGAATGCAAGCTGACATTTTATAGGGAGTTAGGATATGCAACCCACCAATATGATATGAATATGTTGTGTTATGACGATAAAAGAAATAATATTTATAAATCCGTGTTATATTCGTATCCCGAAAACAAATTGTTATCGTTTGCGCCCCCAAAGTCAATACCATATAAGAACTTCATGGAACAGCACCCATTCGATGTATATACAAATGTAGAAGAATATATCGAAGGTCAGCGCATACAGCTATTTTATGATGATCGCAAGAAGGAGTGGCTTACCAGTATTAATAACTACATCGGACGAAAAAGTGAGACAGACCACTCTGTAAAAGCCGAGCATAACGCAGTCAATATAGATAAACTATTGTGCAAAATATTGGGAAAACCAAATTACTTCAACGTCAACAAGATTACCGAGTTTTCCAGCCAAATGCGCACAGACTGTTGTTATTCCCTTATTGTGCGCAATGACGTAGACGCAATATATTATAAGAACGGTGCGGCACCCAAATCAGTGTATTTGGTAGCGGTATATAAAAAGAATGATTATACGAACCAGTTTGCACATATACCTCGCGAACAATACACAAACTGGGACTGTATAAGAATGCTATGCAAACACGGAATATTACTCCCGAACCGAGAAGACCATATACAATCGTATACAGATGTAGATGTGTTATGTAATCGGAATGCCGACGCCATATACGTTATTGTGAATGAGAAACAGGGGCAACGAGCCATAGTCCAAACACATATTAATGAGTATTATGCCGAATTGATGCGTTATAATGCGTTATTGCAAATGGAGACAATTGTATTAATACAAACCAATCGGGTTCACGATTACGTGGTGCATTTTCCCGGGAATAAATACCCAATTCTATGTTTGAAGAGTTTGTTTGGAAGATTGGTACATTTGTTATACAATGAATATGTATACCATTACATCAAAAAACATGAACATACATGCTCCGCGACAATACAACAAGTATGTGCTGAATTACATAAACGGCGATACAAACGACCTTATAAGAAGTGTCCTATGTCGCGCGAATATGTAAATCAATGGTTAATGGATAAACCCCCGCACGAAATATTGTATATTTGGCGGGCAAAGTGGTAAGAACGTATGTAATGCATAACATATTGTATTACATATGAAATATTATGGCTTATTGGAGCTGACTATAAACAAATGATAGCTTGCTTAATTTTTGAATATAACTCATTGCACATTTTTGGTTTTCCGGGTCCATACTTTTGACCGGACCCCGAATATTGTCAATTGCCGTAATGATTTTCTCGGCATTTGGCATATTACGTAGATCATGTCCATAATCTTTATCAAAAAAGAATGAAATATCACCCTTTGTAATAAGTTCGCTGTATGGAACATATACGTATTTGTGCCACAGGCGGATAACTGCCATCGGATTCATTTTACGGATTGTTCCTAGAGACGCTTTTGCTGCCCGGATTTCGTTGTTTTCTGGTAGAACAGTAATAACATCTTCAACAAACTCGTCCATTAATGAATTGAAACCACGTGAGACCGTTGATTTATCTGACATATGAATAACAATAGTATATATATTCTCAACCTTATTTTTATATATTTTTTTTGATTTATTTACAATACCATTGGTTGTGTAAACGGGCTATTTTGTCCGATTTCGTCCATTCGTTTTTGTAATAGTTTATCAATTGTGACGTCTTGGTCCACTTTATCTGGTTGATATGTGTCGTCCGGAGTTTTGATAAGAACGACATCATTTTGGGTAGAAACATAATTATGCATTGAGCGTAATCCTCCATTTCCCTTCGAACTAAGTTCGTCGGGTGTCATATTGTAGTCGGTGAACTGTTCCGATATGATATTGGTACCACCAGAAGAGCTATTAAACCTGAATCCATTGGGTTCTCCATTATTTCCAGTAGATTCATTATTGGCCGCCTTAATTTGAGGATGATAGTGCTGTATAACTTCTTCCCCCATTAGAAGCCGATAATTTTGTTGCGCAACAAGGAGAGATGGCACACTATGCACATTTGGCGGCATCACGACTTGTTTGCCGTTTTCTAAAATGATATACATTTGGTTTGTTTGCTGGTCCATGCGTCGTTTATCGATACATATAAAACTAACTTTGTCGGACATGTTGTTTTTGACTAAAGTATTTAGAACCCGCTGGGAGTGTTTGCAATAATTACTATAATATAAAATATCCATCAGTGTTTTATATTATAATGAAAAAAAAGGTTATGTGATATGAACGTGCTTATAGCGAGTTGGTGCACATGGAATATAAGAGGCGGTTCTGGAAATATAAGATGATATATCCGAATGAGACGCCAATCATGCCCAAATAAAAGTCAATACCCTTTCTCTTGGAAATACCCACGAAAAGGGACGAAGTCACCAACATCACGAGTAAAAGGAAGCCAATCACAGAAAGGATGTAAAAATAGTCGCAATACTTGCTGTCAAGGGGGCCGAAAATCTTATTCATCATGTCTTGCATAATTCTATACTATTATATTACAAAAAAACGTGGATAATTACTAAATAACTGTGTTTTATGGTTATTCACATCGTGTAAATACAATATGTATGAGTATAAATGGATAATATTGTTTGTATGTTCTCCAAACAGCATAAAAATATATCAATTACATATATACAACTGAACTCATGGACGAGACCAACCTTTGGAAGATTATAAACAAATATTTTGAAGACAACCCGCAAAGTTTAGTGAGACATCATATAGAATCGTATAATGATTTTTTCAAAACGGGCATATTCCAAATTATGAAGGAAAATAACCCGGTTCGCATTGATTCGCGATATGACAAAAAAATCGACGATTATCGGTCACAGTGTATAATGTATTTGGGTGGTAAAGCCGGCGATAAAGTGTATTTCGGTAAGCCAGTGATATATGACGATAATGACAGTCATTATATGTATCCCAATGAAGCGAGATTGCGCAATATGACCTATGGCATGACAATCCACTACGATGTGGAAATTGATTTTATTGACATATTGGAAGTTGGAGAACAGCCTACACTAATTGGAGTGAAAGAAACCGATGAAGATAGCGACGAAGAACCGGGTGAGAAAAAAGAACAAGACGGAGGCGCTCCACCGGAACGTAAAAAGCAACCACGCAAGAAGAAGCAAGGCCTGAATATCGCAGAAACCGCTTTTGTACGCGAGGCTACCGAAAGAACAATGATAGCTCCAAATACCCAAAAGAGAACCATCGTGTTATCCAAGGTATTTCTCGGTAAGTTCCCAATTATGTTGCAATCGAACTATTGTGTTTTATCAGGGATGCCGCGCTCCATGCGTCATTCATTTGGGGAGTGTTCGAACGATGTTGGTGGTTATTTTATTATAGACGGTAAAGAGAAAACGATAGTTTCACAAGAGAAGTTTGGTGATAATATGTTATACATTCGTGAAGTAAACGGCGATGACTATTTATATTCCGCCGAAATACGTTCCGTCTCAGAAAACGCGTCAAAACCGGTACGAACATTGTCGGTCAAGATTGCCACACCTGGAACAGTATATACTAATAAAAATATTGTAGTGAAAATACCTAATGTGCGCAAACCCGTTCCGCTTTTCATTGTGTTCCGCGCATTAGGTATTATAAGTGATAAGCAGATTATAACCACTTGTTTATTGGATTTGGAACAGAACCATTATATGTTGGACTTGTTTGTTCCATCGGTGCACGACGCCGCTCAATTCATGACACAAGCTACTGCACTCGAATATATTAAATTGTTAACAAAGGGAAAAACGGTCGCACATGTATTAGAAATATTATCTGATTTGTTTTTGCCCCACGTAGGGGAAACGAACTTTATACAAAAAGCGTATTATTTGGGATATGTCGTAAAGCGTTTACTTTCGGTATACACGAAAGCTGAGCCCCCAACCGACCGCGACAATTTCAAATATAAGCGCATTGAGTTGGTGGGAACGTTATTGCACGAGTTGTTTCGCGAATATTATAAAATACAGCAACGCCAAATACAATTGGGTTTCGAAGAACGACTTACATATAATCAAAATATATATGGCGACAATTTACACAAGTTGATAAATGATAACTATAAAGATGTTTTTAGAGAGCGCTCACTTGAGGTGGGGGTTAAGAAAGCGTTCAAGGGCAACTGGGGTGCACAAACCCACACAAAGCGCATTGGTATAACACAAGAACTGAACAGATTATCATTTAATTCTATGTTGAGTCATTTGCGGAAAACGAACTTGCCGCTAGATGCGAGTGTAAAAGTTGTGGGACCTCGCGTATTGCATAGCACGCAATGGGGATTTTTCGATCCAATTGACACGCCAGATGGTGGTAACATTGGTCTACATAAACATATGGCAATTTCTGCATATGTCACACAAGGATATAGTAGAGAACATCTTATCAAATGGTTACGCGAAAAGGTGAAACTCCGGTTTATAGAAGAATGTGGACCACGTATGCTATCTGTATTGACAAAAGTATTCGTGAATGGTTATTGGGCAGGGGCCCTGTCCGAACCATTGGAAGCAATCGAGAAGGTCAAATTATATCGCCGCAACGGATTAATTCCAATTTACACGAGCGTTACAATGGATATACCCCAAAACACGATTTATATGTATACGGACGGTGGGCGTATTTGCAGACCCATTTTTTATTATGACGAAGAAACAAAACAAATGTCATTTGAGAACAAAGATGCAATCAAGCGTATACAAGACGGTGAGTTCTCATGGGACGAGTTAGTTTCCGGTTTTAATAAAAAGCAAAAAGGGTTTATTGTAAACGATAATAAAATGTATGAACTGAATGAGCTGTATGAGAACTTGGATTCGGAAGCGAGCCCAACCCGATTGAAACGGTTTATCGAAGATAAGGCAATTATTGATTATATTGACACGAACGAGACAGAGGGCGCTATTATTGCCATGAACCGCGATTCTCCAAGTGATAAGAAATACACGCACCACGAAATACACGAGTCGTTGATTTTCGGTATGATGAGTAATTTGATTAATTTCCCCGAAAACAATCCAGCAACGCGTAATTCATTTTCATGTGGCCAATCGAAACAGGCGTGTTCTATATATCATACAAACTTCCATGTTCGTATGGACAAAACTGCAGTTGTGTTGAATAGTGGTCAAATGCCATTGGTTAAGACGCGATATTTGGAACATATCAACCACGAAGGCAATCCATATGGGGAAAATACGATTGTCGCTGTCATGTGTTACACTGGATACAATGTAGAAGACGCGATTTTGATAAACGAAGGTGCTTTAAATCGTGGTCTTTTCAACACTACTTATTATAGCACATATGAAACGCACGAAGAAAAGAGCCAAAGTGGTGGAAATACAACAGAAACGCTATTTATGAATATCGAATCTGAAACTGGTGTCGTTGGAACCAAGCCAGGGTATGATTATAGTAAGTTGGATAAATATGGTTTGGTTAGAGAGAATACTCCATTGACAGATAAAACTGTATTGATCGGACAAACTGTAAGCGATTCGCAAGCTCCTGGAAAACGCGTTGACCAATCAAAAGTTCCGAAGAAGGGTCAATTGGGTGTGGTGGATAAAGCATTCATGACCGAAGGTGAATCTGGAACTCGCATTGCCAAGGTTCGTGTGCGTGAGATCCGTGTACCAAACTTGGGTGATAAGATGGCATCTCGTGCAGGTCAAAAGGGAACTGTAGGTCTGGTAATTCCTGAACGCGATATGCCCTTCACTAGTCAAGGTATGCGTCCTGATATTATTATCAACCCACATGCCATACCGTCGCGTATGACCATTGGACAATTCATTGAAACGGTTACTGGAAAAGCGTGTGCTATGTATGGAGGATTTGGTGATTGCACTGCTTTCCAAAATAGAGGTACCAAGATGGGTATATACGGGGAGCTCCTTACAAAAGTAGGGTATCATTCGAGCGGCAATGAAATACTATATAATGGAATGACTGGAGAACAATTGAACGTGGAAATATTCATGGGACCGAATTATTACATGCGTTTGAAACATATGGTGAAGGACAAGATCAATTTCCGTGCACGCGGGCCTCTTACTGCGTTGACAAGACAGCCGGTGAGCGGGCGTGCGAATGACGGTGGGTTGCGCATAGGTGAAATGGAGCGCGATGGTGTGATTTCGCATGGCGCAAGTGCGTTCTTGCGCGAATCAATGATGGAGCGCGGAGATAACTATCAAATGGCTGTGTGTAATAAAACCGGCATGATTGCGGCGTATAATCCAGATAGGAATATCATGATAAGTCCTTTGGCTGATGGACCCATCAAATATACTGGTTCTATTCACAATAATGATATGCATATTGAGAACATTACAAAGCATGGACGCAGTTTCAGTGTAGTAAATGTGCCATATTCCTTCAAATTGTTGATACAAGAACTCCAGGCAATCAACGTTCAATTGCGTATCATCACTGACGATAACATAGACCAAATTGAGAGCATGGGGTTCTCAAATAACATTCATACACTATTGAACTTAAATCCCGAGAGTTCAACTCATAGACAAGCTGCTAACCATGTCAAAAACAAGTTGTTACGCGAAAACGGCGATGTCCCCGAAGTCATTACCCCCGCACCCGAGTTTGAACCGAAGAGTCCGGATACAACTACCCCAGAAGGAACTCCTCCGCCATTGCCACTAGAAGAAGATGACACTGTCGAATCTTCTCCAGGATTTGTTCCAGGGGACTCGGCTGCATATGAGCAAACATCAATATCTAGTCAATCTCCAGGGTTCGCACCGCAACCAGTAGAAGAAGACGAATCGCCACCGTTTGCACCGGACATGGAAACTCCACCAACAGTAACAACTGATATGTTCTCTGTAGGAGAAAACGTATATTACAAAAACCAGTTGTGGATAATTCGTAAAATAAGCCCACGATTTATAACGATAGAGGCCGCGAACCCTACCGAAGTAGAGGGCGATTTGGTTCAAATCGTTCAACCAACCGAAATTGTAAGAGAAGCCGAATACTCTGTGATCCCAGCGACCCCTCCCAGCCAAGAGGGGGGTAATGATATGATGCATTCTTTACAACGACAAGCATTGCAACATGACGGAGGTATCAATTTCGCACCCGTCATTAATATTGTCAATGGGGATTCAAAAACGGAAGGATCCACTCAAAGTCAAGGCCATAATGATGAAATGGAGGACAATGCGAATTATGTAATGCCTGGCATTAAAAGCGACCCCGCCTCAATTGAGAACAAATCGGCACCAGCAGCAGCACCAGAGAAGAGTAGTTCGAATCGTGGTGGAATATTAGATTTTTGGACAGGAGGTTTGCTCGTAAAGAAAGTATGATTTGCAAATAATCTAGAAAATTGATTTATTATATTTAATATAACAGTTATATATAATCAGTAACCAGCCATGTCGCATTCTAATATGATTCTAAGCATTTACAAATCACGCGTGAACATCTTGGATATAATGGATGTTTTAGATTATGAAATGGACGAATATCGCAGTTTTAGCATCAACGAAATAGATGCAATGGCATCCACAACTCAGTTGGATTTGCTATTGAACCACCGCACCGAAAACAAAAAGGTATACATAAAATACTATATGGATAAGAAGCCTCAGTTCAATAAAACCCAGTTGGATAATTTACTGGAAGAGTTAATGGTCGTGGAAAGTGTTCTGGATAAAAATGATACACTTATTATTGTAACATTGGAAGAACCAAACGAAACTATTGTGAACCACGTCAAATATTTATATGACCGCGACGGTATATTTGTAGTGATGCATAGTATCCATCGGTTGCAGTTCAATATATTGAGCCACAAACTTGTCCCAAAATGTAACGTTTTATCAAAAGAAGACGATACTATATTCAGAGACAAATACAATATCAAACGCGACGAACAACTCCCAGAGGTTTCTCGTTTTGACCCACATATGTTAGCAATGTGTGTTCGTCCTGGACAAATATGCGAGTTTGACCGCAAGAGCAAGACCGCAATGAATACAAAATATTATCGCATTTGCATTTAGGCGAAGCAGACAAAAATCTATATATATTGTAAAAGAGTAATGAATAAAGAGAAACTGAAAAATACAAATAACGATATTGAACCATCTTTTTTCTCGTTTTTGAAATCATCTTTCGTAAATACACAAGAACCCATGGCTAACTTCTGTCAAGCGGTTAATGACCAAAACCGCGGGACGGGTGCATATGAAGAGTGGGATAAAGCTATTGAAGACACCATTCCCGCAGATCAGGGCAATGTGGGTGCTGATGATTCAGACAGAATAAATGGTGGGATGGGTCCGGAAGAAAGTTCAAGTGGGTCTAATGACGACGAATACCCACCTGGACGGAGAGCCCGTTCTAATGTGACAAACTGTGCATTGTATAGAGGATTGAACGCAGGTCAAAATGCATATATGGGAAATACCAGTTCTGGGGCAAAAGCGAATTATGAAAACGAAAAGGCAATGTATGACATATATTATTTCGAGACCATTCATTTGATCGCAGGTATTGTACTTTCTGCTTATGTGTTATCACGTATTGGAAAATAAAAATGTAGTTATATTTCAATATGCCGGAAACGCAATTGATAAGCAATATTATAAAGGTAGAAAATGAACATAGTCGTATGGTAGAACAATATGAAAATGAAAGTGTGTATTATTATAGCAGTTATATAACATCATTCAATTTGGCTTTAGGAATAATCGCCACTGGATATGTTATTTATCGCTATCGTAACAAATAAATAGATGTATATTGTATAATTATAAATAGAATATATGACGGGTTCTTGTGAGGACATTAGAACCGTAGAATTAAGTAATATGAGTGATGTAGAGTTAACCGCACACTTGAACGATTTGAATAGCAAGTATTCCGCAGATGGCCAACGTGTTGCATACTTGAAAGAACAAACTTATCACATCCGTCTTGCAAACTTCATAATGGTATCGATATATTATGTATTATTATATGTATTATTAGTGGGGACGTGGAGAACAGCTATATGGCGCGCATTTAGTATCTATAGAACTATGGCATTGGTATTTATTATTTTGTATCCATGGTTAATAATTCATTTCCAAGAAAGCTTTTATTATTTATTGATGTCTATTTTGGGTATTTTCAATACGGACGTATACAAATCAGAAAAATGGTAATATAGTGTATATGAAAATTGATAAGAAGGTTCTCAAAGAGAATGAAAAAGTCGTAGCGCATTTTGGTGAAATAAAAGACTTATTAATAGACTATAATAACAAGCGAACCGAAGAGACTGGAGAGGCAATTCAAGTTGCAAAAATAGTCCGTGAACAAAACGCAGTTATCAATGGCTTACAAAAACTGAAACGCGAAGCAATATTTAAGTATAATGATTGTATTCAGCATAATGCAAGATGTGAAACATTGAAAAATACGAAGTTGGATACCCAAACAAGACTGAATACAAGTATGGAAGCAACTAATACACTTATCGATGAAAAGAACATGTTAACGAACATGTGTGATACAATATTAGAAACGATTCGCAGTGAATTGGGAAATATACAGGACGTAAATACCGCGAAAATGTCTAATCGTCAGCAACGTGCAAAGGTACAAGAACAATTAGATAAAATAAACCAACGCATATCGTATTGGGACCAAAAAATATATGAAAAAAATGTAGAAATAGATAATTATGCAACAGAAATGAAGAATGCAGTGCAGCAATAAGATCTATATTATTTATGCGGGTATTGTATACATAATATTTAATAATGGGTACTGGAGGAGGTAAAACAGCACGACAAGAAGCCGAAAGAGCAGCCGCTGCTACTAGAGCTGCGGCAGAAAGAATCCGAAAACAACAACAACAAGATGCAGCAGACAAATTGGCAGCTGACCAAAAGCGTGCAGCAGAACTTGCTGCAAAGATAAAAGCCGAACAAAACGCAAAAAAGAAAGCAGAACTTCAAGCAGAACTTGCCCAAGTGCAACAGAACATTCGTGACCAAGAAGAAGAAATCCGAAGAAAACAATTAGAAATTGAGCGGTTGATACGAGAAGAAGAAGCGAGACGGGCTATTTGGAAACGAAAAAACGACGAACTTGACCGGTTCTTGGAAAAGAGACGTCAATTAGAAGCTGTTCGCGAGACTTTAGAAAAGATCATAGCAACACTTGATGAAAAGCATGGTTCTGAATCGTTTATAGGTAGCATTCCATATGTTACCGATTTTGAAGCGTTTAGTGTAATAGAACCGATGGCACAGGATTCGTCTTTAACCGGTAAGGGATTACAACACAGTTTGTTATTGTCCGGAGCGGATAAAGAGTTCGCAACTACAAAGTGTTCTACTTTTAACGAACAGCATAATAAAAACATAGATTCTGAAGAAATTAAGACTGCCGAATTGGAAAATAAATTAGATACTATAAATAATAAGTTGAGCAAAAACAACTGCCATATTGAAAAAGATTGTTCTATTTTGAATGACCCAATAATATCGTATAATCAAGAAATAATAGCAGAAACGCAAACATTGATAGACCAGTTGAATGAATATGCGAAGTTAACCGACCTGAATAATCCAAAAAACAAAGCAGGACCGGTTGCAAGAGAAGTAACGACGAAATTGAATAATACTATAATATCAGAAGATAGTATAATGGTTACAAAAGATAGCAAGATTGAAGGTTTTGTAACCATTATACCAATAGACAATATGAAAACTACTAATATGAAAAATCGCAAACTTCGCCAAGAGTTCAAAATAAAACGAAAAGAAATTGAAGGCACATTGGACTCTATTCATATGGAACAGAGCAATTATGTTGACAATTCGGTATTTACCAACGTATTTATGACAATCGGAGCAACCTGTATGTTGTATTACCTATTTATCGGACTACGCAAATAAATATGTTTATATTTTGTATATAGTTATGCCAAACCAAATATTAACCACCGAACAAGTGAAAGCTTACTTTAATAACATAGACGATCATATAGACGCAGTTACTAACTATAAGACTGCATACAGTTCTTTATATGAAAAACAAGATGTGAATGATCCACAAAGTGTGAAGTCTAAACTGGTCGAGAATAAAAAATTGTCGGGCGAATTGTCTGGATTGAAATCAAAAAAAAGCACCGATTTAGGTAAAGTAATGTTGGACGACATCCAAGAGTTAATACGTCAAGATAAGCAAGTATACATTTTAGGGGGATTAACTGCAGTTTCACTATTGATCATACTCAGTTTTTCAAGGTAATACTATGTTTGGAATATTATACAAACATAATATATAATAGTGATAATAGTGATAATATGTCCGTACCAGCCGTAACTATTAATACACGGACAACAAATGCTGCAACTAATTTGATGAATGAAGTATTACATAATCAAGAAGAAGTTAATGATATTGTTGACGCAGAAAATGCAAAATTGGAAAATGGAATTGCGTCCATTCGTGATGAGGCTACAACCAAAAGACGTTTGGCGGTCATCAATGATTCCAGGCGCAAACGCATGAATGGATATAATTTGATGCTTTTAATCATCGTTATCACGTTGGTTTTGTTTTGGGCATTGACATATTTGTCGTCGTATTTGCCCGAAATCATAATCGTATTATTGATGGTAATTATTGGAGTATTGGCAGTTATTTGGTGTTACAATATATATTTAGAGATTAACAATCGATCGAAGTTGAACTATGACGAGCTTTTATTGAAATCACCAAAACAATTGACACCTCAGCAGCGAGAACGTGAAGAAGAAAAGGCGAGACAGTCCGGCAATTTATTAGGTTCGGTTAACTTGATGTCTTGCTATGGGTCTGACTGCTGTGATATTGGAACTGAATGGGATACAGACAAGTTAATGTGTATTCCGACTACTGAACCGTTTACAACATTGGCTCCGCAACGCAGTTACGGTAATGTATCAGCGAATACACCAAACGAATACGATAAATATTCGCCCATTCATTAGATTTTTTTAGCATTATAGTGTAACAATGCTAAAAAAAAGATATAACAAAGATAAAGAACAGTTATATGACAGTAAAATGAACCATCAGCGTAAAAAACGCGAGTTTCAAGAATATATAAACTATTTTCTACGTTGGACATTTTATATACTGGCTATACTGATAACATTTTTTCTATTCACAAAAGTGAGAAGTAATATATGGTTAAAAATAACTATGATTATATTATTATTCACATATCCATTTTACATATATCCATTACAGAACCAAGTAATAGATTTAGCTAGATATATCGATGCATTCATACATGGCGTTCCATACAAACCATAATCGCGTAATATGTGTTGTTTTCTTGCATTACACATTACAAATCATCCATTGAAATATTAGAGACGCTCTCGGTGTCGCCTTCGCCGTCGTCAGAGTCGCTGTCATTTTCCGAGTCGCCGTATGTGATCTTAACTCCATGCCAAACTGATCCGCGATGTTTACCGAACTCTTTGTCCATGCATTCATGCAGGTCCCGCGGACTTGGTCCTTTCCCTCCTTGGTTAGAGTTGTACCACAAGCTAAACTCGTTATTGAGTTCCATTTTCTTGATTGTCCCGCCCTTTTCACGTTTGATTCTCTCTCCGATGAACTCAGAAATATAGTCTTGACTTTTTCTATATTCCTTGCTGTGAGCCAGAACAACATCACAATCGGTAACGAATCCATTTGTCTTGAAAGCAATGTCAACTAACATCGAAAGGAAGACTGGAGCCCACCTATCGAACTTCTCATCTAAGGTGCGATCAACCTTGTATTGATATGGCTTCTCTTTATCACCGGATTGCGGCTCGTCAGTGAATAGTGACATAAATGGAACATTGCGAATGCGTCTCCAAGTGCCGTGGTCATTCGCTTTAATTACGAACGGATGATTCGACGCAACTACAAGCTTGAACTGGGGGAGGAAAGTAACGGGCTCTAACATATACGGAGACCGTGCTTGAACTGCATCTTTGCCTGACGTCAGCTGTTTCATGACACCCTCGTTGATAACCTCGCCCTTTGACGGTTCCTGCATGACAGCATATCGCCGGCCCTTCATTCCGACAATTTCTGGTGTCAATCCACCAACTTTCGCTCTCTTTTCGGTTATTAATGTAGTCGGTACATCACATTTATAGTCGCCAAGCACACGTTCCATCAAGTTTGTCAGAATCGATTTTCCGTTCTGGCCGACACCCAAATACATGTTGAATGTCTGATTTTGGCTGGTACCAATCAAAGTTGATGCCAAATGCTCCCACATGTAACGTTCTAGCTCCTTGATTGGGAATAGTTGTTGCATGAATTGTTTGATTTCATCAACCGTTTTAGCATCTTTTACTGGGTCAACAGGCGCATAAGTAATATTCGTGTTCAATGATATATAATCTTCCGGTTTCCCTTTTCGAAAGCATTTAGTTTTGAAATCAATCACTCCATTTTGCATGCCAAGAAGATAAGGGTTCTGATCGAGGTTCAACACAAACTCCTTGTCGTAAAATATGTCTTTTGCCTCTTGCATGATGTTCTTCTTGTCGGCGGTATTCGCCAATCTGGTTGTCAAATTCAGAACCTTGATGGATCGGTTCTTGAACTTCTCCTCTTTCAAGTCCTCATTTGTCTTTTTGACCACGTCTACATTCATTGACCGCGAAATATTTGCGAGGGATGCCATTCCTTCGACGGTTTTCTTTCCGAACAGCTCGCGGACCGTCGTCGATATATGCTTCCGAAGTGTTGTGCCACTGTCGTCGACGCACCACCGACCATTGTAATAATGATACCAAACGTTTGACTTGATGGAGGCACACATAAACTCGCCCTTGAAAATTGAAGACAGAATCGTAGCGATATCGTAGTCCGGTATTCTGTCGTTTGGTCCGCCAGATGATAATATGTTCTCGATGTGGTGTTCAATCGATTGGTCTCTCACCTTCTTAAAAGCATCGGGTGCGTCACGTCTCGCCCAATAGGTAATAGACTGAAGTGTCAATCCACCGGTCGAGCGAACATCAAACCCAAGCCATCGGTCGACTAGATCGGATATTTGTGAATACTTGAAGCTAGGTGATTTAGCACTCACTGCAAGCCAGACTATAAGAAGACGATTGCTGGTATTCTTCAGTGCCCATCCGAGCTCTATCCATCGAGTATACGAACCTATACCATAATATGACTCTGGCAATATCATAGCATAATCATGAGCATTTTTAACGTCATACTCGTATCGATTCAGATCCGTATTGTAATCTAAAAACGCGTTTAGTATTATTTCAAGTTCATCCTTCGACTTGATCCTATTCATAATCGCCGGGTTGTCGAGCATATCGAGCTGGTACTGCTTGGGTAGTGAGTTTGACACTACCGTCGCTACATTGTTGTTTGTCCCGGCTGAGTTTAAGCCGAGCTTGTCCTTGTATTGATTAAATGTTGGAATAAAGTCCGTTTTCATCATTAGGACGGGATTATGTTTATAACGAATAGACATGCGTCCGATATTGTCTTCCGAATCTGCATTGAACTCTTTCGTCGTAACTTCGCTGGTAACGATTTCACCATCGTCAACTGTGATGTTGAATATGCGAACAAGCCGATAACGATCGTGGTTTGGTTTCCTCGACCCATGGAGCTGCCAATTCACAGTGCCCTTGGCGATTCCTTCATCGAACACTTCGTCCCACGTGTTTGTTATTGGTAACTCGCACCAGGCTTCATTTTCCTTGATACATGCAATTGCTCTATCGCGCAGATACATATTTACTGCGGTGGTTGACTGAAAATTGAAAACGACGTGGATTCCATCTTTTGTGTATCCTTTATCTTCAACCCTATTTACGGTTGGCTTTTCATAAACATATATATAAAATTGAACATCATTATTGAACTGATAAATATTTGAAAGCTCTTCCATATACATATCAATGAGCTCGTCGACATGTTCTCGAGTGTACTGTCGCTCGTCAACTGATAACTCATGCCGAATGTCAATATCTACAAGCAATGGTCCACCATTTGGGACCTGCTTTTCTGTCATATATTCTTTCTTGTTTTTTAGAAGAACATCTCTTCTATAGAGCTGCATGAAAGTTTGATATTCCGCATCTGGTATGTTGTAGCTGCCCCCGTATATGTTTGAATTCGGACAAGGTATCCGTGTATTGGTAATGAGCGACGATTTATTTGGGTTGTCGCGCTGGACAGTATGTTTTACTAAAAAGTCATCGAAATTACGATAGTGAGATAGGGTCGGAATAATTGGTTGCGATGACATTGGCGTGTGGGGTTATATAATGGGGTTATTATAATTCCGCATAATTGAATCAATTTTCTGACACATCGATATTCGACATTTTTCCGAGATTTATTGAATGAGAACACAATCTTGTTAGAAAATTGATATAACGATTTGCAAACATTCTATATATAATATATATCTAGCGGGATTATGAAGTTTTGCACACAATGTGATAATATGTATTATATTGGGACTGATAGCAAAGACTCGAATAAATTACAACACTATTGTCGCAATTGTCATCATGTAGACAATTCGGTCAATGAAGAAGGGGCGTGTATTTTGCAAACACAAACAATCGCAACTGACCAGCAATTTACAAATGTCGTTAATAAATATACCAAGTATGACCCAACTCTTCCTCGGGTATTTACAATAAAGTGTCCGAATAATGAATGTAACTCCAACAAAAATGTAGAATCGCAGAGAAACCCCGAAGTCATTTATATTCGGTATAACGACACAGAAATGAAATATCTGTATGTATGCTGTGAATGTGATACAACGTGGAAAACGAACGACGCAACCCTATAATTTGGAATAAATCAATATAATTAGATTTTTTATTTGCAATCATTGTAGCAGATAGAAAATTGATTAGAAAGTATAAACAGATTTAGAAATATATACGTGTAATTTATACTAATACTATGAGTGATATTGAGTCTGATGTGGAATCCGTCGCCGAAAGCGAAATAGATGATGTGGTTGAACAACCCGATGCAGAAGCTGAAATAATTGATGAAAATGATGGTGTTGACAATAATGTCGATGAAGAAAACGATGAAGAAAACGATGATGATGATGATGAAGATGAAGATGAAGATGAAGATGCAGATAACGATGATGATGAAGAAAACGACGGTTCTATTGCATCGTCTGTAACAAATGCTAATATGATAATGGGGAATAACGAAGAAAGTGATGACGATGAATCGGACGAAGAAAGTGGCGACGAAGATGATAACTATTTACAAAAGTTTGACGCGTCTATGCAAAATGACATTATAGCTGAATATCATCCAGAAATGTTGATGCACAATAATGATGAAATTGAAATTATGTCCAGAATCACTCGTGATAAACAAGGACGTATTATAGATGCATTGCATAAAACATTGCCGTTTATTACGAAATATGAAACTGCGCGAATCCTAGGAGAACGTGCAAAACAAATCAACGCCGGTGCACAGCCGCTTATCGCGGTAGATACAAATATCATAGACGGTTATTTAATTGCAAAAATGGAGTATGACGCAAAGGCCATTCCGTTCATTGTGAAACGACCAATGCCCAATGGTGGATGTGAATATTGGAAGTTCGCCGATTTGGAAATATTGTAATCTATCTATATCGCAAAACTATATATAGAAACCGTTATATAATATCATTAATAGATGATATTATAAAAATGACAAATAAATCATCTTCTTTAATATGCGTTTTTTGCGATAACACCGGACATCGTATTCATCAATGTTCTGATCCCAGGATTGATGTATTAGACTACCAAACAAAAAAATATGCGGCAATACAAATCTTTTTTTCCACTTTTGCAGCGGATTTTTTGGAGAAAAAACTATCATTTTACACTATTCCAGAAGTGCGCGTATTGGGTTATAAACATAATATCAGTAACCGCATATCCATGCGACCTTCTCGCCCGAGATATTATGAATATATCAAAGAACTAATGGAATATTATATAAACGGACTTAGTCACGAAGACGTTGTTACCATTTTGAATACTATACCCATATCGTCAAAAATACAGATGGCGACTGAATTGAAAGAAATCTATTCCGCGAATGGGATTTCAAAGCGAAAGATAGTATGGGATATGATATCTGTTATGGAAACGAACCGACGATTTGCGATTCGGTTTAGTAACGAAGAATGTGATGAGATTGTATCGTCTGACGGCAGTGAGGATAGTTCTATTGACGGCGAGTCAGAATGCCCAATATGTCACGACAAGTTGCACGAATCAGCCCAAGTGTTTATGAACTGTGGACATTCTGTTTGTGCAATCTGTTTCTTTGAATATTTACATTCAATGGACAAATCGTATGAAGTCCAACCGTGTTGTTGCTTATGTAGGACACTTATTCGTGATGTGACAATAAAAAATGAAGAATTGGTATATTTATTCACTAACCGTTGGAATGCAGATATAAATAGTGAAGAATCTTCTCAACAATTATCTGATGGTGTGGGCGAAGACGAAGAAGGCGACGGTGAATGTGATGAATATGAAGGCGAAGAAGGGACAAACGATGAAGAAATATTAAATAATTCAGTAGATATGGGTCCATTATATTTGTATAACAAAATTGCGGTTACACGATCCACATATCCATTCCATATTGCATTGGTTGTTATTACAATATATATGTATGTTCAAGTCGCGGCCTCTATGATTTCCAGTTTTTTCCACAATCTAGACACGTAACGAATATAGTCGCGGGTTCATCTGCACTCCTGGTCTGTAACTCATAGTATGTGCAACGCTTAGACTTGCATTTTCTACATGTAAACATATCAGTAGACGCCTGTTTGTTATTCACATATTTATTGGCGTCGCGTTTCATTTTTGTTTCAATTAGGCTTTTCCACCGTTCGGGTTTCATTTCTTGGTGTGTCATAAACGCAAATGATTGAGGGGCGAGTTCCCCATTTAGAATCGTTTGCATGATAGTCGGATTTTTTAGATTTATATATATACTACGCAATCTGTCTATATATAACTGCACAAACGGCTCATTTGTCCATTTTTTTATTATTTTACGAAACTTTGCTTCACGGATTGCGTAATTGTATATACCTTTTTCGAGATTTATTATAATAGTATTGTTGGCGCCGATGGCCATTTGTGCGAGACGATTGCACACGTTTTTACGAAAGGTTCCTGGATTTTCAATAATCATTGTTATGTATTGTATTGATTATATATGAATTATTTATAATCAATTTTTTGACAATAATTTGTTTACATGTATTCTTCTTCGGAAAGCTCATCGGTACACTCCAAATATGAAACCGGTTTCGTTTCCGCCGCGCGTGCATTCTTCTGTCGCTTAGAAGTTCTGGTTGCGCGTTTATGTGGCGGAGGTTCGTCGACACATTGACAATCCGGTTCCAATGATTCATTCTCTTCTTCATCCACTGAACTACTCACAATCGTATCTTCGTCATCATCTTCCTCCACATCTTCTGTATCATCTTCGTCATCGTCTACAATGAAATCGTCTTTTACATATCCCTCTTTCGTTCGCGGAACGTCGGTGAGTTCATCTTCGGATACAGTATCGTCATCTTCGTCGCCAATATCTTCGAAACCACCAAACAAATGTTCGTATGTAGCATTCCATTCTTTTTCTGTAAGTGATGCATATTCGCCGTCTTGTGATGCGATCAATAGACACGCCCCGAAAAATAGAGTGTTGTCCAATGGAGGAGGTAAGTCGTATTTGTTTTCCATATTTGCCCGACCAGTGGTTTTTCCGTATAGCGAAACGTCGTATTTTCCAAGCTTTGTATCGTCAATGTTCCATGTATGGTGACATTCAAAATCCTGGTTGTTCTTGAAACCCGCCTTTTTGTGTAACTCATTTTCATCTACGGCTTTTACATTTGTTTCTTTGATTTCACCTCCCTTATTAATAACAAGAATTGTAGTCGATGGCATAGTATAGTATAGAATATAAGAATGGCTTTTGTCTAACCCCTTTGCAAATATATTTTGTTTGAGTTATACGTTTAGTCGTTGCAATCCCTATCGTCACATAAAGTATGTGGAGTTCCGTTATAACGCATATAATTGTTAATATAATTGTATCAATAAGTATCATACTAGTATTGCAATATATGTTGGAAGTAATAATTGATACATATAGTAAGAAGAAAACGAAGGATTTAGTCAATACACAAATTGATAAATATAAACGCATGATGGACTCAATTGCGTCACCGAGCACAGAAGAACCTCCTGCAATTGAACCTGCGATAATCAAGGATATGGGCACCGATTTATTGGCATTTATGCAATCACAATAATATGTTTTACATAACAATATAAACACTTGGGTTGTATAATAATATTATTGTTCCGATTTCTTTCCATAATAATCAATACATTATCATGGAACTTACTACAGATCTATTTGACGACCGGATGAAGGACTTTCCAGTATTCAAGCCGTCCTATGAAACCGCATCGGTTCCCATTGTCAAGCAATATGGATTTGGTTTAGCTATTCCGATGGGGAAAAAACAATATGTGTGGTTTACCTGTCATCCGGAAGAAGATGCAGTATATTTACTCGATATCAATCGCGACAAGAAGATTTACAGAGCTGTAAAGCAAACGACGCTGGAATCTAGTCCAATCGCTCATGGCACATTGCTGTATGGAACAAATGTTACAGACGAGGAAACTGGTGGTGTTCATTTTGTAGTGGAAGATATTTATCAATTTAGAGGATATCCTATAAAAAAAATGGGGTTTGTGCATAAATTAGAATATATGGTTGACGCGATCAAGGATGCAAACAAACAAACTGGAATACGTATACAATTTGCATTGCCGATGATATGGACGATTGATGTGGAAAAACAAACAGATTTAGTTGGTACGTTGAATGATGAAATCGTTTCGAATGCAGGATATGATATTCACCATTTACAATTCCGCGCGGGACGCATTGTAACACCATATTTGAATATAAATCACCGTAGAAAAATGAACCATTCTGTAAATAAGACAAAACGGACGGAATCGGTGTCCATGCTTCCAATCATACCTATATATAAACCCGATTATGCAAAGCCGCAATATGGAATGAATGCAATATTTGACATGACCGCTGATATACAATGTGACATTTACCATTTACACGCTTGTGGTAAGAATAATTCACGCATGTATTATAACGTTGCATATGTTCCGTCATATAAAGCAAGCGTTTGGTTGAACCAATTGTATCGCAATATCAAAGAAAATCGCAACTTGGATGCGGTTGAAGAAAGCGATGACGAAGAAGAGTTTGAAAATACTCATATAGACCGGTTTGTTGACTTGAAAAAGACATTACAAATGGAGTGTAGTTTTAGCCGAAAGTTCAAGCGATGGGTGCCACAACGGATCGTGAGCAAAGAGAGTAAAATCGTTCATATACGGCGATTAGCGCGAGGGTATCACGATTAATTTTGCATATGCTATGCGTTATTTTCTTATTGTAATATATAGCATATGAAGCGACCTACCAGACACGAAGATGGTACATACCACGTTGAAGGAAAGAAGTTCTCCGAGCTTTTCGGTTCTCGCACCCAAGTGATGAACGGAAATGCTTACAAGACCTCCGGAAACCTAGCCAAGAAGGATTTATTGATGAACAAGTGGGGACGCATTGTTTCCGCTAAGAAGCACAAGACCGCCAAGAAGGAGAAGCGTCTTGAGAAGGCCGGTTACTTTGCCAAGAAGGGCAAGTTCGGCTACGTGAAGAAGCAAACTCGCAAGAACCGCAAGACCCGTGGCAAGAAGTAAATCTTTTCACATTTGAATACTAACAATATACTTATTATTCAAATACTTATTTAGTCAATGAACCATTCGCTCGATATATACGACGAATCAACGATATAGTCCCCATATGTCTCAAATAAAAACTTTTCGAAATACGATTTGCTCGTAATTTGGACCCGCGTACTGGTGCTTGTTCGCCCGTGCGACAAGTTTGCCATTGGACCCGATGTATATGTGCAATAAAACGTATATGCATCATATACGGAAATGTTCGAATACAATTGTGCTTGATCTACATTTTCATCATATGCACCAGCATTGACGCGCACAGTTTCTTTCAGTTCGTCAAGTGCATTTTGAATGTCGGCTTGTTTATCCCACATATGGCATTTAATTTTTGATAAATATTTGTTTTTCTCAATTTCTACAATCGGGAAATAATACGTAATCAAATCGATAATGCGCTTGTCGTTGATATGCGATGGATATTCATTGTTAATTTCACACCATTTCTTAAACAAAATATGGAGTTCTTCTATTTCAAAGTCGGTTTCGTTTTCATCTATGTATATTGATTCTTTCCAAAAGTTCAGAAATTGCTGGATACTCGGTAAATGGCTACTACAAATATTGACGAATGTGTCGGTATCCTCTACATAATACTTTTCCAATCTGGTTGTCATAATTGTTTTAAGTGGTTGTGAAAATATAATAGAAGGTATGCGCAAGTTTTCAATATAAAGCTTCCACAAATACATCATGTTTTTCCAAGTAACATGTACGGGTGAAGGTTGTTCACGTGTCAATTCTAATGTGGCTTGTTGGACAATATTTTTATCCTCTGGAATATCCAAATATTCACTAATGAAATTGTCGACCAATGTATCTTGTTTGATGTTTTTAATGAAAAACGCCTTATTTACGAGGTCTTTATCATTACATGTCCCCAAATATTCATCGGCACTCCCATATCGGTTTGAGTAGTGACATGCAACACATATTATATTCAATGCATTCTGTGAAAGAATATTTGACCACGTTGTTTCATCGCGCGCGTTATCCAGTATATTCAATACTCTACAATCCTCATATAAATGGTCATGGTATTTATGTTTGAATGTATGTGACAACTGTGCACCTATCAAATATTGTGATATATAATTGAACTTTTGTATAAACTCTTTTGCACTGATATCTATGAAATATGTTAGGTTGTTGTTCTTTTTTAGAATATTATCACCGATTATAGTCAAAAAATACTTTGCTTCTTTTTTACTGGAAAACATAAAAGGATATAGTGTTTTAATTACAGATTGTATTGTTTCTGACTCCGGTATGGTGTCTAATAAATTGATATCCTTTATGCGGCGCATGATACTGATTTTTGTTTTTTGTTTCCACGACAATAAACTGCGCCCGCGATTGATACCGGTAAGCACTTCGTATAAAATATCGTCTTGATTGGTGAGTTGGTAATTTACACCGTCGTAGTTAAAGAAGTGTTCTGTAGAAGGCACATAGAAATATTGATTGTTATTCATGAAATTGTTGATAAATAATTCTTGCTCATTCGTCAATGTAGCATGTCTGTTATTACGCTCAATATTCATCTTTTTCATATTACCAAAAACCGTCGGCAGTTGATTGATAACATATTGATATATACGGTTTGTCATATATGGATCATCGTTGTATTGTTCGATTAATTGCGTGAGCGTTTGAGAACATTGGATCTTTTGGGCGTCTTCCATTATGCAGTTGCATTGTTACTATTATACGCTCTATATGTTTTTTATTCATTATTATATCTTTGCGTACAGTAACCCATTCAGTTTTACACTTAGGTCGGATGTGCTTGTTATTAGCATTTCAGGGAAAACAGCGTGTATCAATGCACATATTGAACCGAAAAATATACGTATTGATAATGCGCTTGAAAATAGAAAATGTTGGACATAGGTCATCGATACTTCTTCCAAGTGTGTAGTCATTTACATATTATGCAGATAAAATATGTAAACGGTGGTTATTATATTGTGACAACACATTTCTTAAATGGTGTGGATGATACAATTGAATCGTTGAGAACCGCGTCCATTAAATATTTTACAATAATGATGTCGGAATTGAACAATTGCTCGGCTGGCATCACTGAAAACCAATTATATTTGTTTCGCTTCAAAATATCTTCACCCGGAATAAAAATACCCAATAGGTCATCACTAAAGCGAATATGGGTATCACTCAATAGTTCTTCTAACATTACTGGTTTGCCCTTTGCGTCTTTTATACCGACATATTCGCCGCCGACCAATCGCATATGTCCATTTTCAATGTAGTCGAGACATTTGTGGGATATAGCACCAATGAACTCATTCTTCAATGTGAAATGAGGAAAGCTCGCCAACTCCTGAATAAATGCCACACATTCTTTAATAATTGGGTTATTTTTCTTTGCACCCATGATATATGTGCTGGGCATGTATTTTCGTCCTTGCGTCCCTGCAATTGTATTGACCGACTTGTTGGTAGCCTCACATACAAATGGCTTATTTCCATCGGTCATTTCTTCGTATAAGTGCTTCATGTTCTCGCTACACACAAATGTATTTGGTAACACCATACCTCCATATACGTATAATAGTTTCATCATTGCGAGTTCTCTTAGCAAGCTTTTCATTGGCTCCGCTACAGTAGGTAAATTAATGTCCCAGTCGGGTAGCAGTTTGCTAAATGATTCGTCGTCGATTAGACAAATATTGAAGTCATCGCCACATTGATTGACAATGGACTTGATCGTCATATGAATATAGGGCTGGTTCAAATCGGTTGTGTTGCGAGAATGAAAGTCTCTCCACTTACGAGAATTGACTTCATATTTAGAATGTATCCATATTTTTGGACGGTTATTTCCATATAAAGGCGAATCGTTTAATAAATAGTCGCGGATCAATTCATCTTCGGGAGAAGTTGTTTCATAAAACCCTTTTATTTTATCAGACATGGATGCCACTACAAATATAATACCGACCGCTAATGCATAATGGGCAACATATTTACTGTTAAACATAATATTCAGTTGTATATATTCGGTTTAGATATTTGCAGAGAGACTTTTGTAATAGATTAAATAATGTATATTGTATTCGGACCGATTGTACACTATTTGTTTTGCATACATTACTACATTTCGTTTGCATATTTGTCGCAGTAAATTGGTAAAAGATTTGTATGTTTGTTTTCGCGTCACGTAAAATTGTTTCCCCAAATAATAATAGTGTCGTATGTCTTGACAGAATGGCTGAATGTACTCGTGATACGCCAGTTTACGATAAGCATTCATATCAAATAAATAGTAGTTGTCAGTTTTTATACAGACTTTGTCTAACAAATCAAATAATATTTGGTTTGGTATGGTTTCTCGGAATATTTGATCATACATGTTCTTGAATATATTGTATTGTATATAATGGAATGTCTAAATAATTCTATTGTATGTTTCACAATACAATGTGTGATTACAGGCCTATTTTTGTAATTCTATGTATGATAAACTTTTGTTGAGAGTATTGATATGGGTTTCGATCAAAATGATTGCGGAAGATATACTCTTCTTTCGTTCTTGGCTCAAATGATGGGCCTCTTTGCACGAAGACTTCTCTAATGAAATAAGAAGACTGATTCGTTTCCATGAAGTATCAACACCAATTGTATATAGGCATTCTTTGTTTGCATCGAATATATTTTCTTTTTGGCTGCTATATGTTACTGCCTGATCCAGCCCTTCTGACTTTTTATCTAAAATATCCCCCAGCCGTTTGAAAATAGTGATGTATTTAGTTGCTTGGCTTTCTAAATCGTTTGACGTAGATGATATCAACTGTTCTTTGTTCTCGCCAATATCTATAGTTGACAGTAAGAGTTCACGCAGGCATTCTTGTTGTTTTGTTATATGAATACCAATATTTTCAAACGTTTTTACTTGATATTTGCTTGCTAGTATGAGGTCTTCCAATGCTACATCTATTTGACTATAACCACCAGGAACACGATCCGTCTGTCGCAAGTGTTGTAAATATTGTAAATATACGAGCTGTTTATCTGTATTTTGTATTGCACTTCGGATCCCATTATATTGGTCGAAACAATTGCGGTTCATCTTTATCAATGTTTCTCCATTCGATACTAATAAATTGACCAAATATGTTTTCGCCTGCCGTAATACTAAGCTGGTCTGGATTGTTTCGTCGGTGACTGGGATGGAGACTTTTTCCTTTAGGCTTTCTACATCGGGCACCTTTTTTATTGTCTTTTTTTTACCAATCTTGAAAGTGCGTTTCAAAAAGTTCATGTATATACACATTATGCATAAGTTTTTTGTATCACTTCTATCATATTATTTGTGAACAATGCTAATTCTATACAATCTTCGTGAATATTATGAAAATATGTGATATAACGACATACAATGGGTATCATTTGATACTTGGTTTCTTCGTCGATTAATGAAGTCGTCTTGATAAACAAAAACATATAGTCTAAAATATCGATTACCGAATAGCCATAATCATATATTGTATATATAATGCTCACTGCCTTTTGAAGTTCATTTTGCATCAAATATTTGAAATACTCTTCATAGTGGGCGGCTGATATACTAGAACACAAGTCGCTACATATGTCTTTTGTAATAGGTTCTCCGTATAAGTAGATTTTTTCCATATGATTTATTAATGGGCGGATTGACGTTCCCGATAATGCGGTCAAATATTCTTTCGCATCGGGATTGATTACGAGTCCTTCTGTATTCGCGATTTTATCTATTACGTCGCTGATTTGCGCAGTGGTTGGGGCAGGTATTTTCACAATATGTAGGCGCGATTGGATACTTTCAACCACTTTTTGCACGTTGGTACACATGCATATGAAATGGATACTGTCGCGGTATTTATCAATATAATTGCGGAATACATGTTGGCTCTGTTCATTGATACTGTCAATGTCATCTATGAGAACCATTTTCTTCTTTCCGAACAATAATGTTCTCGATTGACAAAATGTTTTCATTTCATTGCGAAAATACTGAATGCCCTGCTCTTTCAATTGGTTTACATGCAGTATATTGTTTTCGGGTAGGCGGTCTTCCGCGGATAATTGATAATATTCACGTACTAATGCATTCAATAATGTCGTTTTTCCTGTATTTGGTTCTCCAATGAACAATAAATTAAGTTGGTCTATGTCCACTAATGAATACAATAGGTCAGTGAAATCTGTATGGTTACTAAAATCCTTGATTGTATACGGTTTGTATGTATGTATAAATGTAGGGCGAGTCATTTACTATAAAAGGTGAATTACATTTATGTTTTTTACTCACCAAAACATATAGATATTTATTAGGTTCTCAATATATGACTAATTTTTATGAAACATTGGGTGTAAAACAAGATGCGGACGAAGGAGAAATCAAGAAGGCGTATCGCAAAATGTCGTTGCAATATCACCCTGACCGTAATAATAGCGAAGATGCGAAAAAGAAAATGACCGAAATAAACGAGGCATATGAATATTTGGGGGAAACAAGCAAGCGGTCCGAATATGACCATAAGTTGAAATATGGTGACCGGGGTGGGGCGAGGGTTTCTCATGGAGGACACCCTTTTGGCGAAATGAATGATATTTTCAATATGATGTTTAACAGTCGGGGCGGCAATGGTGTTCATGTGTTTCACTCGTCGTCGAATGGGGGTCGTGTGTTTACGCAGACGTTCCGAACCGCGCGTCCGCCGCCCGCAGTTCGGACTAAAATTGATATAACATTGGAGCAATGTTATTCTGGAATGGATATTACTATACATTTTGAGAGAACTATTGTGGAGAAGGGAGAACGTCGCGAAGAAAAAGAGGAGATTGTGGTGAATATTTCTAGGGGTACCGAGAATGGGGAACAAATGTTATTGAAAGGGAAGGGAAATATCATTGATGGGCAAGCGGGAGACATTCATTTAATCGTTAATGTTTTGGCGCACGATGTGTTTACGAGAAAAGGCTTAGATTTGCATATGTCGAAGAAGATTTCGTTGAAGGAAGCATTGACCGAGTTTTCATTTGATATAAATCATTTGAATGGGAAACGGTTCCGTATTCAAAATAGCGCTACACATATGGTAATATGTCCCGGATATCAAAAAGTGATACCTAATATGGGAATCCATAAGAACAGTGGCATTGGTAATATGGTGATATTGTTTGAAGTGGAATACCCTAGCACACTTGATGCAGATAAAATCGCGCGCATAGCCGAGTTGGAGTTTTTGTAGTCATCATATTGAAATATTGTGTATTCGAATATGATGTGGATTTATGTATTACCTTAGTTTGCAACGAACTTCATCATGTTTGTTTCGCATTTTGCACATTGTCCTTTCATTGCCTTTCTTCCGTTTTTCATCGTAATCATCTTAGGATTTTTCATTTCTTGGTCCTTTTTCTTGCATTTTAAGCAATACGCAGTTACTTTGCCGGTCGCCTTCTTATCGGCCGGTTTCTTGTCACTAACTTTCTTGTCAGCCGGTTTCTTGTCTGTAGCTTTTGCCATTTATCAACAATCCAATATAGTATAGATGCCTAAAATATATTGGATTACGAACTAATACGTTTTGTGGGGATTTCCACATCCACCAAATAAATTGAGTTCTCGGTCATAATAATATACTCTTTACCGACCTTGTAAATCTTCGATACGGGACTAGTATACTCTTCCTCACTCTTTACCAACAACTTTTCCTGGTCTTCCTTGATACCGATCAGCGCACTCTTATCCAAAGAACTGGTCCAGTAGTCCATCATGATGGGCTTGTCTTCCACTACCGCCAACTTGGCAGCATGTTGTAACGTATTGTTTTCGGGTAGGCGATACCCACTTGTACTATTCGGTTGATCATTAAAAGATGACATAATATGAAATTATCCAATATTATATGATTAACTATTCCGCTTTAAGTTGTTCTTCCAATAAAAAATAATTTATTTTGATCCATTTTGTTGATTCGTTTCTATGATATTCTAGAAAATTCATAAATCCGCTTATAATATTCCGGTGTAAATATAACAGTCTTTTTGCGTATTTTCTTCTTTTTCTCACGCACTTCAGTATTGTTATTCGGTACGTATATATTTGGTCGCTCATTTTCAAACATGTCGCGTATAAATGAATACACAAATCGTAATATGGTTTCTTTACAATTGCCCACTATTAAGCAGCTACCTGTGCGAAATACCATAAACGACACTTCCGTATATTTATTATTATCATTGAGTTCGGTCATAGTCTGGTCACGGTCACCTACATAAACCAGCCCGCTCTGCGTTTCTTTCGTCATTGGTTGTTCATTATTATAATAAAACTTACATTTGATACCAGGATAACTACAAGGCTCATACGATGTTTCTATTTTGTATTTCTGTCGTAATATAGCATACAATTTATCGCGGTTCAAATAATATCCGCAATTGAAATTGGAATTAATTAATACATTTGCCTCGGTATCCATATCATTGTATTGTAACTGGTCCGACATATATGGTCGCAACATATCTAATATCATCGTGCTAACCTTTTCTAAAATAGCATCATTCAAAATACCGGGTATTTCTAACTTGCCCGTATTGAATATTTTGACGTGGATTTCTTTATATTCATTGTTGAACCAGAACCGGAGAATAATCGCAAAACAATTGTAAAAAGCATTTTTTGTTTTGCCGCGACAGTTCATAATGTCTTTTTTGGACATTCCAATTGTAATCTTGCGTTCATCTTTGTATTTCAGACGACGCGCAGTAGGATTATTCACTTGTTTGACAATGTTTTCCACATAATATTCTACGTTTTTTATATTTTCCATATATTGTTCAAACTCCTCTGGTGTATTCGATACAATTTTCATCTGTTTTTTTATGATGCCGTCCGATTGCGATGAATATTTAATTACGGGGAGTTTCCAAAATATGGTTTGTATCGGTATTGGATGGTTCAAAAATAGGACTTTTGTTTTGGTAGATATATACAGTTCTTCGCATTCTGCTATCGCCTCAGTATTTTCGATGGGTATCCCATCCGTAGTTTCAGGTGAAGAGTTTGCCGCGGAAGCACCTGATGAAAATATTTCTTCGCTCGTTTCGGTTCCGATACCATTCTGGCTCATCATAAAACGTTCCCATTCATCATCAACATTTGTCATTTTATTATTACTCTATAATAGGAGTATAAAGCTCTTTATGTCTATTCAAAAATATATAAGAGTGTCAATCAATTTTTCGTTATTCTATCGTAATATTCATGCAGTTCTATACACATGTATTCCAATAAATCATCAAACTCCACTGTCTCGGTATGCATTATATTTTCACCTATATGTAAAAACTCATTTGACACAATTTCGGGTTTCCACCGAATAATATAATTAAAATACTTTTTCACGAGGGCGTTTTTATCGGTATTATATCTAACACTAATATCATGCATATAATCAAGCACACATGTAATATTCGTTTCGGTATCAGTAACAATGATATTGTCTTGTATCATTGTGTGAATACGCTCCCATACTTCATTTGTCAAAATATTAGTCGTCTGCATGGAATGTTGATAATTGGATTGTATAAAATTAATCATGCTCCGTATATCGGAATTAAACAAATCTTGCACGATGTTTACCGCGCTCGGACTCATATTCAGTCCCTCTTTGTGAACAATGTTCATAATAAACTCTTGTATTTTCAACTTGGGTAGCTGATTGAATCGGAAACAAACAAACTCGTTTTTGAGCGATTCTTCCACTTTACTTATATAATTACATATCAGACAGAAACGGACTTTGGATGATGTATATGATTGTAATAAATATTTCAATGCATATTGGGCGTTCTTTGTCATATAATCCACTTCGTCCAAAATGACGAACTTGATTCCATTATTGAAAAATCCCGTAGTTTTCACAAACTGCAATATTTGATTGCGTATAATATCAATACCGCGCTCATCTGATGCATTCAAATGGATAATAAGTCCTTTGCTGTGTTTATTATAGGTTTGATTATATTTATTAATCAAATTAATAATGGACGTGGTTTTCCCGGTTCCGGGTGGGCCATAAAATAATAAATTAGGGAAATATTGTTTTTTAATGATTTGTTCGAATAATAGTCTATTTGTAGGACTCAGTACAATGTCATCAAACTCGGTTGGACGATATTTTTCAACCCAGGGTATAGTGTCGTTCATTTTACTTATGTGTATATTGTTACATCTAATATCTTTACGTAAAAATTGATTAATGTATATGTGTTAATATTGTACATACAAAATCACACAATGTATTTAGAAATTATATTAGGCCCCATGTTTTCTGGCAAAACCACCAGAATTGTGGAACTCTACCATCAGTTTGTGGAAGAGAATATGAAGGTCATTGCTATAAACTTTGCGAAAGATACACGATATGATGACAAAATGATATCTACGCATGATCGAAAAATGATTCCATGTGTCCAATGTGAAACGCTCGCGCCGTTATTGGAAAATGGGACGGTCGCGAATACAGATGTGGTTCTTATTAATGAAGGACAGTTCTTTCCCGACATATTTGATGTGGTTCTCGCATTAGTAGAACGCCATCATAAAAAAGTATATGTATGTGGTCTAGATGGCGACTTTACTCGCCGTAAGTTCGGTTCATTGTTGGATCTAATACCATATTGTGATGCAGTGACCAAATTGCGTTCCAACTGTAAATATTGCGACGGGGCGGCTATATTCTCACATCGCGTGACAAACGAAACCGCACAACTTGTAATTGGTTCCGATAATTACGTTCCATTGTGTCGCAAGTGTTATACAAAAACTATGTCGTAAAACATTTTCAAAACAATATAAACCGATAAATCGTTAATTTGTATTACAGTTTCATATTTATAATGGTAGAAGCAAAGCCCCCTAGAAAAAAACGAGCTACCAAGGCAAAACCCGCAGTAGAAGTGCAACCGGAACAAAATATGGTTGATGATAACCGGACACCAAACTTAGAGTTTTCTATTGAAGAAACGCCTCCTCCTAAGAAACGCGGTCGTAAACCGAAGGGGGGTAAAATCATTCCTCAACCAGATGTATCACAACAATCTACAAAACCGGTGTCGAATGTTATTTTGCATTTGAAGTGTTCGTTAAAAGACATTGAAGACCCTGACTGCAGTGCAGCGGCAAAGGGCGACCCGCATGAATATAATCCTGAGTTACAACGGCATTTAGTGGCGTATCAAGACGATACCAAGATGCATTATGATTACATAAATAAAGACAATAAAAATGAATATGCTTATGCAAACGAAGAATATGCCGCGGCTAGCAATAATGTATGCACGAGTTGTTGTAAAATACAACCTGGAGCATTATTTCGTGGAACGTTGTGCATTGAATGTTATAATAAACAAGAGAATAATATAAGCACCAATGAGGCTGGTCAAGAAATGAATGTTTCAAACAAAGAGCTTAATCTTAAATTAAAAGAATTGAAAATCTCGCTGTATAAAGGACAACAACACGACAAGAAATCTGCGTGTTTTTGGTGCACATACGAATATGACAATCCGCCTTGTTATATTCCGAGACATGAAGTTGAAGGTGAAGTGTGTGGATACGGTTCATTTTGTCGTCCAGAATGCGCGTCGGCTTTTTTAATGAAAGAGAATATCGATGACTCTATCAAGTTTGAACGATATCACTTGTTAAACAAGGTATACGGGAAAGTGTATAATTATGACCGCAATATTCGTCCTGCACCAGACCCACATTATTTACTAGATAAGTTTTATGGAAATCTGAGTATTCAAGAATATCGTAAGCTACTTAACTCAGATCATATTTTATTAGTAATTGATAAACCAATGACAAGAATACTACCAGAACTACACGAAGACACGGAAGACCATGCTTCGTCAACCGGAACTATAATGAAAAAACAAACGAATACTGGCGTATACAAAGTGAAACGTCAAAGTGAAACCGCCAAGGGACCCAGTAAGACAACTATCATGAAGGAGCGCTTCGGTATAAAATAATACGTAAATTAAGCGCGCTTAAAAAACATATTATAACGTATCTAAAGACCAAATCATATAAGTGGTATAGTATTATGACATTTATATGCAAAGTAGATGATAGTTCGGACAATATATTACTTACTATAATGAGTGCAATTGTCGCAAAGGCAAAGCTATTACGAAAGAGTGATACCACTACAGAAATCACATTGTACATTGTTTCAGATACGCCGAAAACAATTAGAGAACAATGGTTCTGGCACACAATAATCAGTCGACTGAGTCAATATCAAATTGCTACTATCATAACGAATGATGAAAAACGTTTTGATGGGAAAGCTGACACTTCCGTTGTTGCATATCGAGATTATTTACACGACATTCATAGTATGATGGATTTTGAGAAATTGCAATACAGCATGTTTCAAAAATATAAAGACTACTATGACTATTGTTGTCCCATTACCGTAGATCTGGATTGTAAAACATTATCCAAAAAATATTACGTGGGGGCGATACAAAATATATTGAATAGCAAGAAACCAGTATTGCCGGTAAAATTATTGATGTTTTGTGAAGTGCAAGACCAATATTATGCGGAAGTTATATTGGACGAAATTGAATACCCAAACGTCAGTATGGTATTTGTTGATAATGTGACGCCACTAGAAATGTCCATAATAAAAACGTTGTGCGCTGGACACGTTTTATCTCATAATAAATGTTCGTATGTATCTGCTATATTAAATCGTGACCATGACAACAACGTAATTTTTCCAAATAATCATGAGCGAGTAAATGATTATTTAGATGCGAACTGGCATTCGGTAATGGAATTGTAGAAAATTGATTTGTAATTGATATAAAAATATATCGGTATATCAACACACGCAGAAATGTCTTCTATTTGCTCTCAACTTTTATCAAAGACTTTTCACAACACTTGGACCGTTTGCGAGTTACCAGGAACGCACGAGAAGGTAATGATTGCTCGTTTCGGAAATCGTATCAACTGTAATGGTGAGGTAATCCGTAATAACAATATCAAAAACCAACTGGAAGAGTTTGTAAGAAAATACAATATTGGTGAATATCATATTGCTGAAATTGAAGAAAATAAACAACACTCGTACCAGATTGAGATCCCAGAGGAGTGTTATAGCCAAATGCGCGATAATCTACAGTATTCGTCGGTGTAATACGTGAGAACCTATTGTTTGTAGAAAATTGATTTACAAACGATACAAAAAGAACGCGGTATTATATTACAACATTATGCCCTCGTCTAGAGATTTCCAGGTGCCCGAACAAATTGTGATGAGCTTGCCATTTGTGCAGAAGCTCATTCGTAAAAATGATATACTTAAGCAAAAAAATAGAGATTTGAAGCGTAAAAATGAAGCCCTTAATAGTGTAATTCAGCATATCACTTCTAACGTTGCTGTATCTGCAACCGCCAATATTGACTGCACCCCTATCAGACAGGTGACCATGCGGAGCGAGGGAGCTCCAGTGAAAGTTGAACCTAATCTCACCATTGATGTAGATGAAAATGTAAATGTCAACACGGATATTGTTTCGAGTGTTGTCCCCCGCAAATTATTTCACGATGATGAAGTTGAAGAAGTTGCTCCGCCCACTACAAATGGTAAAAATATTACATATGTAATTGATGAGCAATTAGATCGCAGGACTGAGAGTAGTGACGAAGAAGCCGAAGAGGAGGCCGAAGAGGAGGTCGAAGAAGAGGAAGCCGAAGAGGAGGCCGAAGAGGAGGCCGAAGAGGAGGCCGAAGAGGAGGCCGAAGAAGAGGAGGCCGAAGAAGAGGAGGCCGAAGAAGAGGAGGCCGAAGAAGAGGAGG
>ERZ887851.292-NODE-292-length-50890-cov-30.291413_pt1 | contig 50890 bp, 32 predicted proteins | sample MGYA00521100_ERZ887851 | MGnify/ENA primary metagenome ERZ887851 (study PRJEB32303, sample SAMEA104408602) | aquatic metagenome | biome: Brackish water; feature: Pelagic; material: water | place: Baltic Sea | collected 2014-06-06T16:11:00 | depth 11,444 m ... | reverse complement strand
ACAAAACACCTGATAAACCATTTCATCAATGATATCCAGGGGGAAACGGGTATCGGACACGCTGCTAGAGAAGAACTTCGAAAACAGCTTGTCGAAATTGACCTGGAATACCGCTTAGCGGCCGATTCCAGATTTGACGTCGACGCGTACCTGAAAATGCATCGTTTCGCCAAAGACGACATTCCGCAATCGGCGACGATCACTGGAAAACAGCCAGATTCCGACGCTCTTGTGGCGGACGTTCGCGGGTGGCACCAGGAGCCCGTGCAGATTGGGAAATTCGCGATCGAAAAAGAGATTGGACGCGGCGGATTCGGAATCGTTTACAGAGCATTCGATCCAGACCTGAAACGCATCGTCGCACTGAAGGTTCCAAAAGATAAAATCACTCCGGAATCAAGAAAGCGTTTCCTGCAGGAAGCCGAAGCGACCGCAGCACTTGAACACCCGGGCCTTGTTCCCGTCTTTGAAACGGGCGAGATCGATGACGTTTGCTACATTGCTACGGCATTTTGTCCGGGGCAAAATCTTTCTAAATGGTTAAAGGCACGCGGGCGAATTCCGGCCATGCATGCTGCCGAAATCATCCGCGATCTGGCCGTTGCCATGCAGCATGCTCACGATCGAGGCATCGTGCATCGAGACCTGAAGCCCAGTAACATCATGGCTGTTCCACGTCAGCTTCCGGAACAGTCCAATGGCAGCCCCATCATTCCTCGTATTACAGACTTTGGTCTTGCCAAGGTTATAGAAGAGCAGCTGGAAGATACGGGCAGCAGCATCATTCTTGGCACACCAAGTTACATGGCCCCTGAACAGTTGGGGGGTACTGCCAGGAGTTCGTCGTATCCGGCGGGAGACATTTATTCTTTGGGAGTAATCCTGTTCGAACTTTTGGCGGGCAAGCGACCATTTGAACGAAAAACGGTTGTTGAAGTGATGGACGCTATCCGAAAAGATGAGCCGCCGATTCTTCAAAAGCTGCTTCCTGATTTGCCGGATGATTTGGGCACCATCTGCCAGAAATGCCTCGCTCGCGAAGTGGAGGATCGCTACGCCAGTTGTGGAGAACTTGCCAGAGATTTATCACTGTTCCTGAATGGCAAGCCAATTACGGCACGCCCACCGGGCCTGCGATACAAGATCAGGCATTGGATCGACAATCCAAACCGCATTCGGGAAACAGGGCAGTTGTCGATCATGCTGGGATTTGGAGTACCGCTCTGGATCTTCGTAATCATTATTTTCGTTCGCATTGAGAGCCTGGATGCTCAAATTAAGAACGAGATGATTCCGCAAACGCTGTTGATCACAATCCTGTTGCTGCTTCCTCTGGCGTGGGTGGGCTATCAGACTCTGCACGGAATTCGATCCTGGGTTAAAGTCGGCTTTGTCCTGTCGATTGTAAATGTGCTGATGGTCAGTCCGCCGCTATTTGGCCACGTCCTTGTGTTTTCAGACCTGTACGGCAGATATCCACTGGGCAAAATTATTGCTTACACGTTTCTAACCCTGATGTTCGGCATTCAGGTATTGCAATACGGCGTATTACTGCTATCGCGATCGCTGAAAGCTGCCGCCCAAACCGCTTCTGAATAGTGCCTGCAAAGGCAACTTCGCCAGCACCAAAGACTGTTCGTTCTTTGAAGTTGCCAAAGTCGCCAGACTTCGGAATTTAATCAATGGCCGCCCCGCCAACCAATATGGCGGGGCGGCCGTTGGAGGCGGATTAAACAAAGGAACTTGCTAAACATTGCCACTAAGCGTGGTTGTATTTTGCTTCTGTGCCGCGAACGCTTTCATCAAAGACACCTTCGTTGAACACTGTTCGTCCGCCAACGATTGTTCGAACGGGCCAGCCTTTCAGGGTGTCTCCATGCCAGGGAGTCCAGCCGCATTTGGTCACCTGGTCTTCGTTGCGAACTTCCGCTTCCCGATTCATGTCAACCAGCACCAGATCCGCATCATATCCAACCTGAATGCGGCCCTTGTTGACGATGTCCCACACTTTGGCGGGAGCTTCACACATCCACGACACAACCTGCTGCAGGCTGCAGCGACCTTTGTTGACAGAATCCAGCATCAGCGCCAGAGAGTTTTCAACGGCTGGCAGACCGGACGGAGACTGCGGGTACGGCAGCTGCTTTTCTTCCAGCGTGTGAGGAGCATGATCTGTGGCCACCACACCAATGGTGCCATCCAATAATGCTTGCCATAAAGCTGCGTTGTCTTCTTTGTTTTTGATTGACGGGTTCATCTGTACCAGAGACCCCAGGCGTTCATAGTCGTCGACGTTGAACAGCAGGTGGTGAGGACATGCTTCTGCTGTAATCAGGTCGCTGGTTGTTTTCAGGAACTCAACTTCCTGAGCGGTTGAAACGTGCAGCACGTGAAACCGATGGTTGTGACGTTCGGCCAGATCGACAGCACGCTTTGTCGCAATGATGGCCGCTTTGTGATCTCGAATGCTGCTGTGATCGATGAAAGCCGAACCTCCGCTAAGTCTTTCTGAGTTCGCTCGAACAGTCGCTTCGTCTTCACAGTGAGCACAAATCGTGAGAGTTGTTTCGGCGAAAATTCGTTCCAGATCTTCCTGTTGATCAACCAGCAGATTGCCCGTGCTGGAACCAATGAAGATTTTAATCCCAGGAGTCCGTCTGGCGGCTTTCAACACTTCGATGTTGTCTGGCGTGGCACCAATATAGAAACCAAAATTGACAAGGCACTTGCCTGCAGCCACGTCCAGCTTTTCTTCCAGTGCTTCCAGAGTAATCGTGGCTGGCTTGGTGTTGGGCATTTCCAGAAACGTTGTAATGCCGCCTTTCGCGCAAGCTCGACTTCCGGTCGCAAGGTCTTCTTTATGAGTCAACCCAGGATCACGAAAATGCACCTGATCGTCGATCGCTCCCGGAATAAGATGCAGACCGGAAGCGTCGATCACTTCGTCCGCGGCGGTTGTCGCGTCAGCCGACGTGTCCACAATGGAACCGTTTTCGACCAGGATGTTGGCTTTTTGAATTCGATCTGGAAAGACAACTTCGGCACCAATAATCAGAGTTTTCATGGCAGGACGTTATTCGCTGGTTGTGTGCGGAATGCGGACGTAATCTTTTTTTGCGGAACGGCAACTGTGAAAACGGTGGCAGATCGGAATCTGCGTGCTGGCGTTCACGGTCTGTTTGACGACAGCGGCGAATGCCCACGACTGCGTTCATGGTTGATGGTCGAATTTTTTGGCGAACGCAACCACCGTTCGCCCCTTTGTAACGTGAAAATCCTGAGTTCACAAACGCTTACCCAATTTGCAACAACACGTTTGTCAACAACGCCAGAAACGGCATTCGTGGCGACAATTGCAGGCGGAAACTGTGTTTTGACGTTGAGTTCCAAAAAGGGCTTTGCCCTTGACCCGGTGGCGTGGTGTGCCGCAAAACGTGGGACGCCCAAACCGCCGAGCCGCTTCGTTGGCGCTGCGAGAATCATACGCACACAGTGCTCGCATGATTTTGGGTAAGACTCTAAGGGATGCACTCAGCGAACTTGTTTATGCTGCGCTGCGCAGTAGTATTTGCGAGGATGCACGAACCCGGCTTCAATCTGTTTGTCGCCGCTGTACGTCGATTTGCAGACGGCCCGCCGTTTTGCCGTGCAGACTTTGAGTTCAGTAATAAGTAGAATGGTGTGGGAAATGAGCGACGGAAAGTTCACCGGAAAAGTTAGTGTAATTGAGGACACCAAGACTTACGGTCAAAATGGTTTTCGCAAAAGAATGGTCGTCATTGAACAGGATAGTGGCCGCTTCCCGAATTTTGTACCCTTCGATTTCATTCAGGATTCCTGCGACGAAGTGGATCAGATGTCAATCGGCGCGGAAGTGGAAATTTCATTTCGACTTAGCGGGCGAAAATGGCAACGCGATCCCAACAGCGAAGTGAAGTACTTCCTGAACGCAGAAGCAACCAGCTTCAAAATTATCAGCGGCGGAAATTCCGGCAGCAGCGATAGCCAGGTTTCGCCCGGCAGCGACGACGTGCCTTACGGCGAGGTCTTCTCATCCGACGAAGACCCACCGTTCTAATTCCAGGCCACAGTCTGAGGATGACATTTCCGCTGTGGATGATATTCCCGGACGGAATGTGAATGCAGCGAGCGACTGCAGCTCGCTGCATTCGTTCCAGCTTGACGACGTACTTTGGCGAGCGATTTGGCGAGCGCGTGAACCAGCCGGCCATCGCAAAGTTGACTGCGGCGACGAAGACACGGCTGAGCCTTAAAAATGGATTCGCCAAGGCGCAGGAACCCACGCGACAATGGTGCGACTCGGCTATTCCAGCGCCCCACGTCTTGCAACTCCGGCTACAAAGGGGCAGCGACCGAATTCCGGGGCTGGCTGCGTGTTGGTCGTAGCGACAACGGAGCGGCTCGGCGATTCCAACGTCCGACGTCTTCCCACGCTCCACGCCACCGGGTCAAGGGCGCAGCCCTTGCGAAACGATGTCGACGGTTCTGGATCGCGACAAATATGCCCGGCAGAACGAAAAGCGTGATTCGCGGCCACAAGTCAGTGGCAACCGACGAAGCTGGGCGAATGCCTGGTGAAATCAACCTGCGTGACAGCTGAGATCAGTTCACTGTCTCAGCTGAATTCACAGCTTCTCGAGTTAGTGTACACCTGCGTGGCGGGAAAACTTCGAAGTCATCGATATGAAAGTTAACCGTCGTTAACCCGATTCGAAAAGGAGACTGCCTGCCTGAGAAACGCGGAGCCTTCTCTTTACAGGTCGGTTCAAGCGACTTTGTTCGGAGCAATTCACCATTGTTGTGGATAGTCCTGGCTTGTGGAAATCGGCTCTCATCGTCCGGTTCGTGTTTTTTGCCGCCACAAGTCAGCGAAATTCACTGCAAGCCGCGTGGCGTCTAACGGGCTGACAAGCATCAATCACACAACCGCTGTGTCATCGCATTGACAACGTGTGAGATCCACATGACATAGACCTGAACCGTACGGTGCTGCAGAAACGGCAGAAGAACTCAGTATTTTTTGACGCCAAACGATAATTCACGGTTTGGCACAACAAGTGCCACGATCACTGTTATCAAACTGACGGACCTGTTAGACACCTACACAGAAGATGGAAATTCAGGCAAAATTCACGGACGTTGCGGAGCGGCGGCCAACTTAGAACATGGAAGTACATCTCATTCATTGCGGCGAACCTGTTAACTTGATGTCGACTACCAGATCGACGTCGCCGCATTTCCAATGCGTTCATTCAAATGATGTTTGACGCCGCCAAATTAGAACTCCAAGACGGAAAGAAATCCCATGGTTACTCAACGCATCGTACTGGCGTCGATAGCAGCTTTGCTGCTGTCTGCTGTACCACAAGACGCTTCAGCTCAGATCAATCGCTATCTGAATCAAGCCAACCGGATCATCAACAGCGTTCAGAACAACAATCGCAACTACAACAATAATCAAAACCATGGCACGCCTCACCAGAACCATGGCAATCAATATTCTCCCGGCTATCACGTAGACCATCACGATCACGTTGTTCGAGATTCTCATGGCCACGTAATTGGCAACTATCATCACGACGTGATTCACCAGAATTCAAGTTACATCATTCCTCATACCAGCCATTCCAATCAGCATGGCAGCTATTTTGTAAGAGACAACGGGTACTACTACGCCCCTCAAACGGCGTCGATCAGTTCTCAGGTCGCACCCGTTCCCGTACAGGTTCAGTTCGGCAGCTTTTCCCACGTCGATGACCTTGCGTCTCGCCTGGAAGATCTGTGCAACGAATTCTGCCTGGACCTGCACTACAACTATTCTCACAACCATGGCTATAGCGAAACCTATGCAGAGGCATATCAGATTCTGCAGGTGGCCAAGTACATTCATGATGCTGAACACGCGAACGATAGAGCCGCCATTCGCTCTCAGTTGAATGGAGTTGATTCGTTGTTCCACCATGTCCAGGATGACGTGCGAGGATGGTCGCGACACCACCGTCAGCAGGTTGGCCAGCTTGGCATCCTGTCGAAGATGGATATGATTGAATCGACGTTGCACCACCTGATGAATGACGTCGGCGTGCAGCAGGCACCACCACCGGGCGCACACGGCGAAGCTCCGGCTCCTGGCTTTCCAGCTCCGGGCCCACTAACCGTTGCTCCACCACCATCAACACTGCCATAGTGATTGGGCGATAGTCTGAAGAAACAAGGAAGCGATCCGCCTGAACAGCAGATCGCTTTTTTTGTTGAAGGTGCGGGAATGCGGGGCAGCCCAGGGGCTGGCCAACCAGTCGCTGATTTTCTGATTCCTTCTCTACATCTCTACACTGCACTTTGTTGCTTCGCCTTCTTCTTTGGTGCAAAGCGTCCCAGCAAAGCGGGCAGGAAGATGAGGTCGCCGAACAGGGCGGAGGCGATCGTTAGAGCTCCCATGGTGGCGAAAATTTTGTGGTCGCGGGATTCACTGAAGATCACTGTTGAAAAGCCTGCCACCAAGACCGTTGTCGTCATAATTAACGCCGTGCCGACTCCCGTGAACGCCTTTCGAATCGCTTCGTCCTGCGACTCTGTCAGCTCACGCTCTTCCAGATACCGGGTCAAAAAGTGAATCGTGTCGTCCACGGCAATTCCCAGACACACCGTGAAGTTGCACACCATCACGATTTCCAGGTTGTAGCCGGTTAATGCCAGATATGCTCCTGTTAACACCAGCGGAAACATATTAGGAATGACGGATATCAGTCCCAGGAGGATCGACCGGTAAACAATGGCCAGCACCAGAAAAATAATCACCGACGCCGTGCCGAGGCTTTTGGCAAGGTCGACCACAATCTGATACAGGTTTCGCCACCGCCAGACGGCTCCACCATCCAGTTCGAAGTTGAAATCCGGGTGAGCATTCTTAATCGCCGCCAGGCCGGATTCAACGCGTTCAAAAACCGGGCCGTACGCAGCGATGCCCAAATCCTGAACTCGAAAGTTCACCACAGCTTTGTTGCGTTCCGGAGTAAAGAAAGCTCGCTTTAATGGCGGCGGCAATAATTCCATCAGCGACATGCGTTCTGCGGCTGGCCCGCTGCCTGGTTGTGCGTCAATCAAATTGCGAATTGACAGTGGTCGCCCGATCAGCGACTCTGACTTCAGCAGGTCATCCACTTCAGAAATCGCCAGCAGGACTTCTGCAGAATCCGATGGCACAGCGTCTGTCCATGAAACATCGACGCGAGAAAATTCCAGGCCTCCAAACGCCTTGTCCATATGATGCAGGGCAATTGTGGCTTCGGCCTTTTCCGGCAGCCCGTCGCTTTGCCGCTGATCTGGCGTAAGGGTCATCGACACAGCAAACAGCGTCGCCGTGCAAACCACCGCCAGAACGCTCACCATCGATCGTCGCCGCAGTACTGCGTCGATGATGATTGTGATGCGGCTCAGGTTCTTATCAATCAAGCTGTTTTCAAGGCCAACGTGAATCTTGCGTCCCAGCCAGGTCGAACATAAAAACGGAATGACGGTGACCACACTCACAAACGTCAGGCAAACTCCAATCACGCTGCACATACCAAACTGCCGCACCCATTCGGAATCGGCCATGGCCAGCGAACCGAACCCAATGGCCGTCGTCAGAGATGTCAGAAAGCAGGCCATGCCAACCTGCTGAATGCCCGTGCGAGCCGCATCTTTTTCCGGCATTCGGGCAGCTCGCAGTTTGCGAATCTGCACCATCAGATGCACGCCGTCCGTCAGTCCGACAAGACTGATCAGCACCGGCAGAATCACGTCAATCAGCGGGTTGTTGTCGTATTCAAGGAAGCGAACAATCCCCAGTGTCCAAAACACGCCCAGCACAGGAGCCACCGCCACAATCATGACGGCTCGCACACCTCGAAACAAAATCACGGTCATCAGCAGAATCACGCCGTAGCCGATAAGCTGATACTTCAGCTGGTTCGCTTCGTGCGATTCAATCGCCGCGATTGTCGCTGGCACGGAACCTGTCACTTGAAACGTAAGCTTTGCTGCAGGAAATTGCTTGACCGTATTTTCTGCGGTCAAGCGAATTAAGTCCGTGGCTTCTTTGTCGTCCAGCACATGGGGAAAATTCAGGCTTAGCAGCATCAGCAAAGTCCTGCCATCGTTGCTTAGCAGCTGCCCGCCCACCAGTGGATGCTGCATGGCTTTCTGCCGAGCCGCTTCAAAGCGAGTTGCCGAAGCTTCTGACCGAGGAAACAGAGGTTCCGGCAGGCCGAAGATATTCAGCGGCGGAATGAGGTCCATCCAAACAACTTGCCCCACCTGATCCAGAGCTTCAAGGTCATCAACGACCTGCCGCAACGCCTTGGCGTTTACCTCCGTAAAGAAGTCTTCTCCATCAACAACCAGCACGACATCAGATCTGGACAACGTAAACGGACTGACGTTCGGGACGACTCGCCGATCGGCTGATTGCGTTTGATTCTCATCAACGGCTTCGGTCTGTGCTGGCACCAGCTTGTCATAAAGCCGATAAGGCAAGCCCGGATCGATGTAGCCGACCAATGAGATTCCGGTAATGATCGCCAGCAAAAGCAGAACGGCCCAACGCTGATCGACCGTCCAGCGTGCCAAAGTGTTGAATGTTTTGCTCATGATGATACAGGAATGACCAGGGTGAGATGTCTGACAGTGTCGTGGCAATTAACAGGTTGAACGTGTTGGTGCTTCAGGCACGGAAACCTGTGAACGCCCCGGTTCGTTGTGAGATCTCAAGGAAATGAGGGCTTTACTGTTTGACCCGACTCGTAGAGGAGGTTGGACGCACCTTTCCGCTGTCCTTTTCTTCGAGTCGGGTTAAACGAATCAATTCAAGCCGTGTGCAGAATCAGGTATGGATATTAGTAAAGGGCATCCGGGGTTGCTGCGAGCCACAACTGAAAACAGGGTTTCCTTCGCAAGCTCAGTTCAATCCCGTCCGGCCACTCGGCAAACCAATCACAAACTTTAAGGGAACAGGCTCTCAGCAACTTCACGAATTTCTGCCTTGGTAGCGACGCCATCGTTATCGGTGTCGAAGGTTTCAAAGCCAGCAAATCGGCGAACAACAATGGGCGCTTCGGATCTGATGATTCTGCCGTCGCCGTTGGTGTCCATCTTGCTGAACACTTTGGCCACATAGTCTTCAATCTTTCGCTGGCGAACCATGGCTTCTGCAGGCGAACTTTCAGTGGCCTGTTTGTCTTTTGATTCAGGCTTCACGCGAGGTTCAGCGACCTCAAAAAATGCGACTGCCATTTCTTCCCACGTTTGATCGCCCCACGTGACCCACTGTTTGGGGTCGGGGTTGAACGGGTTCGCCGCAGAATTATCAAAGGCTGCTTCAAACCTTAAAGAATCCATGTTGGCCAGCGGAATCGGTTCCTGTAATACATAGGTGTGCTGCCAGTTAAAGTCGTAGCCTGGCACGCTTAGCAACACACTGTCGTCGTCGTTGCCCGCAAACAGCCGAAACGATTTTCCTCGATAATGCATGTGAGGAGTTGCGGCCAGAAGCTCGGCATGTTCCGGCAACCATGGCACTTTAGCTTTTACCAGGTGATCATCGGCGTTCGGTGGAATTTCGAATTCCTGGTTCAGAGCGATCAGCGTGTAGACTTCGTGAGTGATGTCTTCTTCTTTGCCAAACAACAGTCCGACGCTGGTGGTGTCTTCTGCGGCAGTGCCGTTGGGAGTGTAGTGCATCTGGAAAACGAACTTCGAACCGGCTGGCACCTTGCGAGCTCGACCTGCCGGCAATGGAATCATTCGCTGGCCGGGAACATAAGCACTCAGCCACCCGACACCTCGAAAGTTGGCTCCATCCGGCGGACGCACGAAGACGATGGCGTGATGCACGACGGAACGTTCGCCCGGAATTACTTGAGCAGCGGTGATCCACTTGTCTTCGTCAAATTGCGGATCAACCACAAAGTACTGATATTCAACCGTACCATCGCGAGGCACGGTAAATGGGCGATCTCGCATGGCCACCACCCGATCCGGCTGTTGTTCCAGTTGCCAGCCTTCGACATACTTGGCGGGCTGTGGCAGGTCTGACTTGTCACCTTCTTTCAGACCGCCGGCAATCCAGTCGCGAATGATTTGCTTGTCAGAATCGGGCATGTGGCGGCAGTTGGCGAAATCGCCATAGCTGGGGTCAGCGTGCCATGGAGGCATGCGGCCATTGTCGATGGTCTCCAGCATCGTTTCAGACCAGCCAACGACTTCGTTGTAGTCGTTCATGGCGAACGGGCCGATTTCTCCATTGCGATGACATTCGACACAATGAGCCTGAAGCACGCGAGCCACGTGTTTGCTGTAGGTGATGTCGTTTTGAACCAGCGGGCGATCGGCAGGTGCAGCAACCTTGCCGATGATACAGCCCAGTGCGGTGGTTTTGGCGACGGTGACCGGTTTCCCCGCCAACAATTCGTCGATAGCGATTTGCAAGTCCTGCCGCGTGGCCGCCGCCTTGACGATTCCTGGAGCGTACTGGTCGTCGACGCGTCCCTGGTAACGCAGATTGCCAGCAGCATCGATAACGAATACTTCGGGAGTTCGCACGGCTGCGAATTGATCGGCAATCAGGTTCGCTTTGTCGTGAACCATGGGAAACGAAACGGACAGGGATTCCGAATACTGTTGAATGTCGGCGATCGAATCCTGGCGATTGCTGTTCACACCCACAAATTGCACGCCCTGCGATTTGTAAGTATCGGCCATTTGCGAAAGTCGCAAAGCGTAAGATCGAGCCATGGGACATTCGGCTCCCAGAAAGCAAACAACCGAAAGCTGATTCGCCGGTTGTCCGGGAACCGCCACAGTGTCGCCAGTGATTGAACGTGCAGAAAATTCGTAGTCGGAAGCCCGGCACGCAGGAGCGACCATTTGCACAGCCAGCATCAGTGTCAAAATATGTTTCATAGAAACGTCTTCGTGTTGTGATTTCAGTTTGTCTGCGAAACGCTGTTGAAGAATTTTTAGCGGCTTATCGCGTGCCGTTAATCTTTACTGTTGACCGCTTTTGCCAGTGACGGTGGCTTCTCTACTCTAATCACACATTCGCCGCGTATGTCAATTTCTAAGTAGCAGTCCCGAAATTACATCTCGACTTGCCAGTAATGCAACTTGCCAAAACTGGTCATGCCAAATCGCGATTCCGTCTAACGTCATGGGATGGCCATCGTGACATCATTTATTGTTGCCAGTTAAGTGAAGTTAATTCGCAACAAATCCTTGAACTGTGAACTGTTGTAGATGGAAGAGAGTCAGTTGGCGCGAAACGTTGTTTGCGAATGTATGAAGTTCAGGAAGCGACCGGAAAATGTTTAGGCCATGAATTTCCGGTCTGAAGTATGTACCGCAGAGGCTGCTGTATTGAAACAGCATCCTGCTCGATGAAAGTTGCCTTGAATATAAGACTGTGCAGAATCCGTGATCGAAACATCCTGCCTGGCTTCACATTTGGAAGCTTTGAATGAACGGTTTCACTTCCCACAACTGAGAAATGAATGCTGTTCGACTCGCCACGCGATGGAAGTCGAAGCGCCGTTGCGAATCGCGCAAGTGGTTGGTTGCAGAGCACTTTTCGATTTGTCATAGTTCCTCGCTGTCCTTCCCAGAGCGATCACGATGACGCAACGGGACTTGTTTAAAACTTCGCTGCAGGTCCGCGATCGCCGCTTGGGCCCGTGGGTTGAGAAATATGAGCATAACTCTGGCAGCAAATTCAATCGCTGGCTTCTTGGAAGGGGGCACGGTCCCTTTTCTTGGTTGGGAAATCTCAGCCGGCGTAGCTGCGTCGATTGCCGCGATCATCCATGCGGCCATTTTGTTTCAGGTCTTTTCCGTTTGCCCTGCCGCCTTTATCTGGCTGGAACGCAAGGGCTCGGGACGAATTCAAGACCGCCTTGGTCCAACTCGAGTTGGCGGACGCTTCGGCTGGCTGCAGTCTTTGGCGGACGGTATCAAGCTGGTTCAAAAGGAAGACCTTTGTCCACCTGTTGCTGACGCCATGCTGTTTAAGACGGCTCCCTATATTGTTTGTCTGTCGTCTTTCGCTGCGTTTGCCGTTCTGCCGTTCAGTGACGGCTGGGTAGCGGTTTCTGCAGATTGCGGTTTGTTCATCATGCTGGCGATTTTGTCGCTGGAAGTGTTCGGCATCATCATGGCAGGCTATTCCAGCGGATCGAAATGGTCGCTGTTTGGTGGCATGCGAGAAGCCGCTCAGATGGTGAGCTACGAAATTCCTCTGGCGATTTGTGCTTTGATCCCGGTTGTTGCTGCAGGTTCACTGAACCTTGGCGAAATCGGTGCGATGCAAAGTGGTCATCTTGGTAACTGGTTCATGTTTCATGACCCCTTCACCTTTGTTGCCTTCTTTATCTACTTTGTGGTTGCCACGGCCGGTTGTAAGCGAGCTCCCTTTGACCTTGCTGAAGCGGAAAGCGAACTGGTCGGCGGATTCCACACAGAATACAGCGGAATGCGTTGGTCGTATTTCTTTATGGGTGAATATGCCAGCATGTTCGCCGTTTGCGGAGTCGCCTCAATTCTCTTCCTTGGCGGATGGCATACAGGACTTCCGGGAGTAGACGGATTTTTGCAAAGCCTGCGGACAAGCGGTGCTGCAACCGACAGCTTTAGTGCAACAGGCTATCTGGCAAATGTTATTGGTGCTGGAGTGTTCGCCACGAAGGCTTCTTTACTTGTGTTCGTGCAGATCTGGATTCGCTGGACTCTGCCTCGACTACGAATTGACCAGGTGATGATCACCTGCCTGAAGTATCTTCTTCCGATCAGCTGTTTTCTGTTTCTTGGTGCCGTGATTTGGCCGTTGGCTTTGTTGTTGGGAACAGGAACAACCACAGTGCTGGAACCAATTGGTGCTCGAGTTGCCGTGGGAATTCCTGCTGCCACTGAAGTTGTGCCGGATGCACCAAAGGAACTTGAGTCACCTGCGGCAGTTGAAGAGCATGCCGAAAATTCGGTAACCAAGCCTGCTGAAGAAGCTGAAGTTGAGCCGCTGGCTGTAGGGATGAACACTGTTGGAATCAACACTGTTGAGGTGCGGCAATGAGTTCGATGTTTACGATCTTTGCCTTGGCGGCGTGTCTTGGTGCGATTGCGGTAGTAATCAGCCAGAGCATTGCTCGAATGGCTTTTTGGCTAATCGTTTCGCTTGGCAGTGTGGCGGGACTGTTCTTTCTTAGTGATGCCGACTTTATCGGTGCCGCTCAGTTGCTGATTTATGTCGGTGGAACTCTGGTTCTGCTGGTCTTTGGGATCATGCTGACTGCAAGTGGTCCGTACATGAAGATTGAAACTTCACCGGCAGAAACAATGATTGCCGGCATGATTGGCCTGCTGTTTTTGTTTATGGTGTTTTCAACAATCAGCGGTGTGGACTGGGAAGGTTCGCGTCAGCAAATTGTGGAAGCAACCGGGCAACCTTCAGGGACCGTCGGGTTTGACGACAATTCAGAAGGCAACACATTGCGACCATTGGGGTTTGCAGTGCTGGGGCTGCGACCTGATCGAGATCTGGCGTCTGGTCAGAACACAAGTCCTGGCTACCTGCTTCCGTTTGAAATTGCATCTGTGCACTTGCTGGTTGTTTTGATCGGTGCGTCTTATCTGGCCAGAGCTAAACGTCGTCGAGACGTGGCTTAACTGAAATTATCCATAGGCACTGAAATGCAGCCTTCACTTAGTAACTACTTGCTTGTCGGAGCCGTCTTGTTCGTTTGCGGAGTCATCTGCATGGCGACAAAGCGAAACGGAATCGGCGTGCTGATGGGAGTTGAATTGGTTCTGAATGGAGCCAACATCAACTTTGTCGCGTTCTCGAAATTCACAGCGCTTGGGCTGGATGGCCAGGTGTTTTCATTGTTCGTTATCGTGCTGGCAGCCGCGGAAGCCGCTGTCGCACTGGCGATCGCTTTGAACTTCTATAACAACCATCTGACAATCGACGTGGATCGCGGCAACAAGCTGAAGGGCTAATAGCTGCGGGCGTTTTGTGTGGTGTTTGTTCGAAATTAGTGTTTGATCTCTGTCTGGAATACCGATGGTCGGCGAAACTCTCAGAAACTATCTCATGATAGCCTGGCTACTACCCTTGGCAGGGTTTGTGGTCGAGATCTTCTTCGGCTTCTACAGTAAGAATCCACGCCACAGCAAAGCTGCCGCGTGGTGTGCTGTAGGCTGTATTGGAGCAGGCTTTCTGTGCAGTTGTGCAGCCCTGGTTACCTGGGGCAACGCCAACGACTGGTGCGCGCTGGAACATCACGACAGCCACGGTGAACACGCTGACGCAGGTCACGAAACTGCTGGCCATGAGCACGGCGAACACGCTGCTGGCGATCATCATGTTGCAGAACCTGCACACAACGCCGCTGCCGCTGGCGAAGATCATGGCCACGAACACGCTGTTGCAGCTGCCTCAGGCGATGCCGCTGATCATGATGACCATGCATCCGGCAGCCAGCAGACAACCTATTCTGGCGTGCTGTATACTCTTGGTAAATTCGGAAGTCTTGAGCTGTCTTTGGATTACTACATCGACAGCCTGACGTTGGTGATGTTTACGATGGTGACATTGATCGCCACTTGTATTCACCTGTTCGCGATGGGCTATATGAGCGAAGAGTTGACCGACGAATATGTCGATCACCAGGCTCACACGTCTGATGGCAAGCACGTTCATCGTCCCGGCCGGTTCTATCGTTTCTTTGCGTTTCTGTCGCTGTTCTGTTTTGCGATGCTGGGGCTTGTGCTGGCGGGTAACATCTTTCAGGTGTTTATCTTCTGGGAACTGGTCGGTATCTGCAGCTTCCTGTTGATCGGCTTCTATACCGAACGCAAGTCTGCCAGCAACGCTGCTAACAAAGCGTTCATCATGAACCGAGTCGGCGACTTTGGTTTCCTGATTGGTTTAATGGTTCTGTGGACGTTCTTCGGAACCTTCCGCTTTGGCGACACAACGAATGCTGAAGGTGTTGTTGCTGAACAGGGTCTGTTCAGCATGGTTCATCGCGATGAAGCCACGGGCAACTTTTTGACGGAACCGATTACCGGCGACGTTTTAATCACCGACAACCATGGTCACGCCCTGCAACAGGACGGACAGAATCGCAGCATTCCTTACTACCTGCTGGTTGTGGCTGGTTTGGGAGTCTTCGCGGGATGCGTGGGCAAGAGTGCTCAGTTTCCTTTGCAAACGTGGCTGCCTGACGCGATGGAAGGTCCGACTCCGGTTTCGGCTCTGGTTCACTCCGCCACCATGGTCGCGGCGGGCGTGTATTTGACAGGTCGCTTCTTCCCGATGTTTGTTCAGGAAGTCTTGCTGACGATTGCCTACATCGGCTGTATCACTCTGTTTGTTGCCGCCACAATTGCAGTGGTTGCTACTGACATTAAAAAGGTTCTGGCTTATTCCACCATCAGTCAGCTGGGCTATATGATGCTTGGTTTGGGTGTGTTTGGTTGGGGAGCTGGCCTGTTTCACCTGATTACTCACGCCTTCTTCAAGTCATTGATGTTCCTGTGTTCTGGCAGCGTGATTCATGGATGCCACCACGAACAGGAAATGCCCAAGATGGGTGGCCTGCTGAAGAAGATGCCGATTACCGCCATCACGATGTTGGTTGGCGTATGTGCGATTGCCGGTTTTCCGATGTTGTTCGGTCTTCACTTTTCTGGATTCCATTCCAAAGACGCGATCGTGGCTTCGGCTTTGGCGTTCATGAAAGCAAATCCGTCACACTTCCTGCTGTTCTTCATTCCGTTGCTGACAGCCGGTATCACTGCGTTCTACATGTTCCGATTGTGGTTCTACACATTCTGGGGCACACCGCGAGACCACCATGTTCACGAACATGCTCATGAATCACCATGGATCATGACGGTTCCGCTGCTGATCCTTGCTCCATTGGCCTGGCTGTGTGCCTACGGTGGAGAATCCGGTCCGCTTTATCTGATGTTGACCGGCGATGCTCCTTCGCATCTTGCTAATGGCGTGGCGGCTGCAACTGAAGGTGGCTTGGTAATGCCCGGACACGAAGCCGTGCATGCTGTGCACAGTCAAGCTGGTTTGCTGGCATTGGCAGCCGCGTTTTCGGGTGCACTGATTGCTTACATTCTTTATGGCACGAATCTGGTCAACGTTGAGCAGATGAAAAATCAGCTTTCCGGCATTCACGGTTTTCTGGCCAACAAGTGGCACTTTGACGATCTTTACGATGCATTGTTTATGAAGCCAGCTCACAAGGTGGCTGCGTTTTGTGCATGGTTCGACAAGACAGTTTTCGACAGCATTCTTCACGGATCTGCGAAGCTGGTTGTGCTTGTGTCTCAATGGGACAGAATCTTTGATGAAAAAGTGGTTGACGGTTTTGTCAATCTGCTTGGCACTTCTACTCAGTCGGTTGGTCGTTCCTTCAAAGTGGTTCAGACCGGTCGTCTTCGTCAATACGTAATGTTTATCGTGCTGGGTGTCGTCGCCCTGTTTGCCGTCGTGTTTACAACCTTTCCGGGTTAACACAACAACGTCGACGAACGTGACTCCATTACAACTAAGTTGGTCCAGCTCTTTCGCTGTGGTTAAACAATGACTCCAGAATTCCTTCTCACCGCTATCATCTTCCTTCCTGCGATTGGCGCACTGGTTTTATCCATCATTGATGGTAAAGCCGTTGATGCGATCCGCTTTATGTCGCTGGGAGTGACCATTGCCACCTTCGTGCTGACGTTGATGCTGTGGATGCAGTTCGACTACGAAACTGCGGGCATTCAGTTCGAAGTATCGAAGGCATGGATTCCCAACTGGAATATCTTTTACCGACTTGGCGTCGATGGAATCAGCCTGCCGCTGGTCGTCCTGACCAGCCTTGTCAGCATGCTGTCCTGCGTTGCTTCATGGAGCATCAATAAGCTGCACAAAGGCTACTTCATGCTGTTTCTGTTGCTGGAAACCGGCATGATGGGCGTATTTCTGTCGCTGGACTTCTTCCTGTTCTTCGTGTTCTGGGAAGTCATGCTGTTGCCAATGTACTTCCTGATCGGAGTCTGGGGCGGTCCTCGCAAAGAATACGCGGCTCTGAAGTTCTTCCTGTACACTCTGGCTGGCGGCGTGTTGATGCTGATCGCCATGTTGATGTTTTACTTCAACAGTGGTGGTACTGAACACAGCTTTAACCTGATTGAACTGGCCAAAGCAGCAAGTGGTACCAGTGACCATATCACCGGATTCCTGAGCCCAAGCATGCAGATCACTGCATTCGTGCTGCTTTTCATTGGCTTCGCCATCAAGCTGCCAGCGTTTCCTGTGCACACATGGTTGCCTGATGCTCACGTGGAAGCCCCAACACCAATCAGTATGATTCTGGCCGGTGTTTTGTTGAAGCTGGGTGGTTACGGCATCATTCGCATCGCTTTCCCGCTGTGTCCATATGGAGCTGCCTATGCGGCTTATGCGTTGGTTGCCATTGGCGTAATCAGCATTATCTATGGTGCTCTGGCTGCTCTGGCACAAACCGACTTCAAACGACTTGTGGCCTACAGTTCTGTCAGCCACATGGGATATGTATTGATTGGTCTGGGCGTTTGGAAAATCACTGAAGGCACAACTGTAAATTCAGACATGTGGCTGATGGGTATCAATGGAGCGATGTTCCAGATGGTTGCTCACGGTATTTCCTCAGCCGGTATGTTCTTTATGGTAGGCGTGATTTACGACCGAGTTCACCATCGTGACCTGAACAAGTTTGGTGGTCTGATGGGTTTGATGCCGCTGTACAGTGGTTTGGCGGCTGGCTTGTTTTTCGCTGGTCTTGGTTTGCCGGGACTGTGCGGATTCATCGGAGAAATCTTCGTCGTGCTAAGTACCTGGAATTACAGCCCACTGCTGGCAATCATCGCTGCCAGTGGAGTGATTCTGACAGCAGGTTATATCCTGTGGGCTCTGCAGCGAGTTTACCTGGGTGCTGAATACAAAGGCCCTCACAAAGAAGACATCACTCGCATGAATGCTCGTGAAGCATCTGTTGCCATCGTTCTTCTGGCGATCGCGATCGTTCTTGGTGTGTTCCCTGGAATTATCTTTGACATGATGCACGCTTCGACGTCTGCCCTGGTTGAATCAATGAAACTAGGCTACCAGCATGCGGCTGACCTGGTAAAGGCGGCAGCAGATACTCAGGCAATGCGTTAATCGGTTGAAAGCTCTGCCCGGTCATTTATCACGACATTAACTCCAACTCGGTAGTCCAACGTGTTTTCTGAACTCATCAACAACCTGATCAAAGAAACCACTGGCAACGGGCTGAATTTCTTCAGCGCTGAGCTTTGGTTAAGCGGCACTATTGTTGCCATGCTTTTGTTCCGACTGTTCAGCCTTGATCGATTGGTTCCAACGGCGTTTGTTGGAATGATTGGTGCTGGCCTGGCCGTTTGGTACTCCTTCGGACAGTTTCAGGCCATTGAAGCCGATCAATCGATTGTGTTCTTCGGCGGCATGCTGCGACAGGATCTGTTCAGCATTTACTTTCGAATCTTCCTGAGCCTGTTTTTGATTCTGACAATTGCCTTGACTGTGCTGACGGGAATTCCGGACAACGAAGACGCTCCTGATTTCTATTCCCTGCTGTTCGGTGCCACGATTGGCATGATGTTGATGGCCAGTGCCAACAACCTGCTGATCCTGTTTCTGGGCGTCGAAATGGCCAGCGTTCCCAGCTATGTGATGGTTGGGTTTCTGAAGGGCCGCAAATCCAGCAGCGAAGCTTCTTTGAAGTACGTTGTTTACGGTGCCGGTGCTGCGGGAGTCATGCTGTATGGAATCAGTCTTGTCGCAGGAGTTTTGGGAACCGGCGATATGTCGCTGTTGGCTGACCACCTGAAAGTTGTGTCCAGCGGAGCCGCTGGTCTGGCTGACCCGGAAGTTCGAACCGTCGCACTGGGCGTGATGCTGGTGATGGTCGGACTGGCTTTCAAACTTTCTCTTGTTCCATTCCACTTCTGGTGCCCTGATGCATTTGAAGGTGCGTCCGCTGAAGTTGCTGGTTTTCTGTCGGTCGCTTCCAAGGCGGGTGCTTTCGGTCTGCTGGTACGATTTTGTATTGGACTTTCAGGCGTTCCGGAAACAGCCGCATTAATGACAGCATTCGGCGTTGCTTTGGGAGCTGTCGCAATTGTGACGGTGACATTCGGAAACCTGGCGGCCTACACGCAAACCAATCTTAAACGACTGTTCGCTTATTCCACCATTGCTCACGCCGGATACATGCTGATGGCTGTGTCTGCCATGTTGGTGATGATTAACAGTGATCAGGCGGCGGCACTGTCCAAAGAAATCAACTACAGCATCGGCGGGTTGTTGTACTATCTGGCCGTGTATCTGTTTATGAACCTGGGAGCTTTCGCAGTAATTGCTTTAGTTCGCAACTATACGTTTGACGAAGATATTTCCAGCTTCAAGGGCCTGATGACTCAAAGCCCGGCATTGGCAATCGGCATGGCGATCTGCATCTTCAGCTTGATTGGCATGCCACCGTTTGGTGGATTCTTTGCCAAGCTGATGATCTTTGCTTCTGTTTACAAAGCCGCGGGGCTGCACTGGTTTATGTACATCGTGCTGGCGGCCGGTGGTTTGAATACGGTGTTCAGCCTGTTCTATTACGTGCGAATCCTGAAAGCTATGTTCCTGGAAGAACGTCCGGCAGAAGCCAGAAAAGTTTCTGTGCCCGCTGTGGAAGGTTCCTACGTGCTGGTATTGGCAGCCATGGTATTTCTGATGGGTGTTTTGCCAGGACTTGCCAACGGTCTAAGTTCCATTGCCAACAGTGCTGGCAGTGCAGTTGTTAGCGGTAAGTAACTGCCGTTCTGTTTCATTTGTTTTTGCTTCGGTAGTATTTCATGACTCAGCTAACGGAATCAGTGCTGAACAATGTTCTGATCGACATGGCCTGCAGCTTCATGCAGTACGTGTCTGAATCGTCGCCGTGGGTCAGCGTTACTGAGCAGCGTGTGGGCGAACAGTTTCTGGTCATTGCCGCTCGACAGCGTCAGGACGTTGCCGATATTGCAAAACTTCTGACGGAACGTGAACAGCGAGTCGATTTCGGTTCATTCCCGACGGAATACACTGACCTGCAGTTTCTGGCACTCGACCGAATGTTCGAAATGCTGCGTTCCAGCCACGATCTGGTTCTGGCAAGCATCGCCAGCGGCATGAAGGCAGTTCAGGAAGCAGGCGACGAAGAAGCCGTTCAGCTTTTGGCAGCCGTTCAGGTTCGCCAAAAAGAAGCCGCTCACGCACTGAAAGAACTGCAGCAGGAACTGAAAGAATCTGCGACTGCGGCGTAGAGTTTCGGCACCTCGTTCCGAATTGCCTCGCTTGAGTCGGGTAAAACATGAACTCCGTGATTTTCGACCGAGTAAGATATACCTTGTGGTTGGAAACTGGGTTGAAGTCCCGGCGTTAAAGTCGTACTCGCGCACGGTGGGCGCCTGTTGGTCGTAGCGACAACGGAGCGACTCGGCGATTCCAGCGTTCCATGTCTTCCCACCCCCCACGCCACCGGGTCAAGGGCGCAGCCATTGTTAAGGCTAAGACGCCAAACGAACGAGCCGCGTGGATTGCTGCGGCCCCAACCGGGCCCGGAACGGTTCATTTTCCGGCATGAGCGGACGCATATTCGCCGGGAATGTGGTGCCGTCGGTACAGAATTGTCAACTAATGCGACTTCTACCGTGTAGAATAGTAATACAGTCGGCAACCTATGTTGACTGTCCCGCCTGTACTTCCCTCCAATTTCGGTGTTTCATACGCCTTTCGCCCTATGAACATGCGCTCTTATATCCTTATGCTGACGGTTCTGTTTGCTGTTCGGGTTTCGGCCGACGAACAGGCTGCTGTCCGTGGCTTCCTGAAGGCTCATTGCTATGACTGTCATAGTGGCGACTCGGTCGAAGCCGGACTCAACCTGGAACAGTTGAAATTCGACCTGGACGATTCCAACGTGGATCAGTGGATTCACATTGTGGATCGAGTCAGTGCGGGAGAAATGCCTCCGCCGGATTCGTCGACGGTCAAGCAAGCCGACGTCAATCGCTTTGCTAACGCAACCAGTCTGCGAATCAAGCAGCACCAACAACGCGAACAGCAGGAACTTGGTCGCGTTAAGGCTAGACGACTGACCAACACGCAGCTGGAACGAACTCTGCACGACCTGTTGGGCATAGACATTCCGTTAGCGTCGTTAATGCCGGAAGAACCACGCACAAACGGTTTTGCGTCGGTCGCCTCCGGGCAATCCATTTCGCACTTTCAATTGCAGACGCATCTTTCTGTGGTTGATGCCGCTTTGGATGAAGCGTTTCGCCGAGCCACCAGTGAACCAGACGAATTCACGAAAGTGTTGCCGGCAAAGATGGTGGCCAGGCAAAATCCGAAGCGTCGATGTCGCGAACCTGAAATGCTGAACGGCAGCGCCGTTGTGTGGTCAGGAAACACGACGTTCTACGGACGACTGCCCGTCACAACCGCGCGGCGTGATGGCTGGTACCGTATTGCCGTGACCGCTTCCGGATTGAACGTGCCATCCAGCAACGGTGTATGGTGCTCAGTCCGAACGGGCCAATGTGTTTCCGGTTCACCCCTGCTGGGGTGGGCGGGAGCGTTTGAAGTAACGGACGAACCCAAAACCTGGACGTTTGAAGCGTGGCTGAAAAAAGACGACATGTTCGAAATTCGCCCGGCCGACAGCACTCTGAAGCAAGGTCGCTTCGCAGGCGGACAAATTGGTGCCGGTGAAGGCACTCCTCAAAATCTCGCCGGCGTTGCCATTCACGAAATGACGCTGGAACGATTTCACAAGGGGCCATCCAATTCCGAAATTCAGGCACTGTTGTTCGGCGACCTGCAGCTGAGCGACGCAGGTCGTAACAAATCCGCTGGCGAAAAATCCGAACTTAACGAAACGCGGGTCACAGAACTGCTGACGCGTTTTGCCAGTCGAGCATTTCGGCGTCCGGTTTCTCAGTCGACCATTCAGCCCTACGTTGAATTGGTGATGGACAGTCTGGCAAACGGCACCGACAGTGTGAACGCTGTTCGAGGCGGATATCGAGCCGTTTTGTGTTCACCACGTTTCATGTATTTTCAGGAAGACCCCGGCCAGCTGGACGACTTCGCATTAGCCAATCGGCTTAGCTATTTGCTGTGGAGCAGCATGCCGGACCAACGTCTGATGGACGTAGCTGCGGCTGGCAAACTGAAGAACGCCGACGTGCTTCGTCAGCAGGTGAATCGCATGTTGAAGGATCATCGCGGTGCAAATTTCGTGAAAGACTTTGCTCACGAATGGCTGGAACTTAGCGAAATCGACTTCACAGAACCGGATCGAAGACTTTACCCCGGATTCGATGTGATTGTGCAGGAATCCATGCTTCAGGAAACTCAAACCTTTCTGCAACACATGCTGGAAAACGATCTGAGCGTCTCCAACCTGATTGATTCTGACTTTACATTTTTAAACAACCGCCTGGCACGGTACTACAAAATTGAAGCCGTTTCCGGCGACAGTATGCAAAAGGTGGCTTTGCAGGACGAACATCACCGAGGCGGCGTGTTGACTCAGGGAGCCATCATGAAGGTCACCGCCAACGGCACAACAACGTCTCCCGTACTGCGAGGCATCTGGGTGTCTGAACGTCTTCTGGGCGAAGAAATACCTCCACCACCGACCAGTGTACCGGCCATTGAACCGGATATTCGTGGAGCCAAAACGATTCGCGAAATGCTTGCGAAGCACACATCCGACACGTCCTGTGCGTCGTGTCATCGAAAAATCGATCCACCCGGATTCGCGTTGGAGCACTTTGATCCATCTGGTCGATGGCGAACTACCTACAGAACGGCTTCACGTAAAACTGGCGTCAAAGGCCTTCCCATTGATCCAGCTCACCAGATGCCCACCGGCGAACAGTTTACGTCGCTGAAAGAATTTCAGCAGATCGCCAGCCAAAAGAAAAAAGCACTCGCAGAAAACGTCGTACGTCAGTTGCTGACCTACGGCACAGGAGCTCCCTGCAGTTTTGTTGACCGCGAAGGCGTCACGGCCATTGCAGAATCGACTGAAAAGTATGACTACGGTTTTAAGTCACTGCTGATGGCCGTCGTTCAAAGCCAGATCATGCAATCGAAATAGAACACAACACAATGTGGCGGCAACAACCACGTTGCAGTGCCATCCACATGAAAAACGTGCAATTGCCGGCGATTGGCAATCATACGTGATACAGATTTCCGACGAAGAAACACTTTCCAGGTAACTCGCATTTAGAAACCTTTCAGGCGAGCTGACAATTATGAACAACTTACATTTTGGCTTTGGGCGTCAGTTACATCGCCGCACCGTATTGCGAGGCGCGGGAGTGGCAATGTCTTTGCCGTGGTTAACGGCCATGCAGCCCGCATTCGCCGATTCAAAAACTGATGGACCTCCCCGACGCTTTGTCGCGATGACTCTGGGGCTGGGTCTGATCGGCAGCAACCTGAATCCGGAACAGGCCGGCAGCGACTACGAACCAAGCCTGTACCTGAAAGGCATGGAGGATATCAAAGATCGCTATACCGTCATTTCCGGAACGTCTCATCCTGGAGTCACGGGTGGTCACCGAGCAGAAGCCAGCATTCTAACCGCGAATCCTGTCGGAAGTTCAGGTAAGGCCAGGAATACCGTTTCCATCGACCAACACATGGCCAAGCACTTCGGAGACTTCACCCGTTTTCCGTCTTTGGTATTGGGCAGCAGTGGCAGTACAAGTCCATCGTACACAGAAAACGGTTCGATGGTGCCGACAGAAACGTCGCCCGCCAAACTGTTTACTCGCCTGTTCGTCAACGATTCACCCGCACAACAGCAGATGCAGGCAGAACGCGTTAAGCAGGGACGCAGCATTATGGATCTGGTCGCCAGCGACGCCAAACGCCTGTCAATGAAACTGGGTTCGGGCGATCGCGATCGATTGGATGCGTACTACACCAGTGTGCGAGAATTCGAACAACGACTTGCCGAATCAGAAGCTTGGGCACACCGCCCCAAACCAAACGTCAACGAATCAATGCCGGTCGATATCGGCAACGGAAACGACTTTATTGGTCGACAGCGACTGATGAGCAAAATGATTCGCCTGGCTTTAGAAACCGACTCAACTCGATTTATCAGCTATCACCTGGGAGGCAGTGGCGGCGTGGTGCCGATTGCGGGAGTCGACGAAGGATACCATTCACTAAGCCATCACGGGCTTGATGAGGATAAGCTGGAACAACTGGCGTTAGTAGAACGCGAAATCGTGCAGTCGTGGGGCCAGTTTTTGCGAGATCTTGCGGCAGTTGACGAACAGGGCAACAGCGTGCTGGATACAACGTCTGTGTTGCTGACCAGTAACCTGGGAAATGCGTCCAACCACGACAACCGCAACATGCCCGTGCTGCTGGCGGGGGGCCGCTTTAAGCACGGGCAGCATCTGGCATTTGACACGAAGAATAATTATCCGCTGCCAAACCTGTTTGTGAATCTGTTGCAACACGTCGGCTTTGAAACAGACAACTTTGTTTCCAGCACCGGCACAATGACAGGACTTGATACAATCTAACAAGGGCTTCGCCCTTGACCCGGTGGCGTGGGGGGTGGGACGACGTGGGACGTTAAAGCCGCCGAGCCGCTCCGTTGTCGCTACGATACAAGGGCTTCGTCCTTGACCCGGTGGGGTGCGGGAGGACCTGGGACGTTAAAACCGCCGAGCCGCTCCGATAAACATGCTCGCACCTCGCTCCAGGCCCGGCCACCCATCACATTGCAAATTTGATCAGAATCTATCTGGCCGTTTGGGCGCAAGGCTCGGTCTCTAAAAAGAATCCCCAGAGCGAACGGCGAATTTACGAAAGGCAAATGTCGTGACTGACATATCCAACCGGGCGTACGAAAATACAGCCCCGCAAACTCGACAGCAGGTGGTTGACACCTACTTTATGGAACATCGAGCGAAGCTGGTCGACATTGCGGCGTATCTGGACCGAATTGATCGAGGTCAGGGCGATCTGCCTGCCGACATTCGCGACATCGCGTTTCGCAAAGCCATCAACGTACTGACTGACGGCGGTACGTTTCGAGCCAGGCGGATTCTGGAACTGTTCAGCGACTTCAGCACAGAACTTCCGCAATCAGCCGAAGGCATGAAGGGCGCGGCAGGAGCTGTCGCTTTGGATGGCACTGCAAACACAGGCAACCTAACAGTTGGAGGTGCTTCGTGAAGTACATCGATCCGCATATTCACATGGTGTCTCGAACAACCGACGATTATCAGCGCATGGCTCAGGCCGGTTGCGTGGCCGTTACAGAACCCGCCTTCTGGGCAGGCTTCGACCGTTCGTCTGCTCAGGGGTTCTACGACTATTTCCGACAGCTGACCGAATACGAACCCCGGCGAGCCGCTCAGTTTGGAATTCAGCATTTCACATGGCTGTGCATCAATCCCAAAGAAGCTGATGATCCCGGCTTCGCTCGCGAAGTGGTTTCGTTGATTCCGGATTTTCTAAACAGCGCCGGCCAGCTTTGCGGTGGCAACGTGCTGGGCATTGGAGAAATCGGGCTGAACAAAAACACAAAGAACGAACTGATCATTCTGGAAGAACAGATCGCTCTGGCGGAAAAGTACAATCAACTGGTGTTGGTGCATACGCCGCATCTGGAAGACAAACTGAAGGGCACGCAATTGATTATGGACGCCCTGTCAGCCAGCAATATCGATCCGGGTCGCATTCTGATTGACCATGTTGAAGAACACACGGTGGGTGCCGTGCTGGATCGAGGTTTCTGGGCGGGAATGACGTTGTACCCGGACACCAAAGTGACGCCTCAAAGAGCGACCGACATTATCGAAGTGTATGGCAGCGAACGTATCTGGATGAATTCCGCCGGCGACTGGGGCTGCAGCGATCCGCTGGCCGTTCCCAAAGCCCGACTGGAAATGAAACGTCGAGGCCACGCGATATCGACGATCGACAAAGTCACGTTTGATAACCCTCAAACGTTTCTAAGCCAGTCTGCCAATTTTCGCCTGGCCACTGAAGCGTAGAAGGTTACTCAAAATGATGCGTGCACGATGCACGCATCATTCTCGTAGCGACAACGGAGCGGCTCGGCGATTCGAATATTCCAGAACGAAGTATTGCTGCCATTCGGCTTAACGCTTTATCGAAGTTTACGATCAGGAATGATGGCCTTTCGCTGTCAGAAAGTGCAGACATGCATTCTTTCAGCGATCCGGAAGTTAATTCGGGGCTACTCCTAAGAACAAGAAGCCCCCGTTGCAGTGTTTTTGCGACTGTTGAATTTCGATGCTGCTGTTTTGTGCACACAAATTACCCGGCGGGATCTTTGATGATCCATGATAGCATGTCGCTGAATTTGGGAGTTTTTCCCTGGTACAAAATCGCCACTCGATAAATGCGACTGGCGGCGGTGATACCTACAAACGTGCCGAACACCAACAGCAGGATGCTGCAGACAATCTGCCATACCGGAATGATGGCTCCTGTGGCCAGTCGCAGAGTCATCATCAGAGGTGTTGAGGGTGGAAAAAAGGACAGCGTTGTTGCCAAAGTGCCGTTGGGTTCTCGCACAACCATAATCCACACCATCAAGGGAAACATCATTACCATCCACACCGGCAGCAGCAGACTTTGAGCTTCACGAAGCTGGCTGACGGATGCTCCAATGGCCATGAATATTGAACTGAACAGCAATACTGCCAGTACCTGATAGATGATAAAAAACGGAATCACGTGCAGCGGGATGATATCCAGGTAGCCTTGAGCCGACGCCACCGCCAGAGCTCCCCCGGCATACAGGCCGAACACCGTCAGCGAACCGCACACGTTGCCAATGAGCTTGCCAATCATTAATTGGCGAGCGTTTGCGGAGCCCAGAAGCACTTCTGAAATTCGCAGGCTCTTTTCTTCCAGCACGCTTTCCAGCATCGGCTGAGCGGACATCATCACAATCATAAACATCAGCATCATGATTCCCATGGGAAGAAAGATGCTGGTCAATTCGTCCGGCTTGCGTTCAGGAATGACGGTTCCATCGTCTGCTTTTTCGTAAAGCCCCGTGGCCTGCACGTTGGCTCGACGTTCCAGTTCCAGCAGTATCATTTCGTCGACGCCGGAAGCCTTCAGCCGCTCGGCTCGCACCAGCTGAGTCAGCGTGCCTTGCAGCCACGACTTCACATCAGAAATTGCGGAATCCTGGCTGCAATAAATAACATCGGGCAGGCCGATCAGTTCTTTTGCGTCTACCTTGGTCATGTCCAGCGATTTCAGATCAACAGGTTTGCTCTCCAGAATATCAGCCGGAATCTCCACAAAACCGTGAATGTCGCCTTTGCGAATTCTGTCCGATAGCTCCAGTCGTTTTTCGTCGTTGAATTCGGCGGGTAGAACCAGTTCTAAAACGTAGGTGTTGATGTCGTCCAGACCCAGCGACTGTTTGGCCTTGCGATCCTTTTCTTCTTCGGAGGCAGCTTCTGTTTCTTCGCCATTGGCATCGCGATCTATGGCCGCTTGAGTCATCGCGTTCTTCATTCCGGCTGCCGCGCTAAGTGGCGCGAACAGCTGTCCGGAAAAATCCACAACGGCAATTTTGCGTTCTTCGCTGGACTGCATGCCTTTCAGCAATCCGGGCACGTACATGCCGCCCAGCATCAGCACGGGCATCATGGCCAGGCCAATCACAAATGCTTTGGTGGCAACCATCGCCTGATATTCTCGGCGAGCAATGGTGAGAATTTTCTTCATGATCAATTCCGATGAAGCAAGCGGCTTCTGCAGGATAGCTGAATAATAAATGCGTTGTACGTGGCAGATCGGCGGGGATTCGTCACCGATAAATTCGTAGGGTTAGGCTTCCGCCAAAACCGGCTGGCTGATTGCGGCTGCGGCTTCGTCTCCCGCAAGTCTCACAAAGATGTTGTGCAGAGAAGGACGCAGCAATTCGAAGTGTTCGACCTTGCAGGACTTCACCAACTGCTGCAGCACGCGTTCTACGTCATCGGCAGAATTCAGTTTGACAATGTTGAACTGACCACGCTTTTCGACACTGATGACGCCAGGCATGTTTCCGGGTAGCTGCTGACCTTCTGCTACTCGGATTTTTAGTTCGTCAGCGGGATATTCGCTTTGAATGGAATTCAAGGTGCCATCCAGTACCTTGTTTCCGTTCAGGATCATAAACACGGTGTCGCACATGCGTTCAGCCACGTCCATATCGTGAGTCGAAAAGATGATGGTGGTGCCGTCTTCTCGCAGCTTTAAAATCGCTGTTCGCAGAAGTTCCAGGTTAACGGGGTCAAGACCGCTGAAAGGTTCATCCAGAATCAGCAGCTGAGGTCTGGCAATAATGGACGAAATAAATTGAACTTTCTGAGCCATCCCTTTGGACAGTGATTCAATTTTCTTGTTTTGCCAGCCGTCTCCCCCAAGACGTTTCAGCCAATCGTCGATGTCCGGATTGCAGTTGTAGTTGCCTTTTAATCTGGCGTAATACTGCAGCACGGATTTGACGGTCATCTTGGGATACAGCCCGCGTTCTTCAGGCAGGTAGCCAATGCGATCGTCGGCGCAGTCTCCATGGTCGCTGCCCATCACTGTGACTCGCCCGGTGTCCGGTCGGAAAATTCGCAGAATCATGCGAATGGTGGTGGTTTTGCCGGACCCATTCGGACCGATGAATCCGTAAATAGCGCCTTCGGGAATTTGCAAATCGAGATTCGAGACGGCTACTTTTTCACCGAACGTTTTTGTGACGTTGGTAAGTTCAACAGCGTTGATTGACATAATTCAGCTTGCGAAGGAAAAGTTGAAATCGTTCAACAGTTTGGTTCCGTGATGTCGCTTCATTTTCCAGAGCGAGCACGAAACCAACGCTGACATGAGTCTGCCAACGTGAAGCCTGATTCGCCACGCCAACGTTTGAATTAGCTTCTTTTTGTGTAATTCGGTCACCTGCGGCCCGGAAACGCTACTTCACAGGAAGTTGCACGCAGGCAGCTTCAATGTCGCTGCGAACCAGCACCTTGTCTGCGAATACGCAGATTGTGTTCCAGCACGTGCCCGTTACGGTTTCTACACTTCCCAGGTCCTCGTAGCCATCTTCGCTGATTTCCATCAGGTGCAGCGTTCCTGTTTCGCTGTGCAGCAACAGCAGATCGTTCACCAGTAGAATCTGTCCATGGCCGAATCGTCCACGATGCTTCCAGATTCGCTTACCGTCACTTAGACGAACACAGTCCAGAAAACCGTTCGATAGAGCGTAGGCGTGCCCATTGAAAATGACGGGACTTGTGAGCTTGGTTCTCATGGAAATATCGTTCTTCCACACCGGCGACGGCGTCAGCTTGCCGTCGGTGTTTTCAAGACGAATCAATTCTGCTCCACCATCAAGATAGCCTTTGGTCGTCATCACTTCGTTGTCTGACACGACCGTCAGTTGAGACGTGTTTGCTCCCCCGTTGGTTTCGCCCGGTCGTTTAAAGTTCCACAGCACGTTGCCGTTGGTTGGATCGAATCCCATGGCCTGAGTTTCGGCAACCATCAGAATTTGTTCAACGCCTGCGACCTTTGCCAGTGTGGGTGATCCATAGGCAATCATTTCCGTGCCACCCGCCCAACGTTGTTCGCCTGTCAGCAGGTCGAAGGCCAGCAACGTTCTGATGTCGCCTTTGCTGGGGCCTCCACCAGGAATCACAACTGTGTCGCCAACGATTAATGGAGAACCGGATCGTCCCCACGATAGTGCGGAATTGCTTTCATATTGAATCAACATGCCGTCATCATCGGTGGCACTGTTGATTTCGATGTTCAGCAGTTTGTTCAGATCGATCTGCCAGACGACGGTCCCGTCGGAACCATCAAGGCAGACAAAATTGCCAACGGCACCAATGGCGTAAACCTTGCCCTGATGAATTGTCGGTGTCGATCTGGGCCCGACTCGCCCCAGGTTCATTTGGTCTCGATGTCTGGCGTGGTGTGAGTAAATCCATTTCAGCGTGCCGGTTTCAATTTCGTAGCACGTCACGCATTCCTGTTCTTCCCGCTGTTCCATGGTGACCGCAAAGCCGTTTCTGGCCACGAATCCAGACCAGCCCGTCCCGATCGGCTGTTTCCAAAGCAGTTTGGCGGAAGCGAAGTTTGCTCGATCGATTTCAGCTTCGAGCGTTATCTTTTGATTTTGATTCGGCCCCAGAAACTGAGCGAAGTCGTTGGCTGTTTCTGTGATCAGGTCGACCGCTACTGCTTTCACGGCGACGTCCGCCGACGGAGCTTCGGGTTCGCTGGCCCAGATTGGGCGAAAGCCAATGAAGTTAACATCTCCTCCCAGCACCGGGCGAAACAGATACAGAAACAGTAATGGCAGGCCAATCGTCAACGTTGCTGACATTAGTCGAGACGGCCATTCCCAGCGACTTAAAAACAGAAACCAAATCACCCACGTCAGCACCAGCAATGCACTAAGAAACATACTGGCGACCATCACTACATCCAGGCCGATTCCCGTTGCGTCATCCAGCTCGCTTAGAAAGAAAAAGGTGGCGACAACCGTAGACAGAACAATGGCTGTAAAAATCAGCATCTTCTTCGGAAACGCCGGACCAGGCGTTGTGGCGGCGTTCTCCGATGTTTTGTCCGATTGTTCCGCAGGGTTTGCGGCTGAAGTGCTGGTCATGAAACTATGTTTTGAATGGTGGAATGTATGGCGAAAGCGAAACATTGCCTGCTGCGCCGTCTTGTTGCAAACGTCGCGGTTTTGCGAGGTGACTTTTGTTACACTGTAGATGAATCTGAAACTGTGGCAACACGAGGATTCGATTCGCCAGACTGACGGTGAGCCTTCCGCAAATTCGTAGAATGTTTTCTGATGACGCCCCCAGCTTCAAACCTTAATCTGCCGCCCGCCTGGAGAAAATTGCGAGACACGGCACGGGCGGCCCGGCTGAACGCGTACTCGCCGTATTCGAAGTATCGTGTGGGAGCCGCTCTGCTTGCCAGCAGCGGAATTATTTATCCCGGCTGCAACGTAGAAAACGCTTCGTACGGACTAACGATCTGCGCTGAACGTTCTGCTGTGTGTTCTGCGGTTTCGTCGGGTGAAAAGAACATCATGGAAATCTGCATTTCGTTAACAGGCACGCCGGTTCCCTGCGGAGCGTGTCGGCAGTTTCTGTATGAATTCAACCCTGACATGATCGTGCTGCTGGATAATCTGGATCAGGAAGACGTGCCGCCCGAAGTGGTCCGGCTGTCTGATCTTTTACCGCGAGGTTTTCGGCTGTAAAAGCTACCGTAGGCGCGTGAATCCAACGCTGGCATCGTAAGCTGCAAAGCGTTGCGGCAACATCGCAGACTGCTGCCGCTTATTTCAAGCGTGCTCGCTGGCGAAAACGGATTCGAATTGTCACCATCTGCGTTCATAAATTTGATGACCGGGAGTGTTCTAAATGTTTCGTGTGTTGATGATCACCTGTTTGTTTTCGCCGCTTGCCAGGTTTGCGTCTGCTGACGAAGTGCGGCCCAATATTCTGTTTTGTATCGCCGACGATCAGTCGTGGATGCACGCCGGAGCATACGGTTGCACCTGGGTGAAGACTCCCGCGTTCGACCAGGTCGCTAAAGACGGGCTGCTGTTTATGAACGCTTACACGCCCAATGCCAAGTGTGCTCCGTCGCGAGCCTGCCTGCTGACCGGTCGCAATACCTGGCAGTTGGAAGAAGCCTGTAACCATTGGTGCTTTTTCCCTCCGCAGTTTACAACCTATCCAGAAGTGCTGGCCAACAACGGCTATCACGTAGGATACACGGGCAAGGGCTGGGCACCGGGAATCGCCAAAAACAAAGACGGCGTGAATCGCGAAATGACAGGCAAACGCTACGGCGGGAAGACTCAGAAACCGCCCACACAAGCAATCAGCAACAACGACTACGCCGGAAACTTTGAAGCGTTTTTGGACGGCAACGCCGGCAAGCCGTGGTGCTTTTGGTACGGATCTACAGAACCTCATCGAGGCTACGAATACGGCACGGGAGTCAGCGTGGGCGGCAAGTCGATTGAAGACATCGACGAAGTGCCTCCGTTTTGGCCCGACAACGAAGTCACTCGCAACGACATGCTGGACTATGCTCTGGAAATCGAACACTTCGATTCTCACCTGGGCAGAATGCTGAGTCTCATGAAAGAACGCGGTCAGCTGGACAACACCATTGTGATTGTCACCGCCGACAACGGAATGCCGTTTCCTCGCATCAAAGGGCAGGAATACGAACTCAGCAATCATCTGCCGTTTGCCGTGATGTGGAAGAACGGAATTGTTGAACCAGGTCGCTACGTGGAAGATCTGGTTAGCTTTATCGATGTCGCCCCCACAATTCTGGAAGCCGCTGGACTGGATTGGAAACAAAGCGGCATGGCCGAAACTCCAGGCCGATCTCTGTTTCCGTTGATGAAGAATCTGCCCAGCAAGAAGGCTCATCGTGAAATCGTGGTATTCGGAAAAGAACGTCACGACATCGGGCGTCCTGAAGATCAGGGGTATCCCATGCGAGGCATCGTGGATGGGCATTTTTTGTACATTCGCAATTACGAAACCAGTCGCTGGCCCGCAGGAAATCCGGAAACCGGCTATTTAAACTGCGACGGCAGCCCGACCAAAACAGAACTGCTTAACGGTCGGCGTTACGAAACAGATATCGCCGGTCGCTGGCAAATGGCGTTTGGCAAACGTCCGGCGGAAGAACTTTATCGGCTGAAAGACGACAAGTACTGCATGAACAATCTTGCCGCAAATCCGACGTTTGAAATCGTCCGCCAGAAGCTGGAAGCCAAAATGGTGGAAAGGCTGAAGCAGGAAGAAGATCCTCGCATGGATGGCCCGTCTAACTATTTCGAAAAGTTTCCTTATGCCGACAACAAAGGCAAAGGATTCCACGAACGCTTTATGGCGGGCGAGAAGCTGAATGCTGGGTGGGTGAACGCTTCAGATTTCGAGTCCGAACCAATCGCAGACTGAGCGAATGTTGCGATCATGCTTCGCCATGACAAGTGGGGCAGCATGGACTTGCTGGCAAAAGACACTTCGTCTGGACGCCCGACTTTGAATGCGTGATTAGCGGTCGATCGTCCGAAGTTCCGCTGGGCGTTTGTCGAAAGCTGCGACTTCGCAACTCATCTCGTTAAGCCTTTATGGCGACATAGAACTTCTTTCAGAACTTTATACGGGCGTTCAGCCCAATTCTGTCTTCGCATGTCTGCACTGTTCGACCTTCTTATCGCACGACCGAAGTCATCATTATTGGTGGTCTTTGTGATGACTGCGTTGATTGGTGTTGGAGCACTGCGGCTGAAGATCGATTTTTCGCCGGAACAGGTTTATGTGGGGCAGGACGATTCTGTTGAATTCAGTGAACAGCACAAAAAGCTGTTTCGCTTTGAAGACAGTATTGTGCTGGTCGTGCTGGAGGCCACTGATAATCGCTCGCTGGTTCGAGAAGACTGTTTAATCTGGTTGCAGAAATTCGCAGCAGCTTCAGGGCAACTGGAAGGCGTTCGCAACGTGACGTCGATTGTCACTCTGGAACGTCCTCGCATTCGGCTGCGAGGAGAAGAGCGAGTGACCTGGTCGCCTTTACTTTCGCCGTCAATCTATGCAGATTCAGAAGTGCTGCAGCAGCAGCTTAGCCAGATTCCGCTGCTGAACGACACATTAATCAGTGCAGACCAGCAACTGCTGATGACGTTGGTCGATCTTAACCCGGACGATCGCACAATCACCAAGGCCACGGCGCGAGTTGACGCGATTCATCAACTGATTGACAGCATGCCGTTGCCGCAGAACACAACGGTGTTTACGTCCGGAGTTCCCACCATTCGAGTGGATGTGATTCGCAGTATCGTGAAAGATCAGATGCAGATGGTGCCCGTCTGCAGCGCACTGTTTCTGATGGTTTCGCTGATGATGTTTCGCAGCTTTCAGGTGACCGCTTTGTCGTTGTTTTCAGCTCTTGCCGCCGTCGCGATGACGATGGGGTTGATGGGCTGGACGGGAATGACGTTTACCGTGATGAGCAACGTCATTCCCGCCTTGCTGTTGATTATCGGAGCCGCGAACAACGTTCATATTTTAAGTCGCTTTCAGGTTGAAGTGCGTCAATCGAATGCCGATCTGAAGACGTGCGTTAAAACCACGATGATGGAAATGAGCAAGACGTGCCTGCTGACCCTGGCAACAACCGCCATCGGTTTCGGAAGCCTGTACATGGCTCGTGCCGATCTTTTGAAATCACTTGCTATTCAAGCGGTTGTGGGAATGCTTTGCTGCTATGTCGGCCAGATGCTGGTGATGCCCCAAACGCTCATACTCTGCCGCTTCGTGCTGTCAAAGGGGCGATCTACGAAAGCTGCCACTTTGCCGGACGGTGCATCCGCAACAGCATCGGCCAGCAATTCGCGTCTGGATTCGGTGTGGGGAGCGTTTGGCACTTTGATTTCAAAGTATTCGGTCTACATCGTTGCCGCACATTTGCTGCTGGCTGGATGGACCTTGTTTAGCTGTCGTCATCTGGCCATCAATTCGTACATGTTTGAAACGTACGACAGCGATCATCCGACGATGCTGGCCGTTCAAACGATGGATGAACGCATGTCGGGGCTGATTTCTTTGGAAGTTCAGTTGCGAGCAGACCAGGCTGACCGGTTTTTCGATGCCGACATGGCCACGGCTCTGGCGAACGTACGTTCCGCCGTTGCCAGCGACGAACGCATTACGTTTTATCGAGATTATGTTGAGTTTCTATCTGTGTTCGATCACGGTCGAGCACTGGACGACGATCCTGTCGTTGTGGCGGAATCTTTACGGCGAGTCAAACTGGTGCTGCGGCAACTGAAGGATCATGACGTGGCGTCCGCATTTGTCGGCAAGGACCAGCCGGTTGCCAGAGTCATGATGCGATTGCGCGATGTTGGCAGCGCGGGCATGCAGGAAATTATCAATAACCTGCAGCAGATACTTCAGCGAGAAATTCCCGGTGATGTGCAGTTTAAAATTACGGGAGACGCCTATCTGCACGCCGTGTGCATGGATGCGTTTGTGCGCGACCTGTTCAATTCGCTGGTGGCAGCCACGGGCGTGATTTTTCTGCTGATTACCATACTGTTTCGATCGCTGCGAATCGGATTGATTGCCGCGATTCCGAACGTCTTTCCTTTGATAATGACGTTGGGATATATGCACCTGCGAGGCTACGAACTGACGGCTGGCAACGTGATTGTGTTTGCCATCAGTCTGGGAATTGCCGTCGACGATACAATCCACTTTCTGGCACGCTATCGTGACGAACGCAAGTTGGTATCCAACGACGAAGCCATTCAGCGAACTCTGTCGTCCAGTGGTCGAGCCATCATTCTGACCAGCGTGCTGGTGGTGAGCGGTTTAAGTATTCTGGTGTTTTCGGATTTCGTGCCAACTCGCCGGTTCGCTGAACTAACCGCCATCACCATGTGTTCCGCGTTGCCGGGTGACGTAATCTTTCTGCCGGCACTACTGAAACTGTTCGGTCGCCGCCGTAAGGAATAGAGTGGCATTGTTCGATATTCGGCTTAGCATGACGGCGGCCTTCGGCTGGATAGTAGCGATCACGCTCCGCCTGATGAATTGCACCAGAAAGCGGTAGCTCCCGTTGTGCAAACGCAATGCGATCTTTGCGGCCAAATGCGCGGACGGGAAGCTGCGTGAAGAAAAAAACTGGGTGTTTGAGAAGCAACGCGGATCGTGGGTTTGGGGGCGTGATCTGTTGCTGTCATCACGCGGAGCGTGATGGCTACTAACGAATATGGTCGAGTTCTAACGGACGCCGAAAGTTGCTGCTACGAACTGGCGTTCCGTGATTTCGGTATTCTTTGTTGTGGTGTTGTGGCGTGCCTGAAAGCTGACTCAAGAACGAGTATAACAGGTTGAGCATTGTCGCTGAGGATTCAGCAAACCAGGCATGCTGCGTTTTAGTGCTGATTAAACTTGTTGTGTATTTTTGTTTACGGTGGATCGGAACATGGCTCGTATTCTGCAACTGACTGACCTGCACGTTTTTTCAGAACCTGGCGTGACGTTGAAGGGGATTCCCACGCGTGAATCGCTTAACGATGTCGTGCGGCACATACTTCAAACGGAAGCGGCTTTCGATCAGGTGGTGGTTACGGGCGATCATACTCACGATGAATTGCCCGCCAGCTATGAAGCGGTTCGTGAAATTCTGTCTCCGTTTAGTGATCGACTGTGGCAGGTTCCCGGCAACCACGACGATCGCTCGGTGCTGCGGCAAGTGTTTCACAGCAAAATCGGCGGCAACGGCAGTGAACGCATAAACTTTCAATTCACACAGAACAACTGGCTTTGCATAGGGCTGGATACTCATGTTGCCGGCGAAGTTTCCGGCCGCATTGATGCAGCTCAGGTCGATTGGTTGAAGGCACAACTGGACGCCAGCGATGCTTCGCGAGTCGCCTTGTTCTTTCATCACCCGCCTGTCGCCGTTGGAAGTCAGTGGATGGACCGGATCGGCCTGGACGGGAAAGAACTGCTGCAGCAGGTCATCGAAGCTGATGCTCGCATTCGTTTGGTCTGTTGCGGACACGTGCATCACGAATTTCAGTTTCAAATCGGCGCGGCAGAAGTCCTGACAACTCCTTCAACCGGCATTCAGTTCAACCCCGCAGGAGATTCTCCGAATTTCGAAGCAGCCGCTGCGGGATATCGAGTGATCGAATTTGACGGCGACAATTACACAACTTCGGTCGTACGTCTACCTCAGATTAAGTACATCCCAGAACTCACTGGCTGACAGATTCAGCCGACAATAAACGAACTAAGTCTTCAACCACGCTGTCCCGAACCAGGCTGTCCCGAACCCCGAACCCCGAAACCCAAAAAGTCACCGTGCCATCTCAGTACATCGAACTCGAAGGAGTTCGCGTTCACAATCTTAAAAACCTGCATCTGAAGATTAGACGCAATTCGCTGACGGTGATTTGCGGCGTCAGCGGTTCAGGAAAAAGCAGCCTTGCATTCGACACATTGTTTGCGGAAGGTCAAAGAAGGTACGTCGAAACGTTTTCACCTTACGCGCGGCAGTTTCTTGATCGTATTGAACGCCCGAACGTGGATCGCATCGACGGTATTCCGCCAGCCATCGCCATTCGGCAAAACGCCAGAAACCAGAGTGCTCGCAGCACCGTGGGAACTCGCACAGAACTGCTGGACTATCTGCGCATTTTGTTCGCGAAAGCCGGGCAGGTGGTTTGCTCAGACTGCCAGCAGCCAGCGGTTTCGCTAAGCTCCGATCAAGCTGCCGCCAGACTGATTGCACAGGCCAATGGTCGTCGAGGCATGTTGCTGTTTGAAGTTGAAGCGAAACGCGACCAACTGGATAACCTGCGTGCCTCCGGGTTTGCTCGATGCCTGCTGAATGGCCGGACAACGTCGCTTGATGACGTTTTGAAGTTGGCTGAGATTCCCGATGGTAGCGAGATTCTGATTGTGGCAGACCGCATTAAGGTTGATGAAACCGCAGCAGCCAGAATCGCAGAAAGTATCGAACAGGTCTACGCGGAAGCTGACGGTCGCTGCATGGTTTTGGTGGAAGCCAACGATGCTCTGAACGTAGCTTCGTTGGATGCTGATCAATTCCCGAACAGCACTCGAACGGTTGACGACAAGCCGTGGCTGGTGATTAAACTTTCTCGGCATCTAAGCTGTCCCGGTTGCTTCCGGGAATTCGTGGAACCGTCGCCGGAGGTTCTTAACTTCCAATCGGCTTTGGGAGCGTGCCCTACGTGCGAAGGCTTGGGGCAGGTTTCCGGAATGAGCTTCGATAAAGTCGTCCCTGATGACCGCGTTTCATTACTTGACGGGGCCATCCACCCGTGGACGAGTCCTTCTTATCGACACGAACTTGATGAACTACTGGCGTTGGCTAAAGAATTCGGTATTCCCGTAAAGGTTCCGTTTGCCGAAGTGGAGCAGCGACATCGCCAATTGATTCACGACGGAATTCCGGAACGCAACTTTGGCGGACTTGTCGGATTTCATCGCTGGTTGGTGAAGAAACGCTATAAACCTGGAGTTTCCATTTTTCTGAATCGCTGGCGATCGTGGCTTCCATGCGAAACTTGTCAGGGAACTCGACTTACGGCGGCGGCCGGTTCCATCAGGTTGCAGGGCATCACAATCAGTGCGGCGACCGAAATGGAAATTGGAGAACTGACCGAAGTGGTCACAGCCGCCATCGACAGCCTGTCTTCCGACATGGCAGCGGGGTTGTGTGCCGCCATTCAGCAAACTGAAGCTCGACTGGGCTTTCTAAATCGCTGTGGGCTGGGCTATCTGTCGCTGAATCGCACGATGAAGACATTGTCCGGCGGTGAAGCTCAGCGAGTTGTCTTGACGTCGGCATTGGGTTCCGGGCTGATTAATACGCTGTACGTTCTGGATGAACCAACCAGCGGGCTTCATAGCAACGACACAAATCAGATTATTCAGGCCACAAGAGCTTTGCAGCAACTGGGCAACACGGTTTTAGTAGTTGAACACGATCCTGAATTCATCCAGGCCGCCGACGAAGTGGTGGAAATTGGCCCCGGTGCGGGAGCCAACGGTGGCGAAGTGGTATTTCAGGGGTCACCCAATGAAATGAAGAAATTGGGAACCACGGCGACAGGTGCGTCGTTAAGCCAGCTGGCATTGCGAGATTCAGAAGACAAGCGTGTGCCCAGCCAATGGTTGGAATTTGAAAACGTTAATTGCCACAACGTAACGCAGCTTTCCGGCCAAATTCCTTTGCAGGTGATTTGCGCAATCACCGGAGTCAGCGGTGGTGGCAAAAGTTCGCTGATTGTGGATGCGTTGTACCCTGCGATCTGCCGCCAGCTGGGGCAGTCGTGCAGTTCCGAAATGGATGGCACCGTTCAATCTGTGACTGGCAGCGATCTGATTGGCGACGTCTGCCTGCTGGATCAAAGTCCGCTGGCCAGGTCGCGTCGAAGTATTCCGGCCACAACGGTAGGTTGCTTCGATGAGATTCGGAAAGTGATGGCAGAGACTCACGAAGCGAAAAAACGTAACTTCAAGCCCGGCATGTTCAGCTTTAATTCGGCGGCCGGAGGTCGTTGTCCGAACTGCGAAGGGCATGGTGTTGTGACCGTGGAAATGCAGTTTCTGGCAGACATTGAAACCACGTGCGAAGCGTGTGCTGGCAGAAGATTTCGTGCTGACGTTCTGGAAGTTCGCTATCGAGATCGCAGCATTCACGACATTCTGGAAATGACGGTCGAAGACGCTTTTGTCTTCTTCAACGGTAATCGGAAAATTCAACAAAGGCTGAATGCGCTACGGCAGGCTGGTCTGGCGTACATTCGGTTGGGACAGTCTGTTTCAACTTTGTCCGGTGGTGAATCTCAACGGTTGAAAATCGGTGCTTTGCTGGCGGGAGTGCCGATGAACGACGATGGACTTCCGGCGGCCGAACGTAAAAAGAAATCCGGCAACGAAAAGGGAACTCTGTTCATTCTGGACGAACCGTCAACCGGTTTGCACATGCAGGATATTTCTTCGCTGATGAAGTGTCTGAATCATCTGGTGGAAATCGGCCATTCTGTCATTGTGATCGAACACGATGCGATGGTGATCAATCACGCCGATTACGAAATTCAAATCGGCCCCGGACCAGGAAAACTGGGCGGCAGGATTGTGTCTGCCGGATAGAATTACAGCCGTGTTTTGAGTGCGTTTTGCGAAACTGAGGTTCCTGAAACGGATGCCTCAGCAAAGGAGCCTGTTGTGGATTTTGTTCGAAGCTTTGTTGCCGATACAGCTCTGGTGCCAGTGATCGTTTCCGCAATCGTGGCCGCCGCGTTGTTTTCAGTAAAGCGGTTTGCAAGGTGCAGCGGCGCAGTGGCCCTGGCGTGTGGTTTCTTTGCCGGTTGGGCAAGTCAGGACTGGGCCACCTTAACGCCGGCAAGATATCTGGACTGGCTACCCTACTGTGCTGCTGCGTTGGGACTGGTTGCCGTGGCGGCGGCAATCGGACTGCCAAGGTGGGCGTTTTTGTCGCTGGGAATCGTGTGCTGTATTGCAGCGACGTGGCTGCTGGTGCCGTCATTTCCCAAACTTCAGCCTCCCAGATTTCAAGCCATTGCCATGATTGCCGGGACGTCTGCGGCAATGTTTATTCTGCTGGAGCAGCTGACAAAGCAAATTGGAACTCGCACACTCATCGCTTGCCTGATGGTGACGGGTACGGCTGCAGCATTGGTGCTGCAGCAATCGTTTGGAATGAAGTTCGCTCAGATTATGGGAATGTTGACCGCCAGCCTGGCGGGAGCCTTCTTGTTTGCTCGCAACAAGCCAGACGAAACATCCATGGGGGTGCCGCTGATTTTTACAACATTGGTGGCGAACCTGATGTTCATCGGAAACGCCAATTCCACATCAGACGTTCCGGTCTATAGCTTCGCCGTTGTTCCTTGCATTCCGGCAGCGCTGTGGCTGGTGGCCAGTGCCAACCGAAAAGACAATCGCACCTGGTTAAAGCTGGCAGGCTTCGCTCTTTTTGGATTGCTGATTGTGTCTGCCGTCTACCCAGCCATTATGGCTCACCCACCCTGGGAAGACATGGAACACTAACGAAAACAGGCCACCCTGTTTTATCGAAGGAGTTTAGCGAAGACCGCAGCGGCGACTGAAGCGACGAAGCTGTCGTGCTAAGTCAAAACAGGTTCACGCCAGCGACGTCCGGTTTCAGCCAGCAGTCGGTCGGCAGCGGCTGGCCCCCATGTTCCGGCGGGATAGAATTCCAGTCCTGATGAACCGGATTCCCAGAAGTCCAGCACAGGATCAACAAACTTCCACGCTGCGAATAATTCGTCGCTGCGTGTAAACAGTGTAGAATCGCCTCGAATGACATCCAGAAGCAATCGTTCGTAAGCTTCTGGAACATGATTGGTAAAGTGGTCTTCATAGTCGAAGTCCATCGCAACTGGCTGCACTTGATATTGCATGCCCGGACGTTTGGTGCTGAATCGCAGAAAAATGGACTCCTTGGGCTGAATTCGCAGCACCAACTGATTCGGGCGAGCCTCCACGATATTGCACAGATCGCCGTCACATTCGACCGTGCTGAACAGGTTCAGAGGAGGATGCTTAAACGTAATTACGATTTCTGAAACTCGGTGAGGCAGTCGTTTGCCGGTTCGCAGGTAAAACGGGACTCCCGCCCAACGCCAGTTATCGATGCCCAGGTGCATCGCCACAAAGGTTTCTCGGTTAGACTTGGGGGGCACGCGTTCTTCTTCGCGGTAGGCGATGGCTGGTTTTTTGCCAACCAGGCCTTCTGAATACTGACCTCGAACCGCCCACTTCGTGATCGGGCCGGTTGAACCAGGTCGCAGAGCCTGCAGTACCTTCATTTTTTCGTCGCGAATTTCGCGAGCCTGAAACAAGGCCGGCGGGTCCATGCCGATTAATGCCAGCAGTTGCAATACGTGGTTTTGCAGCACGTCTCGCAAGGCCCCGGAAGTGTCGTAATAACCGCCTCGACCACCTTCCATACCGATGGATTCTGACACTGTGATCTGCACGTTATCGACGTGATTGCGGTTCAGCAGCGGTTCAAAAAACGCGTTGCCAAAGCGGAACAGCAGGATATTCTGGACGGTTTCTTTGCCCAGATAGTGGTCGATTCGATAGATCTGGTCTTCTCGCAGGCAATTCCGCAGCTGTTCGTTCAGCAATTCCGCAGATTCGAAGTCGTGTCCGAAAGGCTTTTCCACGACGACTCGCAAACGATCGCTGAGTTTGCGATCGGTGGGAATCATTCCGGCAACATTCAGCCCTCGAACAGCTCCATCAAACAGCGAGGGAGCAGTGGCCAGGTAGACCACACGAGGCGTGCCTTCCTGTGCTCCCAGTTGCTGTTCCAGCTGTGTCGTTGATTCTGCCAGGGCGTGATAATCTGCTTCTGTGCTGATGTCGACTCGACGATAGAACAACTGCCGAGCGAACTTTTCCCACTTTTCAACGGTTTCTGTATCAGCCGCATCGCCGAGGATCGATGCTTTCAGCTCGTTGCGAAATTCGTCGTCAGATTTGTCGCGTCGAGCGACTCCGATAACCGGACTGCGTTCGTTGAGGTAACCTTGTCGAGACAACTGGAACAAGGCAGGAATGAGCTTTCGAGCCGTCAGGTCGCCGGATGCACCGAAAATCAGAATTGAGGTGTCACCCATGTTGAGATAGCTGTCAGCCATTTTAGTAATTCTTTCCGTTTGATTCAAAGACGAAATCTGGTGCCAGCCGCTGTTGCGTTGCAGCAGAGTCATAATGCCCATCGTTGGGCGGCTATCGTGTGTTATTCAAAAAGGCCTGCCAGCAATTCGTAAGTCACTTCCGTCAGATCGGTAACGTGAGCGTGAGCTTTATGCAGCTCCGGCTGTGTGCGGCCTCGGCTGACAACTCCCAGACACTTCATTCCGGCCGCCAAAGCCGCTTCGATACCTGGTGGAGCGTCTTCCAGCACAATGCAGCGTTCCGGCGCCATCCCCATACCTTTGGCTCCCAGAAGAAATACTTCCGGATTGGGTTTGCCAACTTTTACGTCCGCTCCGGTGATGACCGTGCGAATAGTATCGCTTGCGTTCAGGTGTTTAACAACGGCCTGCACGTTCAGAGGCGGTCCGCTGGATCCGATTGCCATGGGAATTCCCGCAGCGGCCAGTGTTTTCACCAGGCTTGTTGCGCCCGGCATTTCCGGAAAATTTTTGGCGATGAATTCGCGATACATGGCCTCTTTTTGATCTTCAAAAACGGCGATTTCCTGGTCCGTCAAATTTGCGTCCCAGGTTTCTCGCATTACTTCTCGACTTGTGCGACCAAAGGCTTTCGCAAATTCGGCTTCCGTGCAATCACGGCCATGCAATCGAGCGCAGGATCGCCATGTTTGGAAATGAGCCTCGTAAGAATCGACAAGAACGCCGTCGACGTCGAAAATAACGCCAAATAATGGAGAAGTCATGAGGTGTTGTTGAGGTCGTTGATAGAAGACAGATACATTCGTGACGCGGCAGGATGCCGGAAACTTACGCCTGTGGGCAGTGTTCTGCGGCAAACTGCATACTTTCAGCATGTAGACGCACGCAGGCTATCGTTCGTTCGGTACCTTAGCTACCGCGTTACACGTCATTCTTTTCTTACTCTGAATTCGAGAACTATGAAGATTGGGATCATGGCAGATATCCACGACAACGTGGATAACCTCAGGCATGCAATCGGGCGGTTCAACGCAGAAGGTTGTCGCTTAATTCTATTGGCGGGGGATCTGGTTTCGCCTTTGGTTGTGCCATCGATGAGAAAGCTGACGGGCAACGTGATCGCGTGCGTGGGCGATAACGACGGCAACATCCGCGGTATCGAAGGCGGTATGAGAATTGTGGGCACGCTGGCTCACGGTCCCGTTTGCTATCGAACTCACGACGGCCTGAAAATTGTGATGGCTCATCAATTGAACGAGCTAAAAGAATGCATCGGCGACGCAGACGTTGCCGTATTTGCTCACACGCACCGTCCCAGCATTGTCGAAGATAAACACGGTCGATTGTTCATCAATCCTGGTGAAGTTGGCGGCTGGATGTTTCGCAAACCGACCGTTGTGATTCTGGATTCCGAAACTCGCAAAGCCGAATTGATCGACCTGCCAGCGATGCAACCCGGCGTGTTTATTCCGGAACCCGGATAGCCGCCTGAATGGAAGGGCGAAGTCTGAACGTTCTTTTAACGTGATCGTTGCTTTGTATCGACCGCGATCCGGCGCGACAGGGTACCACGTCTTCGAAGAAGGCGTGCGGCGCAACCGCTGGAAGCAGGTCTTGCCACGACGAGTAACAAACAACCACTTTCCTGCATCTCACGTCCAATATGCAGTTTCCTGTCGCCGCGCGACACGCCCTGCCTGAACGGCAAGACGTGCGAACCAATCTCACAACTGCCGCCGATTGGTGGGCCAAAGATTGGCAGCCCCCGCCTAAAAAAATCCTGCGAAATAATTTGTGCGATACGGGTTGACGGACCTCGCCGGGCTCGGTAAGTTGCGGTTGACTGTCAACTATAACTTTGAGCTGTTAAGGAGAACACGCCATGCTTGTACTTTCACGACGTCTTCGCGAACAGGTTTTGATTCCAGGGCTGGACATCAAAATCACGATTCTTAGCGTGGGAACCAACCGCGTTCAGCTGGGAATTGAAGCACCTCAGCACATCCACATCACTCGCCCAGAAGCCAAACGCCCCGGCGCTGCAGAATTCGATGATGCCTCACTGGCGGAATTCATCGGCGAAGCTGACAGCGAAACGGCCAGTGATTCCGCAGGCGAACGCACTCCAGGCGGTTCCGGCAGCGGCGTCCCGGTCTATCGGCACATGAAACTGGCGTTGTACCCGTCCGTTGAGTTTCAGATTGCGTAATTCAGATTTCGAAACTGCGATTCTCTGCAGATCGCTATCGCTATCGCTGCCGACGACAAATGATTATGGTGACCGTTCTTAGACACAAGTCGATCGAACGCTTGTCACAATTGGCAAAACTTCCGTCGGCTTCGTTACTTTGGCGAGGTCAAAAAACAATGGAATCGAAGAACGCCCGTCTGGGGCTGCAACTGTTTTCTGTCTACCTGCTGTTCTATGGCGGGTTTGTCTTTATTAGTGCGTTCAAAGCTGAGTGGATGGAAGCGACTCCTGTTGCCGGCATCAACCTCGCGATTTTGTACGGTTTCGGCCTGATTATTTCCGCTTTGGTATTGGCGTTAATTTACGGAGTAACCTGTAAAGGCGAAGACGAAGTCCCCGCCCCTCCCAGCACCGACGCTAAGTCAGCGACTGCGGCAAAGAACGGGGAGAGCGCATAGTGATTTACGAAGCAAGTTCTGAAGCCGTTATTCTGTTTCTGTTGTTCGTCGGGTTTACTCTGGGGCTTAGCTTTTGGCTGGGCCGAAAGGGACAATCGTCTGAAGGTTATTTTGCGGCACACGGGCAGATTCCGTGGTTCGTTAATGGAATCGCGTTTGCCGGAGACTATCTGTCAGCCGCTTCGTTTCTGGGCATTTGCGGCATGATTGCCGTGTACGGCTATGACGGGTTTCTGTATTCGATCGGCTATCTGGCCGGATGGATCGTCGCTTTGTTTGTCGTTGCCGAACCCATGAAGCGGCTTGGCAAATTCACCTTTGCGGATGCTCTGGATGCCAAATTCAACAGCAAAGGAATCAAGCTGGCCGCCGGTATTAGTACTCTGGCTGTCAGTATTTTCTATCTGATTCCGCAGATGGTGGGTGCGGGAGTTCTGGTGCAACCGCTGCTGGGCTTTGATCACTGGGTGGGAGTCGTCATTGTTGGAACGGTCGTTATTCTGGTGGTTGTTACAGCCGGAATGGTGTCCACAACATGGGTGCAGTTTTTGAAGGGATCGCTGCTGGTCATCTTCAGCGCGATTTTGACATGGATGATTCTGGAACGTGGCTTTGAAGTACAGACCGGTGGGATTGATGGCCACCAGTTTAAAATTCTGGGCCCCGTGGAAATCGATGATATTCCCGAAGCAATCAGTGCCGTTGATCTTGGTATCACAGACACTCAAATCAACATGGAATCCGCCGCTGTACCTTTCGTAAGAATCAACCATGCGGAAGGAGCCCCCACATATTGGACCATGCTGGACAACGGCGACGGCACCGTCAAACTGCTGGAAACGCAGACTCGACGAATCGTCGCTGAAGGCGAATTGGTCAATGGCCAACTGAAAGGAACCGAGAAAGGTCAAGCGGAACTGCACCCTGTAGGCTACGTTTCTAAACTGCCGGACGGAAAGCAGAAGACCGGACCACTTGGGCTGGCTTCGTTTTTCAGCACTCTGCAAAACAGCGAAGTCGTGCTGTGGAACCACTTCGACTTAAAGATTGAAGGCGAATCAGACACTCGAGTTTACTACCAGAAACCCACGTTGGGCAGCCAGGTTCTTCGACCAGGAGAGCATCCAAAATTCGCCGGTATTCGCAAAGAAAGCTTTGTTGGCAAGCTGAACTTTCTGTCTCTGATGTTAGCTCTGTTTTGCGGCACCGCTTCGCTACCGCATATTCTTATTCGCTATTACACGGTGAAGGATGAAAGCAGTGCTCGCAAGAGCACGATTGTCGGAATTGCGGCGATCGGCTTCTTTTACGTACTGACGTTGTATCTTGGTTTGGGAGCGATGACCAGTGGCGCACTGGACGTAACCGACAGCAACATGGCAGCTCCTCTTTTGGCTCGCAGCATGAACACGTGGTTGTTCGCAGCGATTTCCGCGATTGCGTTTACCACCGTTTTGGGCACGGTGAGTGGTTTGATTCTGGCGTCCGCTGGAGCCGTCACTCACGACCTGATGGGAACCGTGTTCGGTATGGAAATGGACGATCAGAAGAAAGTTCGAGTTGCCAAGATTTCTTCGGTGATTGTCGGCGTGATCGCAATCGTGTTGGGAATTTTGTTTGAAGGCATGAACGTCAGCTATCTGGTTGGCTGGGCCTTCAGCGTAGCGGCTTCTGCCAACCTGCCTTCACTGGTGATGATTCTGTTTTGGAAGGGCGTCACCAAAGAAGGCGTCATTGCGGCACTGATTGTGGGGATGGTCAGTTCTTTGGGATGGATTTTGCTAAGTGCAGATACCTTTAAAGAGGTCTATCACATGGTCGATCACCCTGGTTACACACCGTTTGGCCAACCCGGAATCGTGACAATCCCATTGGGCTTCATCACGTTGATTCTGGTATCGCTGATGACTAAGAAAACGGCGGAATGATCGCGCAACGACCAAGGCTGATCTAAGCACGCAATCGCCTCGGACTTCAGTCCGAGGTGGTCCGTTGAATCCGAAGCCGAAAGGTCACGAAGTGACGGCAGCAGGCGTCGGATTTCAAACATGATTAACTTCTGCCGTCGCGTTGCGACTCTGTCCAATCTATTGTTGACGTTTCCACGGACTCGCGTCCGTGGCTAATGCCTATCGTCGCTTCGCGACTGAAAACTCATTCAGGCAAATGGCGAAGCCATGGCAGGTATTAGCCATGGACGCAAGTCCATGGTCCGGTTGGATTCGAAACCGAAAAGTCACGACGTGACGGCAGGCGTGGGATTTCAAACATGGTTAACTTCTGCCGTCGCGTTGCGACTTAGAGCCTTACTCCGAATGTGCGCGCATGATACTCGTAGCGACAACGGAGCGGCTCGGCGATTCAAACGCTCCACGTTTTGCCACCATCCACGCCACCGGGTCAAGGGCGATGCCCTTGTTAGGGCTGTGCCGATTGTGCATGCGTGTTGCCAAATCCTACAGGGCTCAGGCTTCACGTTTTTACGACGTCGCTGACCGGCAACGATTGAGTGTGATAGGCTGAAATCGTCCATCCGAAATACCGAATCGTGACGATTTGTTCCTCATGACTGCTCATTCCGTTGCTGAAATATCTGATTCGAATGCCAACCGAATCGCAATCGCTGAGGACGAACAATCGTCGCAGGACCTGCTGAATGGATCTGCGGCCGCAACCGCCATTGAACCGCCTCGCTGGTTGACTCAGGTGCAATCTTCCAACCCCGTCGGCAACCTGCGTGAGCTTCCCGTTGCAACTCGCATCTGCAAACGGTTGGTCGACATTGTGGTTGCCAGTGGACTGTTAGTGGCAACTTCGCCAGTGATGCTGCTGGCAGCTGCGGCCATCAAGCTAAGTTCGCCGGGCCCGGTCGTGTTTACTCAAACGCGAGTCGGTCTAAACAATCGGCGCGATCGGGGTCGCCGAAGTTCGTGGACCGCTGTTCCCATTTGCCGGCGGAAGAAAAGCAACTACGGACGGCCTTTCACAATCTACAAACTAAGAACGATGCATGTTCAGGCATGCAGCAGCGGGCCAACAACCACACAAAGACAGGACGTGCGAATTTTCCCCATCGCCCGCCTGCTGCGGAAGATGAGAATCGACGAACTGCCTCAGTTGCTGAACGTACTACGAGGCGAAATGTCGATGGTCGGACCGCGTCCGGAATGTATTGAATACATGGAAGACCTGTCCGCCAGGGTGCCCAATTATCTGGAACGTCTGGGGCTAAAACCTGGCCTGACGGGGATCGCTCAAATCGAAGCCGGTTACGCAAATGACCTGGAAAGCTATCAGCGAAAAGTCACTCTGGATCTGATGTACCTTCGCAACTGCAGCCTGTGGAACGACCTTAAAATTATGGTGCGAACCGGTCGAGTTGTCTTCAGCGGCTTTGGTGCTCTGTAGGAAAAAAGTTTCTCGTGCTCATCGCATCGCGTGCATCTTTCGCGAAGCGTTTTCCCGGCTGTAGTGGATCTTGTTAAAGATCCCAAATCAGCAGGATCTTTAACAAGATCCACTACGGAAGACTCTTACGTTCGGTTGGCCCCAAAACTATTCAGCACTGCTCTTTGTGCCCCTTTCCCGCCGTCCGCGATAAAACCGAATTCTGCAATCTTGCGTCACCACATCGCTGCCTTAAATGTGGAACTCGGTATAATGAGGCAGCCCACCAATGCTGGTTCAGTATGCCGGGCAAACTGTATCCTGAGCATTCGCAGGTCTCGAACAATTGCAGCACTGCCGCTGCAGCAGACTTTTCTGGAGAACACTTCAAATGAACAAGCTTCTTGTCCGTGGCCTTATCGGCCTGTTGCTGACCGGTGTGACTTCTGTTTCGCAAGCCGCCGAACTGAGTGTCGGCGATGATGCTCCTGACTTTGAAATGAAAGGCAGCGACGGAAAAACCTATAAACTGTCCGACTTCAAAGGCAAGAAAACGGTTGTTGTCGCCTGGTTTCCCAAAGCGTTTACCGGCGGTTGCACAAAAGAATGCATTTCTTTCCGAGCAAACGGCGAAGCTATTCGCGAATACAATGTGGCCTACTTTACTGCCAGTTGTGACACCGTCGAAGACAACACGTCGTTCGCCAAACAGGTCGAAGCGGACTATCCGATTCTTAGCGACCCCGATCGCAAAGTTGCCAAAGCCTACGGACTATTGGCGCCCGGAAAAAACAATGCGTCTCGCTGGACCTATGTGATTGGCGAAAATGGAAAAATCAAACACATCGACAAGATGGTAAAAGCGGCTGATCACGGCAAAGACCTGATCGCTCGACTTGCCGAACTGAACGTGCCTAAACTGGAAAAGTAGGCAACCACAGAAGATAAGACAATTCAGCGAAGGCAGCCCCATCGACGATCGGGCTGCCTTTTGTTTTTCAACGCCGCCAACTTCACGCCGCCCCACAACACCGCGAACCTCCCAGCTTAGCTACTCGCATTTATGCCAACGTCAGCCAGGTCGGACTGTTCCGAATTGGCTGTCTTCCCGGCTGAAACAATGAACGCTTCTTAGCCGATTGCCTTTGAGCCAATTCGACGATTGTGTTGAAATACGCGTTCGAAAGTCTGTTGGTTCGATTCATCATCGTCATGGAAGGCGATTTGCAACGTGGTTCCCGACGCTACCAATTCCGCAACGACCTATACGCCTCCGGAAGAGATCGGATCGTTTAACGTTGCGTTCTGGAATCTTCAGAACCTGTTCGACCTGGATGTCTCGCCTCTGGCCGCCGACCTGGAATACACGCCGGTCAATGGTTGGGACAAACGCGCGTTCGAAACCAAGATTAACAATCTTGCCGACGTCATCCGGCTGATGTTCGACGGCAAGGGCCCCGATCTGCTGGGCATTTGCGAAATCGAAAATGCAAGAGTTGCCAACATTCTTATCGAAGCCATTGGACGAGACGACTATGCGTTGGCTCACGTAGAACACCCTGATATTCGCGGCATCGATACGTCGCTGATCTATTCGACTCGCATCTTCGATATCGACGAATCAAAAACTCAGGGCCACATGGTGCACCTGCGGTATCCAACGCGAGACATCTTTGAAGTTCACCTGAAAGTTCGCAGCAACAACGCAGACTTAACGGTGCTGGTCAATCACTGGCCGTCAAGAAGTCTGGGCCAGTTGGAAACGGAACCGTTTCGCATGACGGTCGCCAGCCACTGCGGCAAACTTGTTGACGATAATGTAAAGCTAAGCCGCAAAGAATATCTGCAACTGAAAGACAACGAGCTCTCGCTGCACATACTTAACAAAGCCTGGGACAGCAACGTTTTGCTGATGGGAGACCTGAACGACGAACCCTGGAATCGCAGCGTCATGGATATTCTGGGGGCCGGTTTCACGATCGATCATCTTGAAGAACCAATCCGGTTTGCTCGCGGAAGCCTGCCGTCGTTTAAGTCGTATGCGTCGAAATCAGCGAAGCTGTTCAACCCGATGTGGGCGATGATGAACAAGCCGGATCAGGGCACGCACTATTATTCTCAGGCAACTCAAACGATGAACATGCTGGATCAGTTTTTGCTGTCCAGAGGACTGTATTTCGGTCTGCAGGGACTGCAACCCAAGGTGCGAATCGACCTCGTAGCCGATCAAGCAACTCCTGCGGAACGCATGTCACCCTACGTTCCGGAAGTTGATATCTTTCGCCCGGAAATCATGACCACGCGAAAAGGGCGTCCTCGCGAATTCCGCTGCGAAAATCATTCCGGCTTCAGCGACCACTTCCCCATCACAACCACCATCCGTATCCTCAGTCGAGACGCCTCGA
>ERZ887851.287-NODE-287-length-51863-cov-28.406926_pt1 | contig 51863 bp, 44 predicted proteins | sample MGYA00521100_ERZ887851 | MGnify/ENA primary metagenome ERZ887851 (study PRJEB32303, sample SAMEA104408602) | aquatic metagenome | biome: Brackish water; feature: Pelagic; material: water | place: Baltic Sea | collected 2014-06-06T16:11:00 | depth 11,444 m ... | reverse complement strand
TTGAAAATCCCCGTGTCGGCGGTTCGATTCCGTCCCTGGGCACCAAAAACTGATACCCGATCGTCTCTTGTGTGTAATCCCAAAGCCGTTGCGCCTGCACATCGTCTGCCGCCCAAGGCTTCACTTTAGTCAGTTTGCAGTTGTACCAATAGCCGCCTGTCTGATCTGCCACCTTGTCGTTGGTGCACAGATAAATTGATGTCTCGGCGCCTTTTTGCGGTCCGCGGAAAAACGGCTTTAAAACGATGGGAATGATTTTTGCGAGGAGTTCGCCGTGCTGCTTGCCGATATCAGTCGCCACAGCACCCGGGTGCAGGCAGTTTACCGTGACCCCCTTACCCGCCAGTCGCTGCGAGAGTGTTCGAGTGAAAAGTATATTAGCCAGCTTGGAACGACCGTAGGCTTCGAAGGTCTTATAACCCCGCTGCAGCTGAATATCGTCAAATCCCATGCTTTTCACGAAACTGTGCGCGCCTGACGCCACGTTGACGATCCGCGCGCCGGGTGCGGCTTCGAGGATGGCTGGGAGCAACAGGCCCGTCAGGAGAAAGGGTGCGAAATGATTAACGGCAAGCGTCTCCTCAAAGCCATCGGGAGTTTCCCTGCGGTGAGAATTTATAAGACCCGCATTGTTCAGTAGCACGTCGATGGGGAGCCCAAGATGCAAGACTGAGGCCGCAGCAGTACGAACACTCTGTAGGCTCGCCATATCCATCTGCACCAAATGAGGCTTAAGCCCGCCCTCACGCTCAATGGCCTTTGACAGCGCCAAGCCTTTATCGAGGTTACGGCATAGCAGCGTGAGCTGAGCGCCGTGTGACGCCAGGCTCAGTGCAGCCGCCCGCCCAATACCTGCCGTGGGCCCGGTGATAACTATATGCTTAGGTATCGTGCTCAAAACAGTAACCACTCGGTCGTAATTGAGCGGTGAACTAGCGCACGATGCTCGCAACGCAGACACCGGCCAATCACCTTCGAAAAGTCGGTTGGTCGGGCCTTGAAACCGCCGGTATCAAAAATACTCAAGACCAGCAGCCCTCCTCGAGACATCATATGAGCTCATGCTCTACGCTAAAAAATGCCGTGGAATTATCAGGGTCGACGAAGTCTGCCTCAGCAGCTAAAAACTCGGCACCCCGCTCTCGCATTTGTGGTGACCCAAGCCCAGCGAGATAGTCTTCTTCCGACTCCCACCATATCTCGGCAATACCATCATACTCCCGGGTCATACCCCTGATGTCCCGCACCAAAGCGTTCAGCTGGGTATCCAGCGTATGGCTCTGAACATATTTTTTGACTCTATAGCTCTTTGCCACTTCCATAAAATGCGGCCCGTGGTGATTCAACCAGTGCTCCTGAAACTCCTCACGGGTCATATCCTTGCGTCGGGAGATACACATTACCAGCTTGATCATTATCTCAATCTCTATCGCGGCGCTTCTTACAAACTATCATTAAATTCGTAAGCACCGAGCGACGTTTTGGGTAAGGTCGCAACAGGTTGTTGCAATATTTTCACCTCCATGGTCAAACCAGGCCGCAAGAAAAGCAATGGGAATTTACTGATAGGCGCGCTGCCCGATGATGGCTAGAACGCCTGAATCATGACACCCATGTATCGTCGGATAAGGTCAGAGCAGTGACGCTCATTGTCTTTGCGTAAGATTCTTTATATGACATGTTACTCCAAGCTACCTTAATACACCGATGTACCCCCAATAGCGCATGCGTGCTGCGCGTAAAATGCGTATTGTGGGTAGCGTCGAGATTTACCGTAAAGCGATGTTCTGTTGCTTAATTTGGCCGGTACAATCATCGCAGATGCAAATCATGGATCAAAAAAATAAGGGTGCCCCATGGCTATTCAAGAATTCATCGCACCAAAATCTCTCTCGGAAGCTCAGAGCGTCATAGCCCGTGGTGGTGACGCCGCTTGCCTCGCCGGGGGCACCGATTTGCTGGTGGGAATTCGCTTGGGCATGCGCGACCCCAACCGCGTTATTGATCTTAAACACATTCCTGAGTTGACGGCCCTAGAAGTTGGAACTGATCAGCTTTTCATCGGCGCAGCAGCTTCCGCTTACGATATTTTGCACAACAGCGAGATCGCGAGCCTGTGCCCGGGTCTTGCAGATGCTTTAGATTTAATCGGCTCTACCCAAATTCAAGGGCGTTGTTCGGCCGGGGGTAATCTCTGCAATGCCTCCCCCGCCGCCGACAGCATACCGGCGCTTATCGCCAACGCAGCGGTCTGCAGAATTTTGGGGAACTCAGGCGAACGCATGCTACCGGTGGAAGAATTCCTCGTTGGCCCAGGCCAAAATGCTCTAAACAACGATGAGCTATTGGTTCAACTTGTATTGCCCAAGCCTGCGCCAGGCACCTCCGATACCTATCTCAGGCTAACCCCCAGAACAGAAATGGATATTGCTGTCGCCGGCGTTGGCGTATCGATAACTCTAGACAACGCCGGCGTGTGCACCGCAGCTCGGGTTGCCATGGGTGCCGTTGCCCCAACAGCGTTGCTCGTTGAGGCTGCAGGGCAAGCATTAATTGGCTCAAAGTTGGAAGACAATGCGGTTGCCGGTGCCGTCGCCGCAGCCCGGGCTGCATCAAGCCCTATTTCAGATAAGCGGGGCACCGCTGAATACCGAACGCATGTAGTGGGGGTGCTGGTGAAAAGGGCCATTCAACGCGCTCAGACACGAATTAACGCGGGAGCACACGCATGAATACACCACTGAACAAACTCCCGATACAAGCCGTCATAAACGGTGAGCCAAGAATGTTCTTGGCCGCTCCCGGGCAGATTTTAGCCGACGTACTGCGGGACGAGCTCGAACTCATTGGCACCAAGATTGGCTGTAATACCGGTGATTGCGGCGCCTGTTCTGTACTCGTCAACGATCGACTGGTGTGTTCCTGCCTTGTGTTAGCGGCCGAGGTTGAGGGACAGTCCGTACAAACGATCGAGGGTATTGCCGACGGCGCAGTGCTCCACCCCGTACAACAAAAGCTGTTGGAGCATGGCGGGTTGCAGTGTGGCATTTGCACGCCCGGAGTTGTGGTTGCTGCCAAAGCGCTGCTCGATAGCAACCCCAACCCCACCGAAGAGCAGGCCCGGTACTGGCTTGCAGGCAACCTGTGTCGCTGCACCGGCTACGACAAAATCATCCATGCAGTCCTCGATGCTGCCAAAGTGATTCGCGAAGGAGCTGCCTCATGAATGCCAAACAGGAATTTAGGGTTATTGGCACTCGACCGATTCGCCCCGACGGCCTAGACAAAGTCACTGGGCGGGCACGCTACGGTGCAGACCTCAACATGCAGGGTCAAATTTATGGGCATATTGTGCGCAGCCCCCACGCCCATGCAGTCATTAAAAGCATCGATTGCAGCAAAGCACTTGCTATGGAGGGCGTGTTAGCCGTCATGACGGGTACCGACCTCGCCGAGCCCGGTAATACCGTTTTAGGCAGCGGCGAAGGCGCCATCGCGCTAAAAGATTTGATTCCCATGGTGATGTCCCAGGGCAAGGTCTTGTTTCATGCCCAAGCAGTTGCTGCTGTAGCGGCCACAACTTCCACACTCGCGGCCGAAGCGGCAGCAGCCATTGAAGTTACCTATGAGGAGCTACCCGTCGTTACAAATTGCCGCGATGCCCTCGCCAACGACGCGCCTATTTTGCACGGCGATCGCTTCCCTGATGGCAAGCCCAATGAACCCACTAATCTGGCGGCACACATTACGATGCAAGTCGGTGAACCCGACGCCGCTTTTGAGAAGGCTGATGTAATCGTTGAGCGCACCTACTCGGTACCCATGTGCCATCAGGGCTACATAGAGCCCCACGCCTGCGTCGCACAAGTCGATGCCGCAGACCGGGTCGAGCTTTGGTGCTCTACGCAGGGGCACTTTACCGTGCGTCAATACACCGCAGCGGTTACAGGTATTGGTCTTGGCAAGATCCGCGTTACGCCCTCAGAAATTGGCGGTGGCTTTGGCGGTAAAACCACCGTTTATCTAGAGCCCATTGCGGTTTTACTGGCTAAAAAGTCTGGGCGGCCGGTAAAAATGGTTATGGATCGTGGCGATGTATTCCGTGCAACTGGTCCGGCACCCGGCGCCGAAACCCGGGTTAAGCTCGGTGCTACCAATGACGGTCGACTCGTCGCAGCCGATGTCGATTGCCTCATGGATTCCGGAGCCTACAACGGTAACCCCGCTGGCATTCCTGCCTTTATGGCAACCGCCTGTTATAAATTTAGCGATGCGCGCTCTTCGGGCCGTTCGGTTTATACCAACAAACCTAAAATCCATGCCTACCGGGCTCCCAGCATGCCTCAGGTTACCTTGGCCTTTGAGTTAGTCATGAATGAAGTGGCCGCTGAGCTGAAAATTGACCCCCTCGAATTTCGTCTCATCAACGCCGTAGAAGAGGGCGACGTCAATATGATGGGCGCCCCCTACAAACGCATCGGCCTTCGTGAATGCCTGGAGGCGGCGCGCAGCCACCCCCACTACCAATCGGCTGTTGCAGAGGGCACGGGTCGAGGCATTGCCGCGGGGTACTGGATTAACGCAGGAGGCCAATCGAGTGCCACGCTCAATGTCAGTGCCGATGGTCACGTAGCCCTACTCACCGGCAGCCCAGATATTGGTGGATCTCGAGCGTCAATGGCGCTAATGGCCGCCGAGGTGTTGGGTATCCCCATTGAAACAATTCACCCTCAAGTCGTGGCAACAGATGCCGTGGGATACTGCGATGTCACGGGGGGTAGTCGCACAACATTAGCCACAGGCCAGGCGGTGATTCAGGCCGCCGATGAACTGGTGGCAGAGCTGTGCCGTCGTGCTGCACTGGACTGGGATGTACCGGAGAGCGACGTGGAGTGGTTAGAGGGTGCTGCGCACCACGGTGAGCAGTCTTTAAGCTTCGAAGATTTTGCGAGCCGCGCCAACGGTATGGGCGGACCACTCACGGTATCGAGCTCCCTCAATTCGACCAGCGCCTCACCGGGTTTTGGCGTGCACCTCTGCGATGCTGAGGTCGACAAAGAAACCGGACGTACCACCATTACTCGATATACGGTTGTCCAAGATGCCGGCAAGGCCATCCACCCAGCCTACGTGGAGGGTCAAATGCAAGGGGGTGCCGCTCAGGGCATTGGCTGGGCGCTTAATGAGGAGTACGTCTACAACGATCAGGGTGTTTTGGAAAACCCCGGCTTTCTCGATTACCGCATTCCCGTAGCTTCAGACCTGCCGTTTATTGATACCGTCATTGTTGAGGTTCCTAACCCCCTGCACCCCATGGGTGTCAAAGGTGTCGGGGAGGTCCCTATCGTCCCGCCGATGCCGGCGGTAGCTCAGGCAGTGTTTGATTCTGCCCAGATCCGAGTCATGAATTTACCGCTAAGCCCTGCCAAGGTTGTCGCCGCCATCGTCGAGGACACCTAAACCAAAAGTTCGAGTAGCCCTAAACCTGACGCCGGTGGTTTAAAAGGGCGCGCCTTGATGGGCGCTACGTAGCAATGCCGCTACCCTGCCCCGAGGCATTGCAACTCAACCACCAAAGAACCAGGGGCTGTGGCAAAGAGCCAGAAAGAACTCCTTACTTCATGGTGCTTGCCGCGAAGTACCGCACTAACAACAAGGTCATCTGATGACGGGACCCCGCTACATGCTGTTGAGTGCCCTCGCGTTTGCGTTTATGGGGGCCATGGTAAAGATTGCCAGCGAACAAGGGTTGCCACTGTTGCAGATTATTTTTGTCCGCGCCCTTATTTCTGTCTTCTTGTCCTTAATCGACATTCGTCGCTCTGGTGCACACCCATTGGGAAAACAGCGGGGCTTGCTTCTTGCTAGGGGCCTGGTTGGGTTCTTATCGCTTATTGGCGTGTTTTATGCCTTTACACATCTGCCCTATGCACAGGCTACCGTATTGCAGTACTTACACCCCGTTTTTACCGCAGGTCTCGCCTTCTGGTTTCTTGCTGAACGACCTTCATCCTCGACACTTATTTGCATTGCCCTAAGCCTTCTAGGCTTGGTCTGTATGGTTTCACCGTATTTTCTCACCACAAATACCGTCGTGATACCGATAACGGCTTTACTCGCAGGACTCGGCGGTGCTTTTGGTAGTGGTGTTGCCTATACCTTGGTGCGCAAGTTAGCCACGACTGAGCACCCCTCGGTGATCGTGCTGTATTTTCCCATGGTCTGTATTCCTGCCACGCTATTACTGGGCAGCAATAATTTTATTTGGCCCAATCAAATGGGCTGGCTGGCGCTCATTGGCGTGGGCTGCTTTACCCAATTGGGTCAGTTATCTCTCACCAAAGCCATGCAAACTGACTCGGCCAGTAAGGCCACCAGCTTGAGTTATCTTCAAATCGTCTTTGCAGCAGGTCTTGGCTGGCTTTTATTTGAAGAAATTCCTGCCACGGCCACGTTTATTGGCGCTGGTTTCATTTTAATGGGCGCGCTAATCAGTGCGGGAATACCATCGAAACCCGAGAAAAAGGCCCACGCCAGCAGCGGCTAATCAACGGGAAATCATTGGCCTGGCCTCGCATTACTGTGCTTTAGGTCGATACATAACGGGCCCGAAAATTTTTGCCGCTTACTGATACCCTCGGGCAAACCATTGGTGAAAATGGTGCGTGGGAACATCCATAACCGGCGAGAACACACCGCCCTCAAAGGCATGGGAAGCACGTCCCCGCTGCATGCCTTCAACCACCGAAATGTCTTCCGAGAAAACCTGCGACCATGCCGCGTGCAAACTCTGACGTCGCGCCAAAGTTGCATCACCCAAAGCGTCATCTCCCGCGTAGAAAAATCGGAGCCGTTCCCGGGTTTTATCCGGGGCATCAGACGTCAGAATAATGGCAAAGAAATGGTCCGCTTGCAGGCCCAATAATACATTGGGGTACAGCGACAGATACTCCCCGGTTTTTAATCTTTCGTTGTCCCAGTGGGGAAATACGGGCAGTGGAGGCGCATCGCCCCGGCCTAGGTCATAGCTATGGGTGCCCTGACCCGAGGCAACGTTATCTACTACAAGATTGTAGTGCTGCGCCAAGGGTGAATAGCTATTAAGGTCGGGATGGATAGAAGGCAAGTGGTAAGACTCACAATAGTTTTCTACCGCCAGCTTGTAGTTGCAGTTTACGACCAGCTCCAATGCACCCGACTCACCGGAGTCGCTCACTAATATTTCTGAAAAATCGTCCCCTGCCAGCGCCTGCCAACGCTGGGTAATCGATTGAAACTGCGTTTCAAGGGGCAGTGCTTCACCCGATAAATTGATGAAAATAATACCCAGATACTCTTCGCTGCGAACCTCCTTGAGCCCGTGTTGGCCGCAATCAAAGCCCGCTACCTCATGCACCCCCATGCCACCGATATTCGGCGTCGCCTTAAGCCTTCCCGTGAGATCGTAGCCCCAGCGATGATAGGGGCAGCGAATCGTTAACCCCGATGGGGTGCTTTCGCAGACCAGTTGCATGCCGCGATGACTGCATACATTGTGAAAGACCCGTGATCGCCCCTGTTCATCCCGGACCATAAATAAAGGCAGCCCCATAAAGACAATAGGAACCGTCACCCCTGTCTCTGATACCTCACTAGCAAAGGTCAAGGCGGCCCACGTTTGCGCCAGAACATGATCGCGTTCGAAAAGCCAAAAATCTCGATCGGTATAGGCAGCATTCGGAAGCCCCCGGGCTGCGCTCAGATCGTCCTCGATCAACGAGGGTCTGTGGGTGAGCAGATTAGTTTTCCAAAAGCTCGCGTCACTCATAGCAGCAGCCTTCCGTATGGGTATAAACGATATTCATATTTTGACCCCTGCGCCTCTTTGGGCGCTCAATGGCCCCGCTCATGGTGTTTAAGATTCCATGAAGGGCTTGCTAAAACCTTATCGATTGCACTTTTTATTATTGTTGAACAGCGGTCCGGTAAATATTCAACTCCAGGGAAAAGGGCTGTTTGATACCGGGTGTAACGCACCCTCCTCATAACGTGACAGCCGGAAAGGCTTGAGTAATTCTGGCGATCCACCACAAATTTTGTCGGCGACTAAATCACCAACGCCAATCATTTTGTAGCCGTGATTGGAGTCAGCAATCACAAAGCAGTTATCACAGACCTCATCAAAAACGGGAAAACTGTCGGGTGTGAATGCACCAATACCGCCAGAAGGCTCTGTCTTAAAAAGTGGCGCTGTACCGGCAAAGCGCGACTGACAATGGGCTAATGCGGACACCCACATATCGGCAAAGTCGGCACCCACAACAAACTCTGGAGAAGCAGGACCGTAGGGGTCCACGGCGATCTCGCTGATCGGTTTGTCCACAATAAAGGGTGCCGCACCCCCCTGAACACCACCAAAATGAAAATCGGGTTTGTAATAGATGCCCCACATGGCATCGGTGATCAAATGTCCGCCCTCGTCGGAGTACAGCGGTGCATCGGTATCTACGTGGATAACAGGGGGCATTGCGCCGTCTTGGGTCACCTGTAGCTTAGGATCAACACCCAACGTGCCCTCCTGCAAAGACCAGTAAACCCACATAGGAATATTTTGTGCCAGGTCACCGGTGTCCGGATTCTTAACCGCAACGGTCGAAGGTAAGTCGAGCATGTCCCAAAACTGTGGCACCCAAGGCCCTGCGGCAACAACCAAATAATCGCACTGAATCTGGCCGTCATCGGTATCAACCGCAAGCACCGCTCCGGCAGCATCCCGAACGACTCCCGTCACCGTAATGCCCGTAATAATGCGCACACCCAAAGCCTCGACCTTGGCCGCAAGACCAAACATAGCGCGGCTGTTGTTAGCGTAACCCCCAGCTTTTTCATGCAGTACCGAAGTAATGCCCTGAGCCCGCCAATCGGGAAACAGGGTTTTCATATAGGCCGTACTAGCGGCAGCGCCGTCGATAAAAACTGACTCGTAACCAATCGCCTGCTGCTGCTCATGAATTGACGCAACGTCCTCACGCATGGCCTCGCAGCTAATCTGCATATAACCCACCGGATGATAGCTGTAGGTCTCGGGGTCGCTCTCCCAAACCTTCACTGAGTGCGCCATCAGCTCCCGCATAGCCGGTTGATAATAATTGTTGCGAATAACTCCACAGGCAATACCGGTAGCCCCGGCACAAATTCCAGACTTGTCGAGAATGATAATGTCTGCACCGCTGCCACGACCACTTTGCTCCAGCCGTTGTGCAAGATGGTATGCGGTGCTGAGGCCGTGAATACCCGCACCAACAATAACGAAACGACTACTTTTAGGGATCATGGCACCACGCCCAATAAGCATAAAACGGAGAGGCTACGCCTGCCCAAGGGGGCTGGCAATACACCAATCTAACTAAATTTTTTGCATCATAATTTCGCGTCTTAATAAAACCCGCTGTCGTGTATTGATGCCTGTTTTACGCGGCCCTTTGAGCCGTTTGCAGGTATCTTTAGCCCAGTGGGTAGCTACGGTCAGGGTGTTCAGACTTTGACCCGAGGTAGCCTGCGTTGTTACTGTCAAAAAAAAAGGAACCCACTCAAGTGACCGATTTATATCATCTAGCCTACGTCAGCGATGTCATGCTCGAGACTTCAGATCAAGAACCTGCGCAGGCGCACTTAGACGGTCAGTTACGAGAAATTCTTGATACCGCAAAAAGGAATAATCGGGAAACAGACGTTACCGGAGCTCTGCTGTTTTCGGGCAGCCATTTTGCTCAGGTTCTAGAGGGTTCAGAATCTGCTATCAACGATCGGTTTAGAGCGATCTCACAAGATACACGACATCACAATGTTACTCCGCTGCTTTATGAACCCGCGGGAGAACGACAGTTTAAAGGCTGGTCAATGGCGCTGTGCATGCCCGAGGATCTAGAATCGCTCCCCGCCCTAGTAAGATCTAAGCCCTCACCCGGAAGCGTCGAGGCCAGCGATCTGGGTAAAGGCCTTATCGCTTCTCTGGCGGCAGCTATCGGTAGACGGGCTAATAGCCGCGTCTAACCGCGGTTTCTGGATTGTTACCGTTGCTCGCTTGTTAACAATAAAGCGTAACCTCGGTTCTTGGCACTGCAGTGCTTGTAATCAGGAGCTTGTCACTGTGGAATACTGCCTAGCAACATCGATGCGCCTAGATACCTAGGGGAGTTTTAATGGAGCCACACGCAACCCCATCTGACCATTTCACCGAGCAGGAGCGGCAGCGTTTACGCAGATTGTTAGATGAGGATGACATCCGAAAACTCGCTATCGACTACGCACACTCTTTAGATCAAGGCTATCTTGCCCCACTGCGCGACATTCTTACCGACAACATCTGCTGTCACTTTGGCCCCTATGGTAAATGGCAGGGCCTAGATTGTGTTATTCAAAATTTTGAACAGGTGTTTTTAGACCTTGGGGGTATACCCTTCACCTCAATGCACGCCGGCAGCGGCCATTGCATTCACTTCCTAGACGCTAATAACGCCACGGGGCGCCGTCAGCTCATGGATTTTATGACGACCCGGCCCGCCAAAGAAAACCCTGTAATGTGGCTAGCCCTCTACGATGAGGCCTACCAACGCACCGACAACGGCTGGAGAATTTCCTCAATCTCAGTTGAGTTCTTATGGCCGGAGCGTCATATCAGTGCGGAATTCTCCAGTAAAAAATTCCCGTCGAGCTAATGCGGTGTCAAAAAAAGGGATGCCCACCTCGATGGTGGCAGCCGAGTTTTGGGTACGGCCTAATCTCGATCGAGTGCCTGCCCATTTTTGACTAAATTCTTAGTGAGTTTTTGAGTAGCCAGCTATCCCGGTTGGCGTGCTTGCTGACTACTCGGGCTAACGCCCCTTCCCTACACCCAAATCAGTTTTTCAGTTAGATGCATGGGTTGCGCCACCTCCAAGCTTTTAAACTCAAAGCTCAAGAATTTGCATAAAGCACCTATAAATCAGAGGGTTACTCAGCTTTTTCGTCCTCACTGGCAAAGCGTGGCCTTCGCTCACCATCGACTTCAACCCACTCTACAAACATAGCGAGGGGCCTAACCCATAGGGCGCCTTCGCCATAAAGGGGGCGATAGACCACAAGGCGCTCCTCCGTTTCCGAGTGCGTGGCAACGCCCAGCACTTCATAAGCCCCCCCTTTATAGTGGCGATAACGCCCAGGGCTCGGGTCTGCTGCCACACTCATGCCTCAAGCCCGCCAAAAGCCTGCAACAGCGCGGGCCAGAGCTCTGCCAGTGTCTCGCTCATCAGCAGGAAATCGGCATCCCGCCGGGCCAGAGGATCTTCGTTGATATCATCGTGTGCCGTCGTCAGTGCCTCAGCAAACCTGAGGCGACGAATGACCAAATCAGCACCGAGCACAAACTCCAAACGCCCCTGCCATGCCAAAGCCAGGCGCTGAACCTGCTTACCCGACTCGATATGGGCTCGAATTTCATCACAATCGAGGAACATGCTGCGCGCACGCACAACACCCCCTTCTTCGCCCGGCTCGACCAGATCGGCCTCGGTACCCCACTCAAAGCCCTCGGGCAGCTGGTCGTGGAGCAGCCACTCAGACATGACCGCCGCTGGATTTTTACGGGTCACCGGCAGCACCGCCGGTAAACTGCCCAGCGCTTCGCGCATGGCAGACAGAAAATCCTCAGCCCGGGGTGCACTGGCGTTGTTCACCCATAGCCAGCCGTCTTTCTCGCACACCATGGCTTCAATACTACGAGCCCGAGTAAATGCCCTTGGCATAAGATCCTGCGTGACCTCATCGGTAAGCTGCATCCGCTCTTTACGATGCACTTTGCGCGCCTCTGCGCTTTGTATTTGTAACACCCGGCTGCCTACCTCATCGCGAATCACCGAGGTGGGCAATAACTTTTCTTCCCGCTTTAGCCGCAGTAACCAATAGGGGCCTGCCGCGTGAACCAAAGATTCCACGCTGTCATCGAGGGCCGGAACCCATCCTGCACTTAAGGGCTGCGCGGGGCGACAGGGGGTAAACGGCCGGGATTCTAAGCGCTGAGCCATCGCCTCAGCATCGAGCCCCAAGCGCTCGGGTAGTCGGTATACACGTAAATTTCGAAACCACATGGTGTTATCCAATTTCAGGGAAAAAACGCCCCAACCGCGTAAGACTGAGGGGCCGACGGGGAGTTTAGCGTGAACCCTCGAAAAAAGGTCGCACTAACCGCTAATTTCCGAATTGATAAACCACACAAACCCGCGGCCACACCTCATAATAGGAAACCCGCTTTTATTTATGAGTACCGCCATGCAATTTTTGCACACCATGATCCGCGCCAGCCACCTAGACAATACCCTCGACTTTTTTTGCAACAAGCTGGGGCTGGTCGAAGTTAATCGATACGACAGCGATGCGGGTCGATTTACCCTGGTATTTCTGGCGGCACCGGCCGACGTTGATCGCGCCCACAAAGACCAAGCTCCGCTGGTGGAGATTACCTACAACTGGGACCCCGAAACCTATGACAGCGGCCGCAACTTTGGCCATTTGGCTTACCGGGTTGACGATATCTATGGGACTTGTGAACACCTGATGGCCCAGGGTGTCACCATTAATCGCCCACCCCGTGACGGTCGCATGGCTTTTATTCGCTCCCCTGACGGCATCTCGGTGGAGCTGCTTCAAGCCGGGGATGCGCTCCCCGCCGCAGAGCCCTGGGCCTCTATGGAAAATACCGGCAGCTGGTAGGCACCCACCCAAGCAAAAATTACTGGGGGTCAGCTGAACCTTCCCGAGCGATGCTAGCGAGTCAGCATTAGCAACGAAGCGCGTCACTGGCGCCCATTGATCGGGCGCCCTATTGATCAAGATTGAAGCTTACTGGGATGCGATAAAATCGAGCATCCAGCGTGCTACGCGAACTCCCTGATGCTCCAGAGAATCGAGCGTGGCAAGCCCTTCTTCGACCCGTACATCACCAATCATTTCCCGCCGCAGCGCCATAATATCCCGGGAATACTCTGGAATAAATTCGGGGTGCCCCTGAAAGGTTAGTATGTGCTCACCAATCCGGAAGCCCGCAATATAACAGTGATCATTGCGAGCAATAATCTGAGCACCCTCGGGAGCCAACATCACCTGGTCCTGATGTGAAGCCAGTAACTGCAAACCAACACCATGACCATCGGCCAGCAGCTGCGCGTCTGAAACATTGTAAACTTGCACGCCACAACCCCAGCCTTTAGAAGATTTATCGACCAAACCACCCAGAGCCCGGGCTACCAGCTGATGCCCAAAACAGATGCCCACCACCTTGAACTTCACTAGGTGAGCATGACGAATAAAATCTTCAAGGGCACGGATCCAGGGCTTGTCGTCGTAAGCACTGCTTTTACTGCCCGTAATGATGTAGCCATCAACCGCCGACAGCTCCTGGGGGAGCTCACCGGCCTCCACATCCCAGGTGCGAAACTCAAGGTCAGGATCGACTTGGCGCAGCAACGCTTCGAACATGTCGGGGTATTCGCCATAGGTGCCCACCCACTCTGGCCGCACCGTATCGGTTTTTAAAATTCCAATTTTCATAGCGCTCGTTTTCCTTTCACGCGTCTTTGCAAACCACCGCCCCGACCACGTTTTTAGCTCACAGTGTACCTGAACCCGAAATTGGAGACGGCCACCGGGACAAGTGCCCCCCACCAACACCCCTTACCAAGACGACTTAGCAACATTTCCACCAAGATAAAAGGCGTAGCGCATCCGTCAGGAATCCCACCCTATGGGTGCTCGGGCGCAGGGAACTCAGTTAAGCTACAGCCTACAACTTTGGTTCAAAGCGCCGCTAAATTAACATGAGGCATGCACCGGGTTGTTGGGCCACACCGCCAAGAGGCATGAAAGCGTCGCTCAGGTACTACAGCTTGCGCCCAATAACAAAACCGCCAAATCTAACCCCGGTAACGAGGCCCAAATGGTCCACCCAACAATGAAAACCTTACGACTGTTTGCTGGCCTGCTAGTTGCCACTGTGTGGGGTGAATTAGCACTGGCCAACAGTGACTACGTGGGTACAGAAGTCTGTGCGGGGTGTCACGAACAGCCCTTTACCGATTGGCAGGGCTCTCACCATGATTTGGCCATGCAGGCGGTTACCGAAAAAACCGTGCTTGGGGATTTTGATAACGCCACGTTCGCCTACGCAGGTACCACGTCTACCTTTTACCGCAAAGATGGCGCCTTTTGGGTGCGCACGGACAATGCGGCCGGGGAGCTCGAGGAGTTTCGGGTTGCCTGGGTATTTGGTGTCTACCCCTTACAGCAATATCTGCTGCCTATCGGTAATGGCAAATTGCAGGCATTAACCATCGCATGGGATGCCCGCTCACAAGCTGAAGGGGGACAGCGCTGGTACCACCTCTACCCCGATGACGGAATTAAGGCGGGAGACCCCTTGCATTGGACGGGCCCCTATCAGAACTGGAATACACGCTGTGCCGAGTGTCACAGCACCAACGTTGAGAAGCATTACAACCCCAGTGAGCGCAGTTTTGCCACCACCTGGGACGCCGACAACGTGGGCTGCGAGGGCTGTCATGGGCCCGGGGCCCAACACGTTGCATTGGCCAAAGAAAACACCTTGGCCAACACGCCTCACAGCGGATTTAAAATGTCCCTCGCCGCTAAGGGCCAGTGGGCTTGGGCTGAGAATGCCAGTATTGCCCATCGTACCAACCCGCTAACTGACAATATTCAAATTGACAACTGTGCCCGCTGCCATGCACGGCGCAGCACACTGGGCGACTACCATTATGGCGCTGACCTGCTCGATACGCACCGGCTGTCGCTTATTGAAGAGCCCCTGTATTGGCCGGATGGGCAAATTCGCGATGAAGTGTACGTTTACGGGTCGTTTATACAGAGCAAAATGCATCAGGCCGGTGTGGTATGCACCAATTGCCACAATCCACACAGCAATACTCCAATCGCCCAAGGTAATGGGCTGTGTGCTCAGTGCCATATGCCTGCGACCTATGATGTGCCGCAACATCACCGCCACACAGCAGGCAGTGCCGGTGCCCAATGCGTTGAATGCCACATGCCCTCGCAACTGTATATGGGGGTCGATTCACGCCGGGATCACAGCATGCGCATTCCCCGACCCGATTTATCGCTCATGACCGGCAGCCCCAATGCCTGTACTCAGTGCCATACAGGTCAAACAGACTCTTGGGCACTGGATACCCTTCGAGACTGGGGCGTTAAATTTGATAGCCCACGCCGCCACCCGGCAATGGCCCTACGAAGTGCCCATAGACAAGATATTCGCAGTAGACCTTCGCTAAAGGCGATTATTGATGACACCTCCGCTACCCCCTTATTGCGCGCTTCTGCACTTGTGCAATATGGCAATTTGGCGCCCCCAGATTTGTCCCAGACTGCCGGTATGCTGCTGGCTTCAAAAAATACCCTGCTGCGTAGCAGTGCCGTGCGTGCCAGTGCGCCGCTACCCCCTACCCAGCGCTACCTCATGCTGCGCACGCTCATCAATGATCCTGTTCAAGGTGTGCGTATGGCGGTCGCAGAGCAACTCGCCGCCACACCCCTGCAGGAGTTAAGGCCGCAAGATGCCCCACCGTTACTCGCGCTGTTTAAAGAATATGAAGGGGTCCTAAACGAACATGCCGATATGCCCTCCTCGCAACTCCAGCTGGCCAACTACTGGCTCGCTCGGGGTGATGCGAGTAGCGCAGAAGGCGCACTAAAGGAGGCTTTGCAGATTAATGCGCAGCTAGACCCCGCCCGAGTGAATTTGGCTGATGTTCTGCGCGCCCAGGGGCGCGATAACGAAGCACGAGCACTGCTTAAGCAAGGTATCGCGATGTCTTTCGCCCCCGGCGCGCTGCACCACTCCTTAGGACTTTTGGAGTTTCGCGAGGGTAACAACACGGCCGCCATCACCGAGCTGGCCAAGGCCGCCGAACTGGAAGTGGGCGGCTCGCGCCACCGCTATGTGTTTGCCATTGCGCTGCATGACACCGGCCAACCTGATCAAGCCTTCGCGCTGCTAGAACAGCTCAATCAGGAACAACCGGGTAACCCTGAAGTACTCTCAGCGCTGATTAGTTACGCGGGAGAGGTCGGCAATGCGACCAAGCAGGGCCGCTATCAGGGTCAACTACAAGGTGTGCTGCAAAGTGCGGGCGTGCGTTGACCGGCTCACTTTTTAACGAACTTTAGGTCGATACTCACCGGCACGACAGCGGCAATCGCCTCTAGACCGGCAATCTTTTGCAATGCAGAAACACCGCTCTCTAAACCAAAATCAGCGGCCGAAATTAGTATAGGGCGCACCGTACTCACCAAGGCACGCCCGCCCACGGCAACGACCCGCAAATGCGCCTCCGCAGTGGCCTCAACCCCATGCAAAGAGAGGGTGAAAGGCTTCACAATTTCCAAGGGCGCCCCCGAATCGATCTGGGCAAGCTCTTGTACATCGAGCTCTGCGGTCACCACCGCTTGAGGGTATTGCGTGACCTCGAAAAACAATTCGCGCATCCGCTGGTTGCGAATATCGACCTGGGTTTCGACCGTGCTGAGATCAATATTTATCTTTAATTGGCCTTTTTTACTGAGGCTTCCGGTAACGCCGGAGAACACGTTGTGTTCGGCAATCGCATTATTTTTTATCGAGACATAACCCACCTTAGATGCCGACGTAAGCCGCCAATCGGCAAGGGTTGCTTGGGTCATCAACAATAAGGCGGCGCAGCTGATGAATCGGATTAAAAATGGCATGTGTGTCTCCCCGAAAGAAAAATATTGGGTAATGGTGATTTAAACAGCAATGTCCGCCAAGTCGCCCTTGGACTCCAGCCAGATTTTTCTGTCACCCGAGCGCTTCTTGGCCAGCAACATATCAAAGGTACTGTGCGTATCGGCATCGGCATCCAGTATCAGCTGCACCAAGCGTCGAGTATCGGGGTCCATGGTGGTCTCGCGCAGCTGCCCCGGGTTCATTTCACCGAGGCCCTTAAAGCGCTGAACATTGGGTTTGGCGCGCTTATTTTCTGCCGCCAGTCGCTCGAGTATGCCATTGCGTTCGGCGTCGTCGAGGGCGTAATACACCTCTTTACCCACATCGATGCGGTACAGAGGTGGCATGGCCACATAAACATGGCCCGCACGCACCAACGGTTGGAAATGCCGCAAAAACAGCGCGCAAATTAAGGTCGCAATATGCAGACCGTCAGAGTCGGCGTCGGCAAGAATGCACACCTTGTGATAGCGCAAACCCGACAGATCATCGCTCGCAGGATCAATACCCAAAGCAATAGAAATATTGTTTACCTCTACAGAGGCGAGAATTTCTTGAGCGTCGACTTCCCAGGTGTTCAAAATTTTGCCTCGCAGGGGCAGAATCGCCTGAAACTCGCGGTTACGTGCCTGTTTGGCTGAGCCGCCAGCAGAATCGCCCTCGACTAAAAATAACTCACCGTAAGCGGGGTCTTCAGAAGTACAGTCTGCGAGTTTGCCGGGTAGCGCCGGGCCTGAAGTCACCTTTTTACGAACAACTTTTTTAGCCGAGCGTAGGCGCGCTTGTGCACGATTAATACAAAGCTCGGCCAACAATTCTGCTTCGTCGGTGTGTTGATTTAACCACAGGCTGAAAGCATCTTTGGCCACCCCAGACACAAAGCCTGCCGCTTCACGGGAAGACAAGCGCTCTTTGGTCTGCCCGGAGAACTGGGGGTCCTGAAGCTTCGATGACAGCACGAAACAACAGCGGTCCCAAATGTCTTCTGCGGTTAGCTTCACACCCCGGGGCAGCAGGCTGCGCAGCTCACAAAACTCCCGTAAAGCCTCGAGTAAACCCGAGCGCAATCCGTTAACGTGGGTACCGCCCTGGGCCGTAGGTATTAAATTGACATAGGACTCGGCAACGACATCGCCGCCCTCAGGTAGCCATTGAATGGCCCAGTCAACGGCCTCTGTTTCACCACTGAAATGATAGATAAATGGCTTTTCAGGAATGACGGGGTAATCGATGGTGGCGTCCATTAGGTAATCGGAAATGCCATCCTCATAGAACCATTCGCTGCGCTCATTTTTTTTCTCATCAAGCAGTGTGACTCGAAGACCGGGGCACAACACCGCCTTGGCACGAAGCACATGAATCAGGCGCGGCATTGAGAAGTTGGGAGAATCAAAATACTGGGGGTCAGGATCAAAACGAATTTGCGTGCCGGTATTGCGTTTGCCGCAGCTTCCTGACACCGCGAGGTCTTCAACTTTTTCACCACCCTCGAAGGCCATGGTGTAAATATTGCCATCGCGCTTGATCGTAATATCTAGCCTTTTCGACAGGGCGTTGACCACCGACACCCCAACACCGTGGAGGCCGCCACTAAATTGATAATTCTTATCAGAGAATTTACCGCCCGCATGAAGGGTCGATAAAATAACTTCGACCCCGGGCAACTTTTGCACCGGATGCATATCGACCGGCATACCCCGGCCGTTATCTTCAATACTAATTCCACCGTTGCTATGCAATACCACGTCTACCTGATCGGCATGACCGGCGAGAGCTTCATCCACCGAATTATCGATCACCTCCTGAGCCAGATGATTAGGGCGCAACGTGTCGGTATACATACCCGGACGTTTGCGCACAGGCTCTAGCCCCGTTAGGACCTCAATTGCATCAGCGTTGTACTGGCTCATTCGTGTTTTTCATTCTCTTTAGGTAGAAATCTATATTTAGGTCAGTTTTGCATAACCCATAAATCAGTATAGACCGACAAGGTACGCACACCACTAAATGCCTGCCAATTAAAGGTAACCGCCGGAGTCCAAGTCTACGGGAAAGTCCCGATCAGTCACCCGTTCTACGCCAGTTTCAACCTCACCGGAGGGTGATAATTGCAGCCAGCGGTATCCAGGCGCCTGGTCGTCGACCTTAAAATTTACTTGATTGGGCGCAAATTGAATGCAGGTTGACGGGGTTGTGAGATAACGAACGCCTGCATGATCCTGATCGCTCTCTTGATGAACATGTCCAGCGATAACCACAACCTGCTGTCGACACCGCTGCACTTCAAGCTCAAAAGCCGCGCTGTTGGCAACGCGCTGGGGGTCTAACCAGTCACAGCCGATCGGGTGTAGCGGGTGATGCAAGGCCACCAACAGGTGCTTGCCTTCCTGATTAGCCCGATCTACCGCCTGCGACAGCGCGTCGAGCTCACTGGCTGAGAGATAGCCCCCCACAGCATCCGGTTGCTGTGAATCTAACATCACAATTAACCAATGCGGGTTGGTGATCGTGCGAATAAAGCGCTCACGGCCCGCTACTGACGTGTCAAAATCATCGTGGTTACCCGGCAACCAAAAACTTGGCGCTGGAATGGCATTGAGTGCTAGCGCCAAACGCTGATAGGCATCACTGGCACCGTCGCCTGCAATATCACCGGTGATCAAAAGGGCATCAGGTGTTGCAGTCTGCGCGATGACTAGCTCAAGAACGGCAGCTAAAGAGTCATCGGTATCGACATTGAGTAAACGCCCCCCCTCCTCAGCCATAAGGTGGGCATCGGTTACCTGAACCAACGTGAGAGTACCGCTGTTTTTCAGCAGGCAATCACCGCGCAGCCCACTATTCATGACCTGATGGCGCCCATGAGTTGAACTCGGTGGTCAGGCGGCCCTCGGCCAGACAGAGCTCGAGTATTTCGGCCAAATACCGATTCTGTTGAATTTTTTCATCCCGTTGGTACATGTTGGGATTGGGATAATCGTAACGGCCTTCCAAGTGTCGATGGCGCTGAAAGGCCACAATTTCGGCCATACTCGCATCGTGGTAAAGCCTGAGGTCTAAATTCATCGCGGGTAAGCCCTGCTGGCCCCGCTGTGTGACTCGAAACAGGGTCGTATAGCGGGTGCGCTCAACAACATCAAATACCAGCGTCACGCGATTTGCCGTGATCTCGACAGAGTTGTTCGTTTCGTAACCCGGAAATACGCGCAGCAAACGTAGGTAGTTGGTCTCACACAAACTGTGCAAGTCGCCAATGTTTACGCTGTAACGCGACCGTCTGTTGCGGGTACGACCCGTCTGTTCCTTCATTGCTTTACCTCTGACCCATACCCGGAGTGTAGCAATAGCTGAGGCCCAGCGCAGAATAGAAACACCGACGGATTGTTTTGGATCTGTCGTATCAGGTTAAAAGTTCACCTTCACCGGGCTGCGACGAGTGTTAGACTATGGCCCGCGAAACCGCGCTCACTAAAGGAGTTTCCATGACACCCCTCTTTATCCGCCGCACCCTCATGGGGCTCGCTGTGGTGTGCTTGATGCCCATTAGCCCTCAGGGCTACAGCGATACGTTGCTCGATATTTATGAATTGGCCCTACAAAACGATGCTCAGCTGCGCGCTCAAGAAGCTCAGTACCTGGCCAATCTAGAAACAGAAAATTTGGCCTTGTCAGCGCTACTACCCCAGGTCAACGCCGGCTACAGCATTTCGGGCAACGTCAATGAGACCGTGAGTCCACAAATTGTCGGCTTCGAAGGCGACCCCAACACGGGCGCAACGATTCCCATTATTGCCGACGGCTTTAACAAGCGAGACACCGAAACCGAAGGATGGAACGTAGCCCTCGCTCAACCCCTCTTCGATCTCTCTGCCTGGTACAACCTGCAATCAGGCCAAGAATTTAGCAAACAAGCGGAGGCGGAATTTGCCGCCGCAACTCAGAACCTGATTGTGCGCACGGTCGATGCCTATCTCACGGTCCTGCGAGCTCAAGATAATTTAGCCGCGGCTTCAGCGGCAGAACGCGCCTTCTCGCGACAGCTGGAACAAACCCAGCAACGCTTTGAAGTCGGTCTTATTGCCATAACCGATGTTTACGAGGCGGAGGCAGCTCGAGATTTAGCCGAGGTGCAACGCATTGTTGAAGAAAATAATGTCGCGGTGGCCAAGGAGCGACTGTCGATTCTCACCGGACAGACACACGGTGAACTGTTTCGTCTCAGCGAAGACTTTGAAGCGCAGCCACCGGCACCTGCCGATCGTGCCGCTTGGGTAAAGTTGGCCTTAGACAACAACTATGATTTGGCAGCAGCCCGTTATGCCGAAGAGTCGGCCCGACAATCTGCCAAGGCTAGTTCAATGGGGCATGCACCCACGGTAACCGCAAGTTATCAGTACTCCGATACCGATACCGACGGCAGCCAAATCTCAGAACCCCGGCAATTGTTCCAGATACAACCTGACTCACAAGATACCCGAGAGGTCTGGGAAGTTCGTTTGAACGTGCCCATTTTTCAAGGTGGCCGCCTGCATGCCCAGCGCCGACAGGCTGCCCAGCAGCATATTGTGGCCACAGAAAGCCGCGTGAATCTTGAGCGAACGACCATTACCAATGCACGCTCACTGCACATGACCGTGAAATCTGATGCTGCCCGGGTCAGAGCCCGCAAGCAGTCGATTCGCTCAGCCCAAAGTGCCCTAGATGCCACAGAAGCTGGCTATGATGTTGGAACACGAAACATTGTTGACGTGCTCAATGCCCAAAACCTGCTCTACACCTCTTTGCGAGACTACGCTAACGCGCGGTACGACTACGTGGTGAACCTGTTGCGGCTTAAAGAGAACTCAGGGACGCTGTCACCCGATGATGTTGCACGCCTCGATGCTGCCCTGATCCCACCCCCAGCAGCATCAGCCACCGAAACGCAAGATGCTACGGACAGCACAACGCCCTGATCCTATAGATCAGGGTTTGCCCATTGCACCGCAGTGCTTGCTGTGGGCATTGCCAATGCAGCGAGGAACTTTGAGGGGCGCTTCTTCAGCAAGCGCCGCCTTGATTGTGGCAGCACTCCTGCAAAGTATCAGCGTATCGGCAGACTGACTCACACAGGGGCCCACACCAGAGCCCGCACAGCGATCGGTGCAATAGCCCTCAACAAAGCACTTATCGGGGGAGCCCCGAGGTACACAACGATTAAAACCGTCCTTATAAGCACTGCGAAGCCATACCAGTTCACAGAGCGACGGATTTGTAACCTCCCCTCTGAGAGTGGCTATTCAATCAACATCGCCACGCCCTCCCGTATACTACGTGTCGATTTAGCATGCTTTGGAGCCCCCCATGGCCACACCTCCCGGCACTGATGTCCGAGGATTTCTCACCGATGACGAAGGCGCAATGTTATTTGAGCTCGCCTGCGAGGCTGGCCGTCTTGGGCCTATTCTGGAAATTGGCAGCTGGTGTGGGCGCTCGACGATCTGGCTGGCACAGGGGGCGAAAAAGGCCGGCACCACTGTACTTGCCCTCGATCATCATCGAGGTTCTGAAGAGCACCAGCCCGGGGAGATGTTCTATGACCCCGACCTCATAGATGGCGATGGACGCGTTGACACCCTGCGAGAATTCCGCCGCAACATTGCCCAAGCCGGGGTTGAAGATGTGGTCATTCCCATTGTGGCCAGCACAAAACAGGCTGCAGCTATTCTCCCACAGACTTTGGGCATGGTGTTTATTGACGGTGGGCATAGCCTTGAGGCAGCCCTGACCGACTGGCGTAGCCTGGGTCAGCGGGTGCTACCCGGGGGTATCTTAGCTATTCACGACGTATTTCCTGATGCCAGTGAAGGGGGCCAGGCTCCCTTCACCATTTGGCGACTCGCCATCGACTCTGGACTTTTCGAACCTTACGGTGCCATTGACTCACTCAGGGCACTGCGTCGACTCACCTAAGTGAGTCGCGAACCGCACTGACAGATAATTGCTGGATGGGTTCGCAAACCTCGAGGAACAACTTAGCGGCTGGGGTGTGATGGGTGAGCGCATCGGCAGCGAGCATTATAGCCCCCGCTGTCCATGTGGGCTTTTCGTCTGGCCACAGCACCTTCTCGACAAATTGATAACCTGTCCACCAGGCACCGTCACTGTCGCGCCATTGGGTCAGCCAAGCAAAAAGCTCTGCCGCTCGGCTACGATCACCCGCCGCCAGTAACGCTAAGGTCAATTCGCAAGATTCGGCCACCGTTACCCAGGGTTCTTGAGTTTCACAGCGGCAGCCCAGGCCGGGTTCAATAAACTCGTTCCAACGTGCGTCTAGACGGTCAATCGCAGGCTGTCCCTGCACCCAACCGGTAATGATTGGATAAAACCAGTCCATGGCATAACGTGACTTAGAAGCCCAGGTTCTATCGAAGCGGTCGGGCCGGGAACGCAGCGCAACCCCCAGGGCCTCCCGAGCTTCCAGCCATTCATTGCGCTGTACGCCCAGCGTTGCGGCAATATGCCCAGCACACTCAAGGCTCTTGTAAATAGAGCTGCAGCCCGTTAAGAGAGCATCGCCCATGGGAGCCCCACTCGCATCCACCGCCCAATCAATTTCCCCGGCCTCGCCCTGTAATTTCAGCACAAAGCCCATAGCGGCATCGATCACCGGGAAGAGCTCCTGTAAAAATGCCATGTCGCCGGTAATGAGATAATGGTGCCAAACACCGGTAGCGACGTAAGCGACATAATTGGATTCACGCCGATCTGGGTTGTCGGGTTGGCCTTCACGGTAACTGCGCCACCAGCTGCCATCACTCAACTGCGTATTTGCCAGCCAGCGGTAGGCGCCCTCGGCGGCATCGAACTCACCCGCTATCGATAATCCCATAGCCGCTTCCGTATGATCCCAGGGGTCGGAGTGCCCCCCCTCGAACCAGGGAATCTCACCCCAGGGGCGCTGGGCACGCAGCAGAAAATCTACCGTAGGTTGTAAAAACTCACGGGGATAAAGGCCGCGGCTTAAATACAAGCCACTCATAGGTTTACTCCGCGAGGCTTGTTGAAATACATGACCACGCTTTTACCCATCCAGGGATTGCACAGCTTGTCGATCCATCGTGTCAATGCGGGACGCTCCATAAGATCCCAGACCAAAAAGCGATGATACGCGGCCACCCAAGGCTGCTTCTCGCCCTCATTCCATAGCAAACAACGCAGCCACCAGTAGGGCACATGTAACGCATGGGCGCCGTGCTGCCGATAACAGTTAAGGCCCTGCCGGTGAATCTCCTGGCGAAGAAAACCCGCATTAAAAATACGAATATGACCACCGGGGGTATTGTAATAATCCTTGCTCAACCACCAGCAAATACGCTCAGGCCAAGCCCTGGGAACACTCACACACAGGTTGCCACCGGGCTTTAACACGCGGTTTAACTCTCCAATAACCGCAATGAAGTTGGGAATATGCTCGAGCACTTCACTGCAAATCACATGATCGAAGTGATTATCTGGGAACGGTAAGCACGTTGCGTCACCCTGAAGAAAATCGATCTCACCCTCTGGGGCATAGGCTTCCATATCGGCAATACGCCCACGCGCTGTTTGCAGATCGGTCAAACCCAGATCGACGCCCAATGCCAGTACACCCGACTTTAAATAAGCCGCCAGCGTGTGACGACCCTCGCCGCATCCGACATCGAGAAGTGTTTGCCCTGAGCCTAAGGCGAGGGTTTGAAAATCAACCGTCAGCATCCAAGAACATCCGACTGCGTAGCTAAGGGTTCGGCGGGTTGTAGAAAGTCCCCCACCGACCCACCGGTCATGGCGGCGCGGTAGAAGTGCACCAAACGCGTCGCGCACACATCCCAACTGAACTCATTGACGCCACGCTCACGAGCGCGCTGTCCTAAAGCTTCGCTAGCCACAGGATCATCGAGTAAGGCACTCATTGCCGTCGCCAGAGCCTCAGCGTCTCCTGCGGGAACCACCACTCCACCCTCGCCGGCCACCTCAGGCAAGGCTCCGCCATCACTCACAATTAAAGGAATGCCGCAGGCCATTGCTTCGACCGCGGGCAAACCAAAACCTTCATAAAGCGAGGGTACAACCGCAACCGTACTTTCGGCATAGAGCTCAACAATCGTGGCGTGATCCACGCCACTCACCCAGCGGATATGCGGTTCTAAATTCAGTTGAGATATCAGCTTCTCCGTGGCGCCCCCCTCTCGAGGCTTGCCGACCAACACTAAATTTAACGCCCGCCCTGCTGCCCGAAGCGCCGCTGCGGCACGCAGCAAAACCTGTAACCCCTTGTGGGGCGTGTCGGCAGATGCCGTCGCCATAATTTGTGCCGGCTTGCGATCGATATGAGGTAAAGGCTTAAATAAGTCGGCGTCGACACCGTTGTACATAACGGCAATGGTTCCGGGATCAACGCCAAAGTCGGCAATAATGTCCGTGCGAGAGGCGCCTGAAACCGTCACGATATAATTTAGCTGGCGGGCAATAGCGGTTTGCATAGTCAAAAAATCATGCCACCGTCGAATCATAATTCGACGCGTAAAGCGTGGCTCTGCTGCGAGCGCTAATTTACGGTCACGGGTAATGGGGTGGTGAATGGTGGTCACCAAGGGAATACCCGCTTTCTGAATATCTAATATGCCATCTGACAGCGTTTGATTGTCGTGAACAACGTCGAATTCATTGGCATGGGCCAATAAGTAGTCTCTGGCTCGCTCGCCGAAAGTCCATGGCTCAATAAAGCCCCCGGTTAATTTACTCAGCCATTCAGCCCGCGCTAAAGGGTCTCTCAGGAGCTGTCCGGGGCTGACAGACTTGAGGCCGTGGGCATACAAATCGAGGCTGGGTAGTTTTTGCAGCTGCACCTCGGCATCGAGATCGGGATAAGGCGGCCCTGAGATCACGGTGACGGTGTGCCCAAGCTTGACCAATGCACGGCTTAAATATTTGAGATAAACCCCCTGACCGCCAGAAAACGGCGCAGAGCGGTAACCTAGCAACGCTATTCGCAGAGGCTTGAGCGATAAAGATTCGGCATTAGCAGATGTCGAAAAGGATTGCCCGACACTTTGAGCAGACGCGTTGATGAGCTTATCTCCGTTAAAAAATCGCGATTGTACAGGTTTTGACACTAGCAATGCCCATAAAAAAGACCACTTGTCGCCGCTTAGCTAAAGTGGATTTGACCCCGCGAACACCCCCACACCCGACGAGAGCGAGATGTCCTGTCTACCGTATACGACAACAAAGCTAACGAGAGCGATGTGAGCTGTGGTGCAGTAAACCGTAGCCCAACCAAACACTTGCGTCTCAACTATCAGGCAAATGGCGAAACCTGACAAAGCCCAAAGAAGGGTTTATCGTTGCCAGCTTGTAACTCACGACAAGACTAAATATGCACCAGACAGCCTACAAAGGAATCATACTTGCGGGAGGGTCGGGTACCCGGCTACACCCACTGACCAGTACGGTCAGCAAACAGCTGATGCCGATCTACGATAAGCCCATGATTTATTATCCCCTGGCCACCCTCATGCTGGCGGGCATCCGTGACATTTTGGTCATTACTACGCCAAGAGATCAGCAGGCCTTTGCCGAGCTTTTGGGTACCGGTGAGCAGTGGGGAATTAACATTAGCTACACCGTTCAACCCAGCCCCGATGGCTTGGCCCAGGCCTTTATTTTGGGTGCCGATTTTGTTGGCAATGCCCCCACGGCGTTGGTGCTGGGAGACAATATTTTTTACGGTGGTGGCTTGACGAAAAAATTACGCTTAGCCGCGCAGCGAGAAGCAGGGGCGTCGGTCTTTGCCTACTACGTTAAGGATCCCGAGCGCTACGGCGTGGTGGAATTTGATGCCATGGGTCAGGCTATTAGTATCGAAGAAAAGCCCGAGGCAGCCCGTTCTAACTATGCGGTTACCGGCCTTTATTTTTACGACAACGACGTCGTTGATATCGCCCGTAATATTAAGCCCTCCGCCCGGGGAGAGCTGGAAATTACTGACGTGAATCGCGCTTATCTTGAGCAAAATAGCCTAACGGTCGAAGTGATGTCCCGGGGTACCGCTTGGCTAGATACCGGCACCCACAACTCACTCATTGACGCCGCTAATTTTATTCGTGTTGTTGAAGAACGGCAGGGCCTAAAAATCGCCTGCCCTGAGGAAATTGCTTTTCGCATGGGTTATATCGATGCCGAGCAGCTGCTGGCACTCGCCAAACCCCTCGCCAAAAGCGGGTATGGCATCTACCTTGAGGGCTTGCTGCGCGATAAGGGAACCTACTGGGATGAATATTGAAACCACGCCACTACCCGGGGTCATGGTCATCAAGCCTCAGGTTTTTGGCGATGATCGTGGCTTTTTCCTAGAGAGCTGGAACCGCCGCGCCTTTGCCGAAGCCGGTATTCCCAATGACTTTGTCCAAGACAACCACTCCCGCTCCCGTCAAGGCATACTGCGGGGCTTACACTTTCAAACCGAGCACACACAGGGCAAGTTGGTACGGGTGATCAATGGCTCGGTTTTCGATGTCGCCGTTGATCTGCGGGCCAATTCGACAACCTGCGGTCAATGGTTTGGCTGTATATTAAGCGCCGAGAATAAAACCCAGATCTGGGTACCACCGGGGTTTGCCCATGGCTTCTATGTGACCTCCGAGTCTGCTGATTTTCTCTACAAGTGCACCGATTATTACCACCCCGAGAGCGAAGTCAGCCTCGCCTGGGACGATGCCCATCTCGACATTCAATGGCCCTTAGTCAACGGGGAAGCCCCCGAACTGTCGGCCAAAGATGCCAATGCCCAGAACTGGTCTGAAGCCCCCAAATTTGATCTCTGACTTTTCGAATCGTTTTAACGTCTAAACAGCAGGTTTTTATCAGGCACGCTGTAACAGGGGTCGCCACCAGTCTTCGTTGTCTAAATACCAATTAAGGGTTTTAGCGATGCCGGTTTCAAAGGTCTCACTCGGGGTAAAACCCAAGTCTTTTTCAATCTTGCTAGCGTCGATGGCGTAGCGCCAGTCATGGCCTGCGCGGTCATCGACGAATTGAATCAGCCCCCGCGACTCTCCGTTGGCGGCGGGAGACTTTGGAAAGCGTGCCGCCAGATTGGGCTCTGAGGCAAAGCGTGCATCGAGGTGATCACACAGGAGTTCCACAATAGCGAGATTTGCCCACTCGTTGTTACCGCCAATATTGTAGGTCTCGCCTGGTATACCCGCATTAAGAACCCGCTCAATGCCCCGGGCATGGTCAACAACGTAAAGCCAATCGCGAATATTTGTACCATCGCCATAAACGGGTAAAGGACGACCATCTAAAATATTGGTCAAGCACAAAGGAATCAATTTTTCCGGAAAGTGGAAGGGACCGTAGTTGTTGGAGCAATTGCTGGTGGACACTTCCAAGCCATAGGTATGGTGGTAAGCCCTGACCAAGTGATCACTTCCCGCTTTACTCGCGGAGTAGGGGGAGTTGGGTTCATACCGTAAATCTTCGGTAAAGGCTGGGGCATCGCGGTCTAAGGAACCGAAAACCTCATCGGTAGACACATGATGAAAGCGATGGGGGCGGCCACTGCCCGTCAACCAATGGGCGCGAGCGGCGGCCAATAAAGTATGGGTACCGACGAGGTTGGTTTTGATAAAGGCATCAGGGCCCGTAATCGATCGATCAACGTGACTCTCGGCGGCGAAGTGCACCAAGGTATCGACGTCATAATTTGCCAAAGTCTGATTAACCAACGCACTGTCGCAGATATCGCCCTGTACAAAATGCAGCTGCCCCGCTGCCTCTAGGGGTGCCAGGCTAGCGCGATTACCTGCGTAAGTTAGGGCGTCATAGGCCACCACCGTGTCGTTGGGGTGCGCCTGAATCCAGTGATAGACAAAATTCGCACCAATAAACCCTGCGGCTCCGGTGACCATTAATGATTGCGTCATGATAGGTGCTTCACGTGTTGTTCCTGCTGTTTTAAGTCAACCAGCATTTCGCGCAACTGGCTTGTCCATTGACTGCCCGGCAGGCCCAAAAGCTCTCGCGTCGAGGTCTTATCCAAAACGCTATAGGCAGGGCGTTGGGCGGGCGTCGGGTACTGGGACGCGGGTATCGGCAGTAAAGTAGCTGCCTGTTGCAGTAGGCCCAACTCCAGTGCTGCCGCGCGAATAGCCGCCGCAAAATCGTACCAGCTGCAAGCCCCGGCGTCGCTCCAATGGTAAATACCGGTGGCTTCGGCATGGTCCGCTAAGCCCCAGCAAGTGAGCGCAAGGCCTTTAGCCCAGGTGGGCGTACCGATCTGATCTTCTACCACCGAAAGCTGCGCTCGCTCTGACATCAGGCGCAGCATGGTTTTCACAAAATTACCGCCGTGGCGCGAGTACACCCAGCCTGTGCGCAAAATGATCGGATTACCGCCCGCCGCCAATACCGCATCCTCCCCGGCCAACTTGCTGCGGCCATAAACACCCAGCGGTTTCGGCTTATCGTCGGGGGCATAGGGGCAGCCCTGGGTCCCGTCGAACACAAAATCTGTAGAGACGTGTAAAAGGCGAATGTTGCGCTCGCGACACTGCAGCGCAAGAACTTCGGGGCCTGTGGCATTCACCCGCTGGGCCAATTCCGGCTCTGACTCAGCGGCATCGACCGCGGTGAAGGCCGCCGCATTAATCACCCAAGCAGGCCTCACTTCATCGAGAGCTCTTGCCACCTGATCAGAATCGGCAATATCCAGCATTGAACGCGTCATGGGTATTATTTGCCAATGGGCAGGACAGGTTGCAACGAGCTCCTGGCCCAATTGCCCGCCAGCCCCACATACCAGAACCTGGGACATCAAGACAAGCGGGCCTCAATCCAATCGGCGTACCGCCCAATAATGTCTTCACCCTCGGGTTCGTTGAAAATCTCGTGGTACAGGCTCGGCAAAATTGTGAGGGTCAAATCGGCGGCACCAACCCTCGCGGCGAAGGTCTCGGAGCCAATAGGCGCGGCGAGCGTATCGGCGCCGCCGTGCATAATGAGCATGGGTAATGTAATAGAGTCGGCCTCTGTCATCACACGATCCATGGCGTCAAAAAGGGCAATGCCCAACCCCGCGGTAACTTTTCCATGATTAACCAGAGGGTCGGCTTCATAAGCAGCCACCACGGCCGGGTCTCGACTAACCCCACCACTATCAAGGGCTAACATGCCGGCCCGGGGCATGAGTTTCGCAAGCAGGCGCCCAATCCACATGACCGGTGCCGGTGGCACTTCCGCCGCCGCAAAGGCGGGGCCGCTAAACAGCGCGCCCTGATACTGATCCTGATCGTCCAGCAGAAGTCGGCCCGTAATAAGCCCCCCCATGCTGTGACCCAAAACAAAACAGGGTAAGTCGGGATAACTCTCTGCCAATACCTTGCGGCAACCACGAACGCCTTCGAGGTAGTCATCGAAGTGCGCTACAAAAACCCGGTGACCCGGTGATTCACCGTGGCCCAAATGGTCTGGGGCAACCACGGCCAAGCCCCGTGCGGTCAGGGCCGCAGCAACCTGCTGATAACGTCCACTGTGCTCCCCCAGTCCGTGCACTAACAAGACTGTTGCACGAACCTCCACCGTAGGCTTCCAGTGCCGATAACGAATGCCGGAGGGTAAGGTCTCAATAGATGCCTGCGTCATAACCCACCTTAATTTTTTAGGGTAACCGGTGCATCAACCATTAATTAGAAACCGGCGTCAGCCAATCACGGTAACGGGCCTGCTCACCGCGAACCGCCTGCAGGTAAATGCTCTGAAGCTTTTCAGTGATGGGGCCGCGCGTGCCGGCGCCGATCTGACGGCTATCGAGCTCTCGCACGGGAACCACCTCTGCAGCGGTGCCTGTAAAAAACGCCTCGTCGCAAATATAGACCTCATCTCGAGTGATACGCTTCTCGCGAACTTCATAACCTTCGTCGTGGGCTATTTGAAAGATAGCATCCCGGGTGATGCCCTCAAGGCAAGAGGTTAAATCGGGGGTGTATATAACGCCATCACGCACCATAAAGAAGTTTTCGCCACTGCCTTCGGCCACGTAGCCCTCGTTATCGAGCATCAGCGCCTCTTCGCAACCGCTATCGATGGCCTCACGCAGCGCTAAAATTGAGTTGATGTAATTGCCGTTGGCCTTGGCTTTACACATGGTGATATTGACATGGTGGCGGGTGTAGCTCGATGTGCGCACGGCAATACCGCGATTCCGTGCCTCGGGGTCCATATAAGAAGGCCAGGGCCAGGCGGCTATCATGACATGGGTTTTTAAGTTGTCGGCCCGCAAGCCCATACCTTCTGATCCCAGGAAACACATAGGACGCAGGTACCCTTCTTCAAGCTCGTTAATACGCACCACTTCGCGCTGGGCAGCGTTAAGGGCATCCTTATCCCAGGGCATATCCATTTGCATAATTTTTGCAGAACGAAACAATCGGTCGGTGTGTTCTTTTAACCTAAAAATACAGGTGCCCTGATCGGAAGAACTGTAGGCACGTACGCCCTCAAAAACCCCTAGGCCGTAGTGAAAGGTGTGGGTCAAGACATGCACCTTTGCCTCCTGCCAAGGCACAAGCTCGCCATCGAGCCAAATTTTTCCGCTCAGTTTAGTCAGGTCCATGTTTTTTCCTCTTAACTATTATCTGTATCAATTTCGAGTGCGGGCAAACCAGGTAAAAACCGATCCCTGATCTGAGTAACCGCAATAAGCTGCTGCATAAATTTAGATCGCTTACCGACTAATTCTACATCTTCAAGTACTGCACGATGTACTTCGGCGCGATACACCAAATACGCAGCACGCAGTGTGTCGGCATCTTCGGCTGACAGCAAGTCATGATCAGCAAGAGCATTTAACAAATTAACCACATCGGTGGCCTGTGCCAGATCGGGATGGTCCGCAGCGTGTCGTAGCACTAGAAATTGCACCACAAACTCAATGTCAACAATGCCGCCAGGGTCGCGTTTGATATCAAACTCATCAGGAGCCGCGTCGAGGCGGCTCTCGGCCCCTTCAAACATGCGCATGCGCATCATTACCACCGCATCGCGCAGCTCATGATTAGGCCTGGACTGACACACTACTTTCAGCCGCAACGCCTCTAGTTTCTGACACAAGTCTGCTGAACCTCCCACCGGACGCGCACGAACTAAAGCCTGATGCTCCCAGGTCCATGCCGACTCCTGCTGATATTTTTGAAAGCTGCCCAAGGTGACACAGGGCAGTCCCGAGCCGCCATCGGGGCGCAGGCGTAGATCGACCTCATAGAGGCGACCCTGAGCCACGTTTGTCGAGAGTACATGCACCACACGTTGGGCCAAGCGCGTGAAAAAGCGCGTATTTTCGATACTTTTTGGGCCTGAAGTAACCCCTCGCCCCCCGTCATAAACAAAGACCAGATCCAAATCAGAGCCATACCCCAGTTCAATACCGCCCAGCTTTCCGTAGCCCATGACCGCAAAACCGGCATCCGGCCCCTCAGGTTCCCCGTGACGAGATACCAATTCTGCCCGGGCCACTTGAATAGCTTGAGCGACCATGACTTCAGCGAGAAAGGTAAGATTATCGCTAGCCACCATGACCGGCAGTGAACCATTAAGCTCGCTGGCGGCCACTCTCAAAACGACGGCATCTTTGATGCCAGCCATCGCGTGCATCTGTTGCTCTAGATCATCTTCAGGCACGCGTAACAGCTGATCCTGAACAAGCGCCGCCATTTCATTGCGATTCGGCGCTCGATAAAGTCGATCTTCGTGGAGTAGTTCTTCGACGAGCTCGGGACGTTGCGCGAGCTTGCGGGCAATCCAGGGGCTTGCAACGTTGAGCGACACAAGCTGCTCTAGCGCCTGTGGGTGTTCCGTCATCATCACCAGATAAGCGCTGCGTCGAAGCACCGCACTGACAAAAGGGAGGGTGCGGGTAACAGCAAGATCAGCATTGACGGTTTCAGCAGACACTGAAATGAGCTGAGGCAAAAAAGCTTCAAGGCGACGCTGACTTTCTAGTTGCGCCGCCTGCACTCGGCCACCACTCATGAGGGCCTCTACCGCCTCCCAAGTGGTGGTGGCGTTGCGAAACCCCAAAGCCACTAATACCTCAACTGATAAATCGACGTACTGTAAATCCGTCGAGGAAGAAACCTCGGGCAGCTGACCCTCGGGCAAGGTCAGCAGAGAATTAAAGTACTCAGACACCCGCTTGCGAACACCCTCGCAGCTTTCGGTCAATGCGAACCAGTCAGGGTGGCCCATCAACAACGCCACCTGCGCCTGCGTGAGGGGATCTGTCGGTAACTCCTGAGTCTGAGCATCACCCAACCCCTGAAGAATATTTTCGAGACGCCGCAAAAAATAGTACGCGTCAATTAACCCTTGTCGATCTTCCGCACTAATAAACGCCAGTTCTTCAAGACGCTGGTAAGCCGCCTCCAGAGGACGAACTTGTAATTCAGGGTGCCGCCCACCGTGGATCAGCTGTTTACACTGAACGATAAATTCTATTTCCCGAATACCGCCATAACCGCGCTTAATATTGCTTTGTAAATTGCTGCGCAGCGTCTCAGCGGCAATCATTGCGCGCATTTCGCGCAGCGCCTGTAAGGCGCCATAGTCGGTGTACCGGCGATAAACAAAAGCGCGCTTGAGTTCTTCCAGGGGTTTTTGATTTTCGGCCGACCCGGTTAAAGCTCGAGCCTTGATCATGGCGTAGCGCTCCCAATCACGGCCATGTTGCTGGTAGTAAACCTCCAGTGCGTTGTAATTCACGACCAGCGGGCCACTGCTACCGAAGGGGCGCAGCCGCATGTCTACCCGAAATACAAAGCCGTCAACGGTCTTAGCGTCTAGCAACTTGATGACCAGTTGACCAACCCGAATAAAAAACTCCTGATTACTGAGGGTTTTTTTACCTCCCTGAGTCTCACCCGCTTCGGGGTAGGAAAAAATGAGGTCAATATCTGAAGACAGGTTAAGTTCGCCACCGCCCAGTTTGCCCATACCCAAGACCACCAACTCTTGAGGCTCACCAGACCACTCACCTACAGGGTGACCAAAGCGCTGGGACAATTTAGCGGTCGACCAGCGCACCGAAAACTGAATCGTAATATCGGCTAACTGGGTCAACGCCTGAAAGGTCTCACTGAGGGTGACGCGACCGGATAATTCACCAGCAACAATTTTTAGCATTTGCCGGTTGCGGAATACGCGTAAGGCCGACATGACAGCGTCTTCACTCGCGTTATCGAGGACCAGCTGACTCAGCGTGTCTTCCCAGGACTCGCCCTCAAGATCGCTGCAGCGAAATAATCGGCCAGCCTCAAGCTCAGTCATCGCCCAGTCACGATGTCGAATAAACTGATCGCGGAAAAATTCACTGGTTGCCAGAAGCCGATCAAAATCAGTGGCCAAGGTGGGGTCTGCCAGTGCCACCTGCAGACGGTTCCAAGCGGAAGCCTCTAACTGATCTTTAAAATACGCCCAGCTGTTCGCTAGCGTGGCGGTGAGCACCGGTGGCACCACGGCCTGCTCAGTCATCAAGGGCAGGGGCTACGCGCATGACCTCTTCGAGCGTCGTTTCACCTCGAGCAACTTTTTCGGCACCTGCCACTCTCAAAGGCACCATACCGGCAACCACCGATCGGTCTCGAATTTGACGAATATCATGGCTATCGGTAATCACACTCTGGACACCAGCGTCGGCCACCAGCACCTCATAAATACCCTCGCGACCCCGGTAACCCGTATCTCTACAGGCCTTACAGCCCACCGGGCGGTAAAGTGCCTCAGGCATAGCCATCGGATAATCACCCACCAACGACTGCCAGCCGTCAACGTCTGTGGGTTCAAGCTGCTTACAGTGACTGCAAAGGGTTCTAACCAAGCGCTGGGACATAACGCCCCGAACGGTGGCACGAATGAGAAACGCGGGTACACCCAATTCGACTAACCGTGAAATCGCGCCGGGGGAGTCATTGGTGTGCAGAGTACTGAGCACCAAGTGTCCGGTCAGTGCGGCCTGAATCGCCATATTCGCGGTTTCGAGGTCGCGAATTTCGCCCACCATAATAATATCCGGATCTTGTCGCATCAGCGCTCGAACACCGGAGGCAAAGTCTAGATCAATTGAGGCATTTACCTGCATCTGATTAAAGGCGGGCTCCACCATTTCAATGGGGTCTTCAATAGTGCAAACGTTGACATCGGCGTTCGCGAGCCTCCGCAAAGTGGAATAGAGCGTTGTAGTTTTTCCCGAGCCCGTAGGGCCTGTTACCAAAACAATACCTGTGCCCTGTTCAATAATGCTATGCCAACGCTGGTCGTCGTCGCCCCGCAGACCCAGCTCTTCAAAGGTTTTGAGCAACACGTCAGGGTCAAAGATGCGCATGACTAATTTCTCACCAAATGCCGTTGGCAAGGTCGAAAGACGCAGCTCCACTTCGCTGCCATCGGGTGTGCGGGTTTTCAGGCGTCCGTCCTGAGGGCGGCGTTTTTCCGCCACATCTAACCGCCCAAGAATTTTAAAGCGGCTGGTCACTGCAGACGCCACTGCAGCAGGTAACTCGTAAACTTTATGCAGTACACCATCGATACGAAAACGAACGTTTCCTTGTTCCCGGCGCGGTTCGATATGGATGTCACTCGCGCGCTGCTCAAAGGCATATTGTAGAAGCCAATCAACAACGCTCACGATGTGTTGGTCGTTGGCATCGAGCTCCGACTTATCCCCCAGCTGCACCATGGCTTCGAGGTTCGAAAGATTGCCGCCGCCGCCCTGATTCAGCGCGCGCGCACCCTGAACCGAGCGTGCCATAACATAGAATTCTTTTGTGTACCGCGCGATATCCCGAGGATCTGCCAGTACCCTGCGAATGGGGCGTCGCGTTGCGTGTTCAAGATCACGCACCCAACCGGTAACCCAGGGCTCGCTGCTCGCGATCGTGACCGTCATATCGTCGACGGCTACCGCAAGAATTTGGTGGCGCTCGGCAAAAGCCTCCGACATAACCTCCGCAACCGCTTTGGTGTCGATTTTAAGCGGATCAATATCAAACACCCCTAGCCCGGTTTGCTGGGCAAGAAACTCCAGTAATGCTGCCATATCCAAAATCTCACCGTCGGCGCTTACGTCGGATAACTTTTGCTCTGCCAGAAACGGGAGTGGGGCTAGGCGCATCTGCCGCATGGATTTGAGCCGCACCAAATCTTTAGCCGATAAGCGCCCCGCTCGCGTCAACCCTTCGGCAAGGCTGATCATATCTAAGCGGGACTCCGGAGGTATCATCATGTGATCAGTCATAGCTGCAGTTTACGCGCTGAAAAATCCCTGTCACCGTTAAACCGGCAACTCCTTTGTCTTTTTAATAGGCCGCTAAGCATGGCGTGCCGAGGCCTTTGTTACTTCGAAATCGGTTCAATAACAACAATCATTGCGCCGTGGGGCTCGCCAACCGCTAAGGAGAATCGGGTGGTTGGGGTCAAATAACGCCCAAGAACCCAACGTAAACAGCTAGACAGGCACCGGCCGTCCCAGGGGAATGTGCTAACCCAGCCAAAAATTCCCAAGATTCTGTGGGTGGCTTTCGGGTAGTCTCGCGTTTTGAAAACTAACTAAGTTGACCTAAGAGACTCAATACCTTGGCCTCCTCCACCCATCACATAGACTGGTTTCGACACACCAGTCCCTATATCCGAGCCCATCGGGGTCGGACCTTTGTGATTTATTTGGGCAATGGTGCTTTAGAAAGTGACCAATTTAATAATCTGATCAGTGATCTCTGCCTACTGCACCTACTGGGTATTCGGTTGGTGCTCGTTCATGCAACGCGCAGCGAGGTCGAGCAGGCACTGATCGCACTGGGTATTACCGGACAGTTGCACCAAGGCATTCGAATCACAGATGCCGAGGTTCTCGGTGTGGTACGAGACGTTTCTGCAACACAACGATTGCAATTAGAAAGTCAGTTGTCCCAAGGGCTCCCCGATTCGCCAATGCACGGGGCTCGCCTTCGCGTGGTCAGCGGTAACTTCATCACCGCAAGGCCTGTTGGTATCGTCGACGGAGTCGACTTTCTTTTTACCGGCGCTGTGCGTCGGCTTGACGCAGTAGGCGTGGCGGCCGCCCTCGATAATCAGGCCATTGTGCTGTTATCTCCCCTGGGTTTTTCTACCACCGGCGAAGTCTTTAACTTGAGTGCTGACGAGGTAGCAACGGCTGCAGCCATTGCACTGGGCGCCGATAAATTGATCTTCATGGATAATACCGAAGGGTTAAAAGACGACCTGGGTGCCCTGGTACGCCAATGCACAGTGGCCGCTGCCCGGGCACTTGCCATCGAAGACCCCATACAAGCCAGTCAGCGTGATGCCGCCTGCCGCGCCTGTGAACAGGGGGTCAGTCGCGCGCACTTCCTGAGCTACGCCCACAACGGAGCACTTATTGAGGAACTCTTTAGCCACGATGGTGCCGGAACGTTAGTGAGCGAGGCGGTCTTCGAGCAACACCGTAGAGCCAGCGTTGACGATATCGCGGGTGTGCTGGACCTAGTGAGGCCCCTCGAAGAAACTGGGGTATTAGTCCGTCGCTCCCGAGAGCTTTTTGAACAGGAAATCGCCAACTTTACCGTGCTGGAACGCGATGGCCGGGTATTGGCTTGCGCGGCACTGTATCCTTTTGCAGGTAGTCAGACCGCTGAAATCGCCTGTATTGCAACCCACCCCGACTATCGCGATGGTGGTCGAGGTATGCATCTGCTGGAATTGCTAACAGCACAGGCTAAAGACCAAGGCATCCGGCAACTCTTTGTGCTCACCACCCAAACCACCCACTGGTTCATTGAGCAGGGATTCGTCAATGCCAGCCTCGACCAGCTGCCGACCGAGCGTCAGGCGCTCTATAACTTACAGCGAAACTCCAAAGTCCTGATCAAGAACCTCGACTGATCGGTCTTAGCTGTTAGAATTCCCGCCCAACCCGGGAGAACAGAGCATGCCCCAATACCGATCTAAAACATCGACCGCTGGACGCAACATGGCGGGTGCTAGAGCACTCTGGCGCGCCACCGGCATGACCGACGGCGATTTTGAAAAACCGATTATTGCCGTGGTGAACTCGTTCACACAGTTTGTTCCTGGCCATGTGCACTTAAAAGACATGGGTCAACTGGTCGCCCGAGAAATCGAAGCCGCCGGTGGCGTTGCTAAAGAGTTCAACACCATCGCCGTGGATGACGGTATTGCTATGGGTCACGACGGCATGCTCTATAGCCTGCCCTCTCGAGACATTATTGCCGACTCTGTGGAATACATGGTCAACGCCCACTGCGCCGATGCCATGGTCTGTATTTCCAACTGCGATAAAATCACACCGGGCATGCTCAACGCCGCTATGCGCCTCAACGTTCCCTGTGTTTTTGTCTCTGGCGGGCCCATGGAGGCCGGTAAGACAAAGCTATCTGAACATAAACTCGATCTCGTAGACGCCATGGTCATTGCGGCTGATGACTCTGCAGACGACGCTACGGTTGAGGCCTATGAGCGCTCTGCCTGCCCAACCTGTGGCTCCTGCTCGGGCATGTTCACCGCCAACTCCATGAACTGTCTCACCGAAGCACTGGGTTTAAGCCTTCCAGGAAATGGCTCTTTACTGGCCACTCATGCCGATCGTGAGGCCTTATTTAAGCGCGCGGGACGGGTCTCTGTGGCGCTGGCACGGCGTTGGTATGAGGAAGACGACCCCTCGGCACTGCCTCGCAACATAGCCAACCGCCAAGCCTTTGAAAACGCCATGTGTCTGGATATTGCGATGGGAGGCTCCACCAACACTATTTTGCATTTATTGGCGGCGGCACAAGAAGCCAACCTCGATTTTTCTCTGACCGATATCGACGCTCTGAGCCGGCGGGTACCCCAGTTGTGTAAAGTTGCGCCCAGTACACCGCTTTACCACATGGAAGATGTTCATCGTGCCGGAGGTGTCATGGCGATACTCGGCGAGCTCGCCCGGGGTGGCCTCATCGATACCAGCACCCACACCGTGCATACCGCATCCCTCGGTGAAGCGCTTTCAGAGTGGGATATTGCACAAACCAACAACGCCGATGTTCACAAGCTTTTTTCCGCTGGGCCCGCTGGCATACCGACGCAGCAAGCCTTCAGTCAGGCGACGCGGTGGCCCAGCCTTGATCTCGATCGTGCGGGAGGCTGCATCCGCGATGTTGCCCATGCCTATTCCCAGGAAGGCGGCCTCGCGGTGTTATTCGGCAATATTGCTGAAGACGGTTGCGTGGTTAAGACCGCAGGGGTCGATGACGATGTCTTGTGTTTCAACGGTCCAGCTCACATCTGTGAAAGCCAGGAGGCCGCCGTTGCCGACATTCTGGAAGATCGCGTTGCTGCCGGTGCTGTAGTTATCATTCGTTATGAAGGACCTCGAGGTGGACCGGGTATGCAGGAAATGCTGTATCCCACCAGCTACCTAAAGTCGAAAGGGCTGGGTAAAGCCTGTGCACTGGTTACCGACGGCCGCTTTTCCGGGGGCACCTCGGGGCTATCAATTGGCCATGTGTCACCCGAGGCAGCCGCAGGGGGCGCGATTGGCTTAGTACAGACTGGCGATACCATCGCGATCGACATTCCTAATCGGCGGATTGATGTAGTACTGGACGCCGCAGCCCTTGATCAGCGAAGAACGCAAATGGATGCATCAGAGAAACCCTGGCAGCCCCAGGCAGCACGCCCAAGACAGGTCAGCGCCGCCTTGAAAGTTTATGCCCGCATGGTGACCAGCGCCGACAAAGGAGCCGTCAGGGATTTATCGCTGTTGGACTAAAAGGTTGGGCCTGTGCCACTAGCGCGGTAAAGTCTTCGCGATAGTCGTCGATTTTCCGCCGTAGGCGACGGTCCTGCTTTGGCGTACGCAAGTTAATCACCTCGGTGAATATCGCCTGCGATAATGCGCTGTTGTGGGCATAAACCGCAACATACTCCAACGACCTCGCGGCCTCTCGCCTTGCGAGCACCCCATGAACCTCAGAGGGCCAACTCGCCGTATCACGGGCAATCACATCGGTGAGCTCAGCGGTCCAGCGGGCTCGATCTTCAATCCAGACGCCATCAAACCGCTGATAGTCCCGGGTATAAAGCGCTAATGTCTCTTTTTGGGACTCCGTGAGCCTGCCCAAAAACTTACTCAGGTTATCGGCAAATTGTTCTTCGACATTTTTACGATAAGCCTCGTCAGATCGCGACAACAACCGCTCTCGCTGTTCATCCTGTTCGTCCTCAAGGGCCAGCATGAACTCTTGCCGCTGGGCGAGGGTTAACGTAGCACCAAAGTCGATCATTAAGTCGAGAATACGAACCTCAAGACGATCCGCTGCAGCGGACAATTCAGCAAACAAGGTTTTGACGGCTTCGGCATCTAAGCTGGGGTCAAGGCTGCGCTCAAAATTTGTGAGCAGCTGCGCGTAACTCGGCAACTCCTCACGGCGGTGCCATTCGAGTAATTGATCGATCCGGCCTTGAAAGTCGGCGGACTGCTCGCGATTGAGTGTGACATAGTCATCAACGTACCAATCGATCAGCGTGTCTAGTCTGTTATAAAAAAACCGCGTGCCAGAGCAAGCGGTTATGGTCAAAAGCATGACCAGAACAAGGACGCCTTTAGCGCCACATGGGTATCGTACCTTCAACATTTGTGGGATCCCGTGGTGAGGGTTCTTCGATGTAAACTTGATCTCTACCTTTGCGCTTGGCCTCGTACATTGCTCGGTCAACGCGCAACAGCCAGTCTTCAGCAGAATCAACCGCTGTCACATCGCAAATCCCAATACTGACCGTGACTCGCCGATCAGGAATGACCTCTTGTGATGCAATTTTGCTACGTAACTCATCGGCAATTTTTCGTGCCGTCTGGGCACCCACCTCGCTCAAAAGCACCACAAACTCCTCACCACCCAAGCGGAAGAGCATGTCAGCACCTCGAATCCTGCTATCTATTAACGCCACCATGGCCTTTAAAACCCGGTCGCCCTCGACGTGACCCATCTCGTCATTAATGCGCTTAAAATAATCGATGTCGAGCAACAACAGTGACGAAAGCCTCGCGTAGCGATGATAGTCCGCTAAATGCCTGCGAGTTTGTGGCAACAAATACCGCCGATTGTAAGCACCCGTCAGAGGGTCTGTGAGCGCGAGATCGGCAAGCTCGTCGGTCTGACGCGTCTGTAATTGCATGATCGCTAAGCTTAAAAGCCACGTTGAAAAAATGGCGGCATCAAATGCCAAACCCTGTCCAAAACCCTGCCAGCCATGTGCCCAAAACAGTGCGCCTAAGGTAACAAGCCCACCCCCAAGCGCTATTACAAATGGCAATAGCGCGGTCAACGCAATCATCAGCAGAAAAACCCACAGTTCCTGATAGACAGATCCAAGTTTTATCGACCAGACAACGGTAATGAGGGTTATGAGCAGCGCAAAGACCGGCGGGATTAGAATTTTTTCATGGCGAAACAGGCGAAACATGGTCGCGGCCAGTAATAGCGTAACAACGCCGGAAAACGTATCGAGAGCCAAAGGGCTAGGTGTGCTTAACAGGCTTTCTGTTAACACCATCGCGGTGGCAAAAAACATGACGGGCAACAGCAAGCGATACAGAATCACACGGCGCTTGTGCTGCACATCTTCGGGTTCAAAACCCTGTGAAGCGTCGGTATCGGTTCTTAGCAGACTACGCCAAAAACGCGCCGGTGACTTAAAGCCCGTCGCGTCATATAGCGGTATCTCTTGCTCCCGATTAATCATGTACCCGCGCTCTTGGCGCCACTCATACTCAGTTGCTTTAGTGTGACACAAGGAACCGTGTATAACAGCCGTAAAGCGCCATTGAAAATCAAGCAGCATTCTCGGTTAGCTGGCGGTGGCCTTGCAGCGCCGAGAGAATAGCGTTCAAGGTTGCCTGCACAATGTCGTTGCTGCGTCCAACACCGCAGGGCCTTGCCCCTTCAATATTCAGCTGTACATAGCACACAGCCTCAGCGTCAGAGCTCTGACCGAGAGTGTGCTCACTGTACTCAACCAACACTATATTTTTGCCGGTCACCTGCTCCATGGCATCGATAAAGGCGTCAAGGACTCCCGTACCGCTGCCCTGAATCCGTGTCTCGCCATCACCCGCCCCCAGTACAGCCGCTAACTGGTGTTCTGTATCGTCTTTTGTGACCTCATACCGACCCAAACTCCAGGCTCCTGGGACATTTAAGTATGTATCGCAAAAAAGCTGGTGAATTTGATCTGAGGCCACCTCTGCTTCGCTTTGCTCTGCAAGATGTTGCACGGCGCCACTGAAATCAATCTGCAACCATCGCGGCAAGTCATAACCGTGGTCTCGATATAAAACATAAGCCACCCCTCCCTTGCCAGACTGGCTGTTAATACGAATAACCTCCTGATAGGTGCGTCCAATATCGTGGGGATCAATCGGTAGGTAAGCCACATCCCAGGCATCTTCATCGCCCCGTAGAGCGAGACACTTATTAATGGCGTCTTGATGACTGCCCGAAAATGCCGTGAAGACCAACTCTCCGGCGTAAGGATGGCGAGGGTGCACCGGCAACTGCGTGCAGTCCCTGACCGTCGCAATAATCGCGTCCATGTTGTCAAACTTCAGCTCAGGATCGATGCCCTGACTATAGAGGTTCATCGCCATAGTCACGATATCCATGTTGCCTGTGCGCTCGCCGTTACCCATCAGGGTACCCTCAACACGGTCAGCGCCCGCCATGACGCCTAGCTCTCCCGCGGCTACCGCACAACCACGGTCGTTGTGGGTATGAAGTGAAATCAATATCGCCTCGCGGTTAGCCACATGATCGCAAAACCATTCAATTTGGTCGGCGTAGATATTGGGCGTACTCATCTCAACGGTAGCAGGGAGATTAATAATGACCGGCTGCTCCGGTGTTGGGCTAAGCACCTGATTAACCGCATCACAAATTTCCACGGCAAAATCCAACTCAGTACCGGTAAAACTCTCGGGGCTGTACTCAAAGGTCCACTCTGTCTCTGGGTGACGGTCGGCCTCTGCCTTCACCAGCTTGGCGCCTTCAACAGCGATTTCAGTAATGCCGGCCTTATCGAGCTTAAAAACATCTCGGCGTTGAACCGTCGACGTCGAGTTATAAAAGTGCACGACCGCACGCTTGACCCCACTTAAAGCTTCAAAAGTTTTAGCAATAAGCTCCGCTCGAGCCTGCACCAACACCTGCACAGTGACATCATCGGGAATGCGATCTTCGGTAATGAGCTTCCTCAAAAAATCAAAGTCATGGCTTGAAGCCGAGGGAAAACCAACCTCAATCGTTTTGAAGCCAATGTCTAAAAGCTGCTCCCACAAGCGCAGTTTTTGTTGCGCGTTCATGGGCTCTACAAGAGCCTGGTTACCATCGCGAAGATCAACAGAACACCACTGAGGTGCGCGATCGATGGTGCGGTCAGGCCAACGTCGATCCGCTTTGGGGATTGGCGCAAAAGACCGGTATTTACGGGCGTCAAAATTCGAGGGCGCGTTAGGCTTCATGGTAAAACTCTCTGGGTAAAATATTGGCTTAGTGTACCGCGGGTTTATGAGCTTTTTTGTCTAAATAGACCAATAAATTGCCATTTGCGAGCAGTTATTGGTAATATATTGGCAATATTTTAGCGGAAAACTCTAAAAATGCCGGAAGCCGAAATCGATCGAATAGACCTGAAAATTCTCGATTTATTACAGCGCAATGCGGGCCTTAGTAACCTAGAGCTCGCTGATCGCGTCGGATTAACGCCAACACCCTGTGCTCGACGGGTAAAACGCCTAGAGGCGGCTGGGATCATCGTGGAGCGCATCACCTTGTTGGACCAGTCAAAATTAGGCTTGGCGCTGACCGCCCATATCGGCATTACCATGGACGAACACACACCCGAACGATTCGCGGCCTTTGAAGAAGAAGTTGCCCAATACCCCGAAGTCATGGAGTGCTGTGTTGTCACCGGACAAAGCGCCGACTACCTGATTAAGGCCGTGGTCGCCGACATGGTCCACTATGAAAAATTCCTACTGGGCAGGCTGACAAGAATTCCGGGGGTCTCGGGTGTGCATTCGAGCTTTGAGCTCAGAAAGGTGGTAACCCATGCGGCCCTGCCGCTGAATCACAGCAGCGCCTGAGTGCCAGCGCGCTAAGACTTCTTGGCGAGCTCCTGCTGCACGAGGAAGTCAGCGATCTTCAGCATGTTGGCCTGACTGCCGGCTTTACGGGCCTCAATCAAATACTTACCGTTCACCAAAACCGAGGGCGTACCCGAAATTTTAGCGGATCGCGCTCGGGCTTCTGCTTGGCTGACCTGGCTATTAACCCCAAAAGAATCAAAGGCACGATCAAAGTCTTCAGCGGGGACACCATTGGCGGCAAACAGTTCACGAATTGCCCCTTTTGACCCCAGACGATTCCGCTCCACGTGCATGGCTTTGAAAATAGCATCATGCATGGGTACCAGTACGCCCAAAGTCTCGGCGGTAAAATACGCCTTTGCATGCAGCTTCATGCCGTCGTTCCAGGCGGCGGGTGAGGGCTGAAGGCGCGAGCCCTCGGGCAATTTTTGTTTCCACGCCTGAAGCATGGGCTCAAAAGTGTAGCAGTGCCCGCAACCGTACCAAAAAAACTCGGTAACGATTACCTGATCCGTAGGCCCGACCCGCACGGCGGGGCTGACAACGGTGTAGTGCTCTCCTTCCTGCCATGAAGTCTCTGCCCAAGCCATACTAGGCACAGCCATCATAGCGACAATTGCCATTAAAATATTACGCCGAATTGTCATCATAACCGTCTCCACTGTCTTGCATAGCTGGTGGTTATCCATCAGCGCGTCAATCGAATTGTTAGCGCCAGAGAGCCTACCTATGTCAGGCCTTAGACCTGTTCAGGCGGCCTGAGGTTCCCCTGCCCAATTAGCGAAGGCCCGCAGCGTAACTTGCCACCGCTTCGATTTCTTTATCACTCAGCTCAAATGCCGTTGTGCGCATTATTTTACTGTCGCCATCGTTGGTGCGCCCAGCAGGATCTTCATAGCCTGTACGGAACATTTTCAATTGGGCAGCGATGTAGCTTGGGTGCTGACCGGCGAGACCAGGGAATCCACCCGGACCATTGCCCTTGCCTGAGGGACTGTGACAGCCCGAGCAGGCCGCGACCTTGCGCTCCATAATGCCAGCCATATAAACCTTTCGGCCCAGCTCCATCAAATCTGCGTCCGCCAACTCGGGGGTTCGGGTTTGTTGATCGTAAAACGCCGCAATATCTGCGAGGTCTTGGTCAGACATATTGTCTACCTGACCAGCCATTGCCGCGACGACACGACGTCCGTCCCGAATGTCCTTCATTTGCTTCAGCAGATACTTGTCTCCCAAACCTGCAAGCTTGGGAAAGTTAGGCACGACACTGTTGCCGTCTGCACCGTGGCAAGCACCACAAGTGACGGCCTTCGCCTCACCTGCGATCGCATCACCCTGCATCATATCTCCAGCGTGAGCCAACGAAGTCACTAGCACTAAGGCTACCGTTGCGATTGTTTTAACCATAATTCGCTTCCCCTATGGGGTTCCTATATCTCAATCTAAATTTACGATTCGCTTGAAGCCATGTAACTGATGAGCTCTCGATAGTCTTCATCGCTACAATCAGAGCAAAGCCCCGTGGGTGGCATTGCATTGAGTCCCTTTTTAACCGACTCCATTAAAACGTCCATACCCTTTGCAATACGCGGCTCCCATGCCTTCACGTCACCCGTCTTTGGTGCTCCGGCCGCACCAGAAGCGTGGCACATGGCACAAGACCTTCCATACTTGCCCATATCGGGCTCCGCGAGAACCGGCATCACTGACGCAGCGACTATAAAAGCTCCCAATCTAAGGGCCTGCCGCAATACCGTTTCTGTGTTCATACCCTGTCCTCATTATGCGCCGTGGTGGCCAAAGAGCACCACAACCCGCTTTAACCCACTTTTGGGCTTCGCCCTTTAATTCCGGCGTGGCATTATAGACAATCACCCCTCGGGACAAAAGCCAATCATGGCACTAGATTCAACCCCCCAAAACCCCCTGCCGAATATCGATTTTCGTGTGGCTTCTTTCCTGCAAAGCGCGAGTAACCTTGGCAACGCACCCTCCGATACGGGCTCTGAAGTCGCCTTTGCAGGGCGCTCCAACGCCGGTAAATCTAGTGCTATCAACACACTAACGAGCAATAAAAAGCTGGCGCGAACCAGTCGAACTCCCGGGCGCACTCAGCTGATCAACTTTTTTTCACTGAGCGACAGCCAGCGGCTGGTCGATTTACCCGGCTACGGTTACGCCAAGGTTCCCCTTAAAATGAAGCAAGAGTGGAATCGGCATATGACCGACTACTTACAAAGGCGGGAGAGCCTACGGGGTCTTATCTTGCTTATGGACATTCGACACCCACTCACCGAGGCCGATGAGCAAATGATTGGCTGGGCTTCGAGTGCACAAATGCCGGTCCACGCGTTACTCACAAAGGCCGACAAGCTGAAGCGTGGCCCAGCAAAAGCCACTTTACTCAGCGTGCAAGCCCGATTGCTAGAGTTTGGCGATTTAGCCAGCGCGCAGCTTTTCTCATCGCTAAAGGGGGATGGCCTACCCGCACTGCGCACAAGGCTAAAAACCTGGTTAACCGACGACTCAGTCTTTGAAGAGCCCGACCCACCCGCTGATCAGTGAGCTTCGTCCCAGTTGATGCCCACCCCAGTCTCAACTAACAAGGGGACATCAAGAGAGGCGACATCTGCCATTAAGCTCGGTATCGCTGCGGTCAGTTTAGCCACCTCTGTATCGGCCACTTCAAACACCAGCTCATCGTGAACTTGCATAATCATTAAAGCATCGATATTTGCAGTACCTAGCCATTCATCTACGGCAATCATAGCCATTTTGATAATATCCGCAGCAGTACCCTGCATAGGCGCATTGATGGCCGTACGCTCTGCCGCCATCTGCCGTTGCTTATTACGCGCATTAATTTCAGGCAGATACAAACGACGACCAAACAAGGTCTCGACATAGCCTTGGCTATGAGCGAGCTCTCGAGTCTGGGTCATGTAGTTAGCTACCCCCGGATACCGCTCAAAGTACCGATCGATATATGTCTGTGCTTCATGACGGCCCAGGCGCAGCTGCCGTGCCAGGCCAAAGGCTGACATGCCATAAATAAGCCCAAAATTAATGGCTTTAGCCTCGCGCCGCTGATCGGTAGTCACGTCTTCGAGGGAGACACCAAAAACCTCGGCAGCGGTTGCGCTATGCACATCAAGATTGGCCGCAAAAGCGCCAAGAAGACCCTGATCCTGAGACAAGTGCGCCATAATCCTCAGTTCAATTTGTGAGTAATCTGCGGCAACAATACTCCGTCCTGTTGGCGCGCAAAAAGCCTGCCGAATACGTCGGCCCTCTTCAGTTCGAATAGGAATATTTTGTAGGTTAGGGTCAGAGGAAGACAGGCGACCTGTAGCAGTCACTGCCTGATGATAAGAGGTGTGCACTCGCCCGGTGCCGGGGTCAATCATTTCGGGCAGCCGGTCGGTGTAGGTCGATCGAAGTTTGGAGAGGCTGCGGTACTCCATCAATACGGCGGGCAATGGATAATCGAGCGCTAGCTCAGCAAGCACTTCTTCTGCTGTAGAGGGCGCACCCTTGGGGGTTTTTTTCAGCACAGGTAGCTCGAGTTTCTGAAAGAGTATTTCACCCAGCTGCTTGGGCGACCCAAGATTGAAGGACTGCCCTGCAAGATCATGAGCGCTCTGCTCGAGGGTGGCCATACGCTCACTCAGCTCGTGGCTTTGATCAGCCAGACGCTGACGATCTACGCGAGCACCATTACGCTCAATACGGGACAAAATAGGCACCAGTGGCAACTCAATCGTGCGATAAAGCTTGCTGAGGCACGCGTCACTCTCGAGTTTTGGCCACAGGGTTTCGTGCAGCTTTAAGGTAACTGCCGCATCTTCAGCGGCGTAAGGCGCGGCCTGCTCAATCGCAACGGCGTTGAAGGTAATTTGTTTCGCACCCTTACCAGCGACTTCCTCAAAATGCGTCGTCTTTTGTCCCAGATATTTAAGCGCCAGGGTATCCATATCATGGCGACTGCCGACGGCATCCAATACGTAAGACTGCAGCATGGAGTCATGGGCAATGCCACGCAGGGTAATGCCATAATTGGCGAGAACATTGGCATCATATTTAAGGTTTTGACCCACCTTTAGCCGCTGGGAATCCTCTAGAAGCGGTCTTAATCGCCCCAAAACCGTGTCACGATCCAGCTGCTCAGGCGCCCCCGGATAATCATGGGCTAACGGTATATACGCGGCCCGGTCTGTCGCAACGGCAACTGACACGCCCACAATTTCAGCCTGCATATAATTGAGGCTGGTAGTTTCTGTATCGAAAGCAAACAAGGGCGCCGCCTCAATAGCCTGTATCCACTCGTCAAGCTGGGATGCCTCAAATACGGTAATCACATCCAGTGGCGGAGGTGGCGGCTCGACGGGGCTCGCCTCGCTAGGTGAGTCAACTTCGCCGTCAGTCAACGCCTCCGATAACCACCCCTTAAATTCAAGCTCTTTGTACCACTGAGTCAGTGCTGCTGCGTCAGGGGCTTTCGCGATTAGGTCATCGGTCGACAGTTCCAGGGCGCAGTCTGTCTTGATCGTTGCCAGTCGATAGGACAGCTCTGCGGACTCCCGATGCTCCGCGAGACGCGCCCCCAGTTTTTGAGCGCCACGCACAGGAAGATCGGCAACCCGGGACAGGTCTGCGTAAATATCGTTCAGACCGCCTAAATTTTGCAGCAGGGCCAACGCCGTCTTTTCGCCGACGCCAGCTACGCCGGGAATGTTATCGACCTTGTCTCCCTGAAGCGCGAGCAAATCAATAATAAGCTCAGGTGGCACACCAAATTTCTCAACCACACCGTCATGATCCATCGTGGTATTCGTCATGGTGTTAATAAGCGTTACGTGGTCGCCCACCAGCTGCGCCATATCTTTGTCGCCGGTTGAAATCAAAACCGACTGCTGGCGAGCTGCTGCCTGCAAGGCCAGTGTGCCAATCACATCGTCGGCCTCAACGCCGCTGACGCAAACCAGCGGCAACCCCATCGCGCGAATCATGGCGTGAATCGGCTCTATCTGTTCACGCAACTCTTCGGGCATGGGGGGGCGGTTGGCTTTGTATTCGGCGTAGATCTCGTTGCGAAAGGTCGGGCCTTTGGCATCAAAGACCACAACAACTTGATCTCCGGGGTAATCGGCTACAAGCCGCCGAACCATGCCTACAACGCCCTTAGCCGCTCCGGTATTTAGCCCTTTAGAGTTCGTTAATGGTGGCAGAGCGTGATACGCACGAAACAGATAAGAAGAACCATCAATTAAAATGAGTGCAGCACTCATGATCTCAATCCTCCCAAAGGTAGCGCGCTGATCGGTAGGTCACCTTGGCTTTTGCTAAATCTAGGGGCGCTTTAAAAAAGCCGTGGTAATCCCCCCTCGGATTTATCAACACCACATTGGCGCTGTGGTCCAGCTGGTAAGTTCCATCGGGAGCGGTAACCTTTCTAAAAGGCGCGTTAAAACTTCTCGCAAAACTGAGCACCTTAATAAAGTCTCCCGTCACACCCGTAAACGTAGGATCAAAGTACGGGATGTACCCCGCCAGCACCTCAGGTGTATCCCTTGCCGGATCAACCGTTACCATAACGACTTGGGTATCGGCCGCCTCAGTGGTTTCCAGCTCTTTCTTCAGCGTTGCTAAGAACGACAATGTCGTGGGACAAATATCAGGACAGTGGGTAAACCCAAAAAACAGGAGTGTCCAATGGCCTTTTAAGTTTTCCTTGGTGAAGGGTGCACCCCGTTGATCAATCAGGGTAAAGCCACCGGGGTCTCTCGGCGTATCAAAAACATACAGCCCATTAATTTGCATCTCGGTCAGAGTCATGACTCTGGGCTGTTGAATCCGATTGACAAAACTCACCAAAATAACCGCGATAAAAAGCAAAATTCCCGCAACGGTCAGCCAAACTCGGGTTTTTGTAGCCAATGCCAAAATAGAGGACTCCGCAATTTTTGCCGGGTTAAATCATTAACCCCAGTAACCAGTGGTCAACCAGCATGATGATAAACAGCGCTAAAAGGTAGGTAATCGAATACTGAAAGGTTTTCATGGGCGCATTAGCGTTCTTACCACGCATAATCTCGATCGACCAGTACAAGAAAATAACCCCAAGTACCACGGCCCCGGCTAAATAAATAGGCCCACTCATGTGGGTAGCAAAGGGCATAAGCGTAATCAGAAACATAATAATGGTGTAGAGCAAAATATGCAGTGCTGTAAATCCGACACCATGAGTGACTGGCAACATAGGAATACCGACGGAGGCATACTCTTCGCGACGATGTATTGCCAGGGCCCAAAAATGTGGGGGCGTCCAGGCAAAAATAATCAAAACCAAGAGCAGCGCATGGCCATGAATTTCTCCGGTGACTGCGGTCCAGCCCAGCAATGGTGGCGCAGCACCCGCCAAACCCCCAATCACAATGTTTTGAGGCGTCGCCCGCTTTAAAAACATGGTGTAAATGAAGGCATAACCAATAAGACTGGCCACCGTCAATACAGCGGTCAACACATTGACCCAGACCACGAGAACCCAAACCCCCAGTAAAGCCAGTGCCGCCGCGAAAAGAATCGCGTCGCGCTGGGTTATACGCCCCGTTGCTACCGGACGCGTCTGGGTCCTTGCCATCTGCTGATCAATCCGTTCATCGACGATATGATTAATGGCTGCAGCGGCGCCCGCACACAGCGCAATACCCAGATTGCCAAGCACCAACGGTTGCCAGGGTACCCAACCGGGGACAGCCATACACATGCCAATCAATGCCGTAATGATCATCAGCGCAACCACCCGGGGCTTGGTCAGCTCGAGGTAGTCCTGCCAAAGTGGCGTTAAAGGGGCTGTTGATTCAGACATCATCAACCTCCCGAATTTTTAAGGAGAAATTTAAGATCCGCAATGATCGCCTTGTAACCTAGGTCATCCTGAAAGTGCATCATGATCCAGCCGGCAGGGTCGACGAGATACCAACCCCCTTCCTGCTCTGCACCTTGTTGCGGTGCGAATTCAGAAAAAAGCTCCTCAAACACTTCTGGCGCTGTATTGAGTGCCGCCATGCCAGCATGCCCTGCGGAGAGATACTCCAATACCGTCCCAGACTCAAAGTCAGCAGGCCACCCCTCAGGTTTAGGGACTGTGGTGACCATCGATACACCGGCACTCGCATGATCTGCAATAAAGACACGGCGCACCCGGTTAAACTCTCGACCCAAGGCAATGTGTATCTGACGGGTAAACCAAATGCGGCGCTCGCAAGCAGCGTCGCAGGTCGGCCCAGCACTCGCCACCACCAAGGTCCAACGGGGCTCAAGGTCGTCCCAGCGAAAAGGGCGGCCGGCATCATCACTAAACTCGACTTGCTGCAGCTCACGGGGGGGTGAAATCAAAGTGCCATTATTGGCTGTGCCTATCGCACCCACAAGATTCAGATCGCCCTCGACCACAAAATACCAAAGCCAAGAAGCCGCAAGCATCATGGTCAATGGAATACCCGCAATGAGCAATAGAACAGCGCGACCCTGCCCCGGCTTTTCAGACTGTGACGTCATAGTGTTTCCTCAGAATTACGGGCGGGCCTTACCACCACGTAAGAGACTCAGCAGGTTAGAGCTACGCACGATGAAAGCGAGCAGCAAAACTCCCGCCATGGTAAACCATTGAACCGCATAACCGGTGTGCTTCTCGGGGGATTGATTAATAACCGCCCAATTTGCGGAAAACGCTAGCGGGTCTTCGGAAGCAATACGCACCAGCACCGGCAACACGGGCTCGTTTATCCGCTGAGATAGCGCTGGGGCAAAGCTGGCTGCATCGTAATCTTGTACTACCGCAGGAAAATCTGC
>ERZ887851.284-NODE-284-length-52175-cov-6.608596_pt1 | contig 52175 bp, 44 predicted proteins | sample MGYA00521100_ERZ887851 | MGnify/ENA primary metagenome ERZ887851 (study PRJEB32303, sample SAMEA104408602) | aquatic metagenome | biome: Brackish water; feature: Pelagic; material: water | place: Baltic Sea | collected 2014-06-06T16:11:00 | depth 11,444 m ... | reverse complement strand
CATTACTATTTCGTATTGTAAAATGTCGATTACATCCCCTTCTCTCGGAGGCGTCTTAATCTACCAAAACAGATTTTTTGAATTTAACTTTTAGACTACAGGCCCTTTTCTTCGATCAGTCTTGCCATTTCATCTTGAAGTTTCATCGCTTCTTCTTTTGCTTTTTCAGCAAAATCATTTCCGTTTGAAGCGTACAAAATCCCTCTGGATGAATTTACCAACAATCCACAATCATCGTTCCAACCATATTTCACAACATCTTCAAGTGATCCACCTTGCGCACCAACTCCTGGAACCAAGAAAAAATGATTGGGAACCAATGCTCTCACTTCGCCTATTCCTTCAGCTCTTGTTGCACCAACGACATACATCAAGTTTTCGGGTGTTCCCCATTGGACCGATTTTTTCAATACTTTTTTGAAAAGTTGCTCACCGTTTTTGTCTTCCGTCATTTGGAAATCTAAGGCGCCCTTATTGGAAGTCAAGGCCAAAAGTATGACCCATTTATTTTCGTAGGTAAGGAACGGGGAAACACTGTCTTCGCCCATGTAGGGGGCAACGGTTACCGAATCACAATTCAACGTTTCAAAAAATGTTTTGGCGTAATAAAGTGAAGTGTTTCCGATATCTCCTCTTTTCGCGTCAGCTATTGTGAAGATGTCTTTAGGAATATAATCGATGGTTTTTTGAAGTGACTTCCACCCTTTTACACCGTGACATTCATAAAAAGCTGTATTTGGTTTATAGGCAACGCAATAGTCCTTTGTTGCATCAATAATCGCCTTATTGAATTCAAAAATGGGATCTTCCATTTCCAAAAAATGAGCAGGGATTTTCGTCAAATCAGTATCTAATCCTACGCACAGAAATGATTTTTTTCTTTTGATTTGGGCTACCAGTTCTGCTTTTGTCATGAGTTCTTATTTTTTTGATCCAATTGATAGATGATTCCATCGGAAAGTCCAATTTTCGGAACCAATATGGTGCGACATTTCAAAGCGCGCATAATGTGAGAAAATATTTCCATCGCTGGCACAAGTACGTCGGCTCTATCTGGTTTTAGTTGGAATCGATCGACACGTTGAGCGATAGTCAAAGGTGATAATCCATCGCGTAAATCCTCCAATTTTTTCAATGAAATTGGATCAGCTTGCATAGCCCCGACTAACTTTTGTGCCTTGTTTATATTTCCTCCTGTCCCGTAAACGATGTGATGTTTCGAAAGCTCAATATTCGTTTTCAACCATTCGGTCATATCAGCCCAAACATTTGGATTCACTTTCTCTTTAATGATACGCAAAGTTCCAACTTCAAAAGACTTTGACGCGATTCTTTCGCCGTTCTCGAAAACGCTGATTTCGGTACTTCCTCCTCCAACATCGATAACCACAAAAGGTACTTCAATATCCAAATCAAACAAAGCAAAGGTTCCTAGGATAAGCTCAGCTTCTTCGTCACCAGAAATAGTTTCGATGGAAACGCCCGTTTCAACTTCAATCAAATCACGAACCAGCAAACCGTTTGTTGCTTCCCTCATGGCTGAAGTAGCGCATGCTCTTAGTTCAACGACCTCAAAGATTTCAGATATTAGTCGAAAAGCTTGAATAGTTTTGACGAATTCTGTTTTCTTTTTCTCAGAAATTTCGCCTGTACTAAAAACCTCTTCGCCCAGTCGTAAAGGGATCCGTGTATAGGAAACTTTTTTTATAAATGAATGACCATCTTCTTCCACGACTTCTCCTACGAGCAATCGTGCAGCGTTTGTACCAATATCTATTGCGCCGTATCTCAAAATTCTTAGAGTTCTTTCTTATTAAATACAAAGCTATTCAAAATTTTCTGTCCCGTTTTTCGGTACTTATCATATTCTGATTCTTCGCAAGTAAAAGTTAAAATAAATGCTTCTTGTTGAACTACCCAACAATATTGCTCAAACTTCATATTACGTTTGTTCATGGTGCTCGTGCATATCAATCTTTGAAATTCGGGACCTCCACGTCGAACTCTTTTGTTGACCAATAATTTCCCATTGGGCAGCATCGTTTTTATTTGTTGAATAGTGATTTCGACGAATTTTTTCAAACTCAAATCGAGTTCAGAAACATCTTGAATGATAAGATTTATATTCTCTTGGAAGGTGTCTGTGGTTGAATCTAAACCACTGGTAAAAATGAATTTGGTTCCAAGTTTTACAGATTTATCAATGCTCCAAGAACGAGGATGATGAATTGTATCATTATAGTCTTTGTATTTTTTCCAAAAGAAGGTGAAAGAGGTGTTGAATACCAAAATACCAGTCAATAAAAGAATAAAAAGCAGTCTAAACATTGGGGTTAATTTATAACCGAAAGGTACTAAAATCCTTACTTCTTTCTAAAGAAAATCTTGATGGGAACACCATTAAAATTGAATTTCTCTCGCATTCTATTTTCGATAAAACGTTTGTAACTATCTGGAACATACTGTGGTAAATTACAGAAGAAAGCAAATGCCGGGGCGTGTGTTGGGAGCTGCGTCACGAATTTAATCTTGATGTATTTCCCTTTCAAAGCGGGCGGTGGATGATGATCGATAATGTCCAACATCACATCATTTAATACCGAAGTAGGAATTTTCTTGATTCTATTTTCAAAGACCTCCATTGTTGCCTCCAAAGCTTTATGAATTCTTTGTTTTGTGATTGTCGAAGTGAATATAATTGGAACATCGTTGAAAGGTGCGAGTTGTTCAATCAGATTCTCCTCGTATTCCTTCATGGTTTTATGATCTTTCTCGACTAAATCCCATTTGTTGACCAAAACGACAACTCCTTTCGAGTTTTTTTCAATCATATAGAAAATCTGCAAATCTTGTTTTTGCAAACCTTCTTCAGCGTCTAGCATGAAGATACACACATCTGAATTTTCAATGGCGTTGACCGAACGAAGAACAGAATAGTACTCGATATCTTCGTGCACTTTCGCTTTTTTACGAATTCCGGCTGTATCAATCAAAAGAAAATCAAAGCCAAAAGCATTGTATCTTGTATTGACTGCATCTCTAGTTGTTCCTGAAATGGCAGTTACGATGTTAGAATCTTTTCCGGTCAAAGCGTTTACCAAAGAAGACTTTCCAACGTTTGGTTTACCGACAACAGCAATTTTAGGAAGGCCATCATTTTCAAGACTGGACTCATCTGCAATATCGAATTCGAGAACCATATCGTCCAACAACTCACCCGTTCCGCTGCCGTTTGTAGCCGACATATCGTATACATCACCAAGACCGAATTGATAGAATTCTGAAGACAATCCGAATCGTTCGGTATTATCCACCTTATTGGCAACGATAAAAACTTTCTTTTTGGTTTTACGCAACATTTGAGCAACGACTTCATCCAAATCAACTATACCCGCCATAACGTCAACGACAAAAATGATCACATTGGCTTCATCGATAGCGATTTCGACTTGCTTACGAATTTCGCCTTCAAAAATATCATCTGATCCGCTCACGTATCCACCGGTATCGATAACAGAAAACTGCACGCCATTCCATTCACCACGACCGTATAAACGATCACGCGTCACTCCACTCACCTCTTTGACGATGGCTTTTCTTGACTCCGTCAATCGGTTGAATAAGGTCGATTTTCCGACGTTTGGTCTTCCGACTATTGCTACTACGTTTCCCATTCTAATAAAGTAATTGAGTGAAAAGTGTAAAAGTGCAGAGTCTGATGTTTATTATCTCATTCTACATTCAAAAAATTTACACTTTACACTTTACACTAACGTTTTAATATCCGTATTTCTTTAATTTCTGTTCCGATGCTCTCCAGTCCTTGTCCACTTTCACATACGTATCCAAGAACACTTTTTGATCGATGAACTTTTCAATTTCTAATCGGGCTTCTCGGCCTATTCTTTTGAGCATTTCACCTCCTTTTCCGATGATGATGCCTCGTTGTGTATCTCTTTCTACGATGATCAGTGCTCTGATTTTAGTTATGTTTTCCTCTTCGATATATTCTTCAATTTCGACTTGAGTTGCATATGGTACCTCTTTTCTGGTGTGAATGAACACTTTTTCACGAATGATTTCAGAAACGAAGAAACGCATCGGACGATCCGAAATGGCATCTTTATCGTAATAAGCAGGGCTTTCAGGGAGCAATTCGACAATTCTATCCAAAACACCTTGAATAGCGAAACCGTGAAGAGCCGAAATAGGCATAATCTCAGCATTGGGTAATTTCTCTTGCCAATACGTTAATCTCTCGCCTAATTTTTCTTGATCACTTTTGTCCATTTTATTCACGAGTAACAAAATGGGCACTTTCATTTTGGAAATTTTCTCCAAAGTTTCTGCGTGATTCATTTCGTCCTCATAAATATCCGTGATGAAAAGCAATACATCAGCATCCTGCAATGAGGTGTTGACGTACGTCATCATTTGATCGTGCAATTTATAGGCAGAATTGACTACTCCTGGCGTATCTGAAAAAACGATTTGGTATTCCTCTTCATTCATGATTCCCAGAATACGATGCCGCGTCGTTTGTGCCTTCGAAGTGACGATAGACAATTTCTCGCCCATCAATCGATTCATTAAGGTCGATTTACCTACGTTCGGACTTCCAACTATGCTTACGAAACCTGCCTTGTGTGCCATTTTTTCTTTTGAGGGTGCAAAGATAGACAATTACGAATGAAAGAGTTAGGAAAATCAACTATTGATTCGTTAATTTTGCAAGCTCAATGTTAAAACAAGGTAAATTCTTTCAATTTCTCGAGAAGGTCGACTCAAATTCGGATGTTCCAGAAAAATTTACCTTCCCCTTTTTCTACGAACCTCATCCTTTGGCAATACTTGCTGCTGAAGATTTACAAAAGCATCTTCATACACAAACAGATTGGTCACACGATTTTGGATTAACGGATCCTGATTCTGAAACAGCATTGGGGAAGATGTTCGGTGTTCTTGTTGTTCAAAATTCGGATGGCGAATTAGGTTATTTATCCGCATTCTCGGGAAAACTAGCGAATAGCAATCATTGGCCGAAGTTTGTTCCACCCGTTTTTGATATTCTAGAGAAAGAAGGATTTTATAAAGTAGAAGGGCGTGAGGTAGACGCTTTGACGGACTTAGTTGATGCATCAAAAAGAAATCCGGAGTTGAAAACAACGAAGGAAAAGTTAGAAAAAATTCGAAGCGAACACAAAATAGAAATTGAGGATTACCAAGCTCAAATTCGAGAAAATCGAAAAACTCGAAAAACTAAAAAATTAACTGGACAAAATGAATTATCAAGTGAACCACTTGATGCTTTATTGAAACAACTCACGAAAGAATCCATTGGAGAACAATACTTTTTAAAAGATAAAAAGCGGGAGTGGAAGGAGAAAATTGAAGCTGCGGAATCGGCATATTTTACTTTAAAAAACGAACTTATTTCTTTGAAACAACAAAGAGCCAATCGTTCAGCTGAGTTGCAAAGAAAGATATTTGCCCACTACACTTTTCTGAATGCGAAAGATGAAGTACAATCTTTAATGGAAATTTTTTCTTTTCTAGAAGGTGGATTTCCTCCAGCGGGTTCAGGAGAATGTGCAGCTCCAAAATTATTGCATTTTTCCTATCAGAATAATCTAAAACCAATCTGTATGGCTGAGTTTTGGTGGGGGAAAGCTGCTGCTTCGGAAATCAGAAAACACAAGCACTTTTATCCCGCATGTCGGAGTAAATGCGAACCGATTTTGGGACACATGTTGAAAGGGTTACAAGTAGAAGAAAACCCGATTCTAAAGCATTCTTCTTTTCAAAAAGAAATTGAAATCATTTATGAAGACGAGGCAATTTTGGTGGTGAACAAACCAGATGGACTGCTTTCTGTTCCAGGAAAAACATTAACAGATTCAGTAGACGAACGCATTCAAAAAATCTATCCTCGTAGTGAAACTCCGCTAATTGTCCATCGATTAGACATGGCGACATCAGGATTGATGTTGTTGGCAAAAACGAAAGAAGCACATAAAAAACTACAAGCCCTTTTCATCAAGCGAACTATAAAAAAACGATATGTTGCCATACTGGCCGGAATTTTAGAACAAGATTCTGGAATAGTTGATTTACCCCTTCGACTCGATTTAGACAATCGTCCGCATCAGCTGGTGTGCGAAGAATTTGGCAAAAAAGCGCGGACGGAATACAAAGTTGTGGAGCGCAAAAATGGTCGAACTAGGATTCACTTTTTCCCGATAACAGGTCGCTCTCATCAATTGAGGGTGCATGCTTCACATCCGCGTGGATTAAATATAGCGATTGTCGGCGATGATTTGTACGGCACGAAAGAGGAGCGATTAATGTTGCACGCAGAATGGTTGCAGTTTCGTCATCCTATTACGGAGAAATTAGTTGAGTTTGAGATGAAGGCTGGCTTTTGATGTTAAAACTAAAAAAGAAAGCTCAAACCGAACTCTCTTTTTCTTTGTAGACAGAATCGAAGATATGCCTATGCTTTAATCGTTACTAGTGTTATGCTTTAACACACGGTTCTGTCGCATTAATTATTTTTCTACCATTTTTCATCAAATTCCTTGAATGTTTAAAAAATCAACTCACATTATTTCAACGATTTATGGTTTTCATTTTGTGCGAATTAGGCTTAAAAGAGTGATTTTTTAGTTAATGCGACAGACCCTCAAATACTGGCATAGAAAAAGGCTTTCAGAGAAATCTGGAAGCCTTTTCAAAAGTGGACAGTCCTGCCTGTCTGATTGTCAAAATGACCAACAGAGAACTTGAGACCTTCGGGTTTTTTTAAACAAAAAAAGAGGAGCTCTTTCGAACTCCTCTTTTAAATGGTAGCGGGGACAGGACTCGAACCTATGACCTTCGGGTTATGAGCCCGACGAGCTACCAACTGCTCCACCCCGCAATATATCTTTATTGCTTTTTTATATCAATTTATTTCGCTTATCGTTATAAACGCGTGTGCAAAGATACAGACTTTTTTTCTTTCAACAAGCAAAAAAAGTTAATCTCTGTCAAAATAATAAAGCGAACTGATATGCTGACCATCTTGGATTTCACCTCTTAACTCTGGACGTCTTATTTTTCCTCCATGTCCGCCTATAAAAAACATCATAAAAAACGAAAATAGAGATCCCAAAAGAATTGCCCACAATACTTTTTTATAATCAAGATGTCTATTTCTTGCAACCAAGAACCAAAAGAAACCAGAAATTGTTCCCAAAACCAAAGAAATAATCAATCCATACGTCCCCAATTCTTCATGTTCGTGCAACATATCATGAGATGAACCTGAAAGATGTTCTGTAGCATGCTCGGCTGCTTCTCCTGTCAAATAAGCGGGAATTGTAACTAAACCAACAATAAAAAAAGTCGCCAAACCAACTTTCTGAAGTGTTTTACTGCGCTTTGTTAACCCTAGAAACAATAATATTAGACCGAAAAAAGTGCCTAAAATAGGTATATGATTCAATAAAAGGTGCAAATGCGCTGCTGTCATGTAAAAAAGTATTTTTGGTTAGTACGATAAGAAATACAAAAAAGTTACGTTATCATTTTAATATTACGTGTTAACTTTAACCCGTGAATTACTTTTTACAACTAAAAACCCCAAATATGATACGAATTCTAAGCATTTCGCTTTTCCTCTTTTTTGTGGCTTGCAACTCTAGCAAAAATGATTCTGCAATTGAAGACCAGTCAAAATCTAAAGATGCTACCTCAAATTTAGCTTTGGATGATAAAAAAATACTTATCGATGGTAAAGAGGATCTATTTACCGCCGCCAATAGCTTAACTTATACCCACAATGACGGTTCATATGAAGAAGCGCTTGCTTTTCTAGATGACAAAAAAAACATTTTCAAAGTGGTAGAGAAATTTACGAATGGAATAACCGGAAATTCAGGAACACGCACTTTCTATTTGGAAAACAACAAAAAATTCATGTCGGTTGAACGATTTTTGGACAACGAGAAGGCAAAAGGTGCATTCCGAGAAAGAATTAGCTATTATGACAAAAATGGATCCCCTATTTCTACGAAAGAGCGACTCACTCAATTTGAAGAAAATATAGAAAAAGAAGAATTTAAAGGCGCTAAACCCTATGATTGCTCAATGGAAACAGCAGAACAAGTTCTTAATAACAAAGGAGTTTTCGCAACAACTTTCCAAGGATTCATAGAAAATGGTGATATGACCTATCTTTTAGTTGGTGGATCAGGAAAAACTGGATTTGCTTCGGCGTTAGCAATTCAATTTGTTGACGATCAGATAAACTACCTTCGAAAAAATGAAACGACAGCCATAGGAAAGCCTCTAACTGTTGAATTTGAGCGAATGAGAGATCAAAAGAACATGGAATTCCAACTTTTGATTAACGCTAAAATGGATTAATCATTTACCTTAAATAACGTTCACCGTAGAAATAAAACCGATCACCTATATTCACTGCGCTTTAACATTTTTTGTTGGGGTGTTTCCATTTATTTATAGTTAATTTTGCTCTTTAAAACGAATTTACAATGATCCTACGCTTTACTATTTTTGTGTTTTCTTTAATTCTTTTCACAAGTAATTCTTACTCTCAGGAGATGAATTTGAAGGGGCATGTCTACGACAGCACAGGTACTGTTCCACTCATAAATGCAGTTGCGGTTGCTATCAGAGTGAGAGATTCACTAATGTTAGGATATGAACGAACAGATGCAGAAGGCTTTTTTGAACTGTCTGGATTTGAAGTGGATACCTTCACTTTAATCATAAGTCATCCAAATTACGATGACAAATTTTATTACATTTTCGGTCATTCTGAAAATGATTCTATCAATATTCCAACTATTTCCATGCCTGCGAATTTGCAGGATTTTGATGATGTAGTAATATACGCGAACAAAAATCCAATTTTCTATAATGGAGATACTCTGGTATACATGGCAGATTCATTTCAAGTAGCAGAAAACGCTGTTGTTGAGGACTTACTTAAGAAATTACCAGGTCTTGAAATTGGTGCCGACGGAAAGATTAAATCGCAAGGAAAAAACATTGATCAAGTGTTGGTAGATGGTGACGAATTTTTTGGTTCTGACCCAACGATAGCAACAAAAAATTTGGGTGCCAAAGGTGTTGAAACTGTTCAGGTGTACGAAAAGAAACAAGAAAATTCTGAAGATGGAGAGGAAACTCTGCAAATTCTGGATTTGCGATTAAAAGAAGATGCTAAAAAAGGATATTTTGGGCGAGTCTCCGGAGCGTCCGACTTTCAGCAGTTTTATGAAGGAGAATTGCTTATAAATAAATTCAATAAATCTCAAAAGATCTCGATTTTCGTTCTCGGAGCTAATACACCGAAGAGTAATTTTGGTTTTGGAGACAGAAATAAGTTTGGTCTCGAGAATGAAGGAAATACAAGAATGTTTGATGATGATGGAGATTTCATTTATAGTTCAAATGGCAGCACTGCTGGAATACCACAAACCTTGAGAGCAGGAATTTACTTTTCAGATAAAATTGGTAAAAAGAAAAAAACAGAAATAGGATTTAACTATTCCTACTACGATACTAAAAACAATGCTTTGGGTAATAGTAGATCTCAATTCTTCATTCAAGATTCTACTTTCACAACAGATGATTCAACAAGAAACATTAGTTCAGACGTTTCACACAATGTCAATTTGCGTTTTGAATCGCAATTGGATTCTTTAACACGTATTGAAATCAGACCAAGTTTCCGAAGTAATACTGGAGGTCAAAACAATACAGATTTCACTTCTTGGAGAACAGAAGCAGATTCTTTATCTCGGTCGAATACCGTAACGAACGAAAACAAAGCCACAAGTAATTCATTATCAGCGGAGATAGAATTTGTTCGGAAGTTTATGAAACCGAAAAGAATGCTCGCCTTGGATTATGATTTGGGATTAGAAGACAACCGATCTGACGGAAAACTAAATTCGGAGAATGTGTTCTATGATAGTTCTCAAACTCAATCTAATTTCGATCAAGGCAAAATAAATTATCAAAACGGGATCAGCCATTCCATTAGAGGTTCTTATTACGAGCCTATTGGAAAGAAATTCAAAATTCAAACGGAGTATTCTTACGATGTGGGCAACACTAATCAGAATAAAGAAACGAGAGATTTCAATCCTGTAACTGGTCAATTCGACATTGTAAACCCTACGTTCTCCAATAATTTTGAAAATTCAAGAACGCAACACAGAGCTGGTGCAAAACTTTGGTACGAGAGCCGCAAATATACGATTGTCGCAGGTGCGCGAGTTCGAAACATTGACATTCAAAACAGAAACAAGGTAACGGAGGATGTGATCAATCAAAATTTCACGAACGTACTTCCAAATCTTCGGTTTACCTACAATCCTACGAGAAGTAAACGATTGAGAATAACGTACAATACCAATTCTAGACAACCGTCTATTTCAGATTTGCAGCCAATTCCAGATAATACGAATCCGAACAGATTGCGAATTGGAAATTCAAATTTACGCCCAGATTATTCACACACCGTGAATGCAAATTTCAACACTTGGAATGCATTATCTGGACGTTACATTTATGTTGGCGGAAATGGTTATTATGCTACAGATGCCTTTGGAGATTCAACGACTATTACAAATTTTGGTCAACAAATTATTAAAAAAGTCAACGTGAAAAGCGCAAGTTCCGCCTCAGTTAATATGGGGGCTGGTTTGCCGTTCAAAAAGAATAAAAAAATCACTTTGCGACCAAATTTATCAGGAAATATCTACCAAGGGTTTAGCTTCTTAAATGGAGAAAGAAACACTGCAACGAATTTATCTTTAAAGCCATCTCTAGAACTAGTTTATCAATCTGATTCCCTAGAGTTCAATGTTCGCGGAAACTTGAGTTACAACAGCCCAACTAACAGTTTAAGAAGTTTCTCGACAACTCCATATACTGCTCAAGACTATTTCGCAGGTTTCGTTTGGCGACTAAAACATGGATTCAAAGTAGAATCAAATGTAAACTACACGATCAATGGACAACGATCAGATGAATACAATATCAATTATTTAATCTGGAATGCTTCGGTGAGTAAATACTTCTTGAAAACGAATAATTTGGAATTACAGTTCATCGCAAACGACATTTTAAATCAGAATATCGATGCGAGCAGATATGTATCTCAAAACGTAATCACGGATAACTTTACAAAAATTATTTCTCGTTACTTCTTAGTAAAAATGACGTATCGATTTAACAGTAACAAAACAACAGAAAAAGATGGTAAAGGTGGCTGGCATTAATAAAATTGGAGTAATCCTTTGTCTATTGGTAATCTCATTTTCATCGTTTGGGCAAATCACTTCGGGTCGAATTGTTTTTGAAAGAAAGACGAATCTGGAGAAGAAGTTTACTGACGAACGAATGAAACAATGGCTTCGTGGAAACACCTCTAAAACTGACAATTTCGAGCTCATTTTCAATGATACGATATCGATTTTCAAACCGATTTTGAGTGATGAAGTGGACAGATTAGATTGGACGACAAGTAAATCTACCGTACGACAAAATTTTACTACTGACAACAAGTTGACTGTACTAGATATATCGGGACAAAAACTTTACGTCAGTGATTCAAACACAGTACGTCAATGGAAAATAACCGAGAGTAAAAGAACCATTGGTAAATACAGATGTCGTAAGGCCCTTTACGAAAAAAATGATTCTACACGTCTTTATGCCTGGTATGCAATTGAAGTTATACCATCTGTTGGACCGGAAGGATTCAACGGTTTACCCGGAGCTATTTTAGGTTTGGCAACAGAAGATGGTGGAATTATTTATTTTGCCAAAGAGGTTGAATTCAGAGAAACGAAACCAGAAGAATTTGAAATAGACTTAAAGAAAAAAGAAGTGTACTCGCCTGAAGAACTGCGCATCAAATTAGAAAAAGACTTTGCGAATACTCCTTGGGGAAAACGTTTATTCGACGATTTATTCCGTTGGTTGTAATCAATTTCGATTCGAAATTGTTCATTCTTTATTGAACCTACGCTTCTTCAGCAACAACTTCTTTTACCGCTGGTAAATGTGACTTCAACAAAGTTTCTATCCCGCCTTTTAATGTTGCCGTAGATGAAGGACATCCAGAACAAGCTCCTCTTAAAACGACGGTTACAACTCCTTCTTCGTAACTTCTAAAATCGATTGCACCTCCATCATTTTCAACGGCTGGTCTCACGTATTCATCCAATAAATCACGAATCGCTTCATCGTATTCTGAAGGTTCGTATGTTTTGCCGTTTGCCTCCGAACTTTTGGTTTCAACCGGTTTTGGAGCTGGCATTTTCACCAATACTTCATTTCCATCGGCCAACCATTCACGCACAAAATCACGCAATTCCATTTGAACATAGTCCCAAGAAATATCTTCTGAAATGCTAATGGTTACAAAATTAGCAGCTAGAAAAACCCCTTTTACGAACGGAAAAGCGAATAAGGCCTCAGCTAAAGGAGAGTGACCCTTTGCCTCTGCCAAGTTAACAAACTCTACAGAATCACCCGGCACCAATAAATATTTATTAGCGACAAACTTCATCGTTTTAGGATTTGGTGTCATTTCGGCGTAAACAGTAACAGGAACTTTCATTTAAATTAATTTTAGACTACAAATTTACGGGAATTAAAAAGAACAAAGCGCGTAATTAGTCGGAATAATTGGATTAGGCATGATTCGTTAAGAAATGAACAAAATGTGAGTGAAAATGGACGAATAAAATATAAACAACTACAAATGAACGATTTATAATTCGTTATTTTGCGAATTGGCGAATTGCATCGCGTTCGATATTAACTAGAATTAACCTATACCAATTTCAGAACTAAATATAAATCAACCAAAGCTTAAATCAATATTTACCTTTAGAAATTAATAATCCTTCATGAATTGAGCGAAAACCCCAAAACCAATTAATTGGAAAGAGTTTGCCTGTTGTTCCGTTTTCAAATACAACTTGTTTTCTCTGAGCAAGCGAAATCGTATCGACGAATAACGTCAAAAGTCTAACCTTAAATTTATTCATAGTTTGGTTGAATTAAATTTCAGGATATAAATCCTGAAAAAGAATACAATTCCATATACTGATTCAACAAGCAATAAAACTGAATTTCTATGGTAGTAGTGAATAACTTTGTTCATAGCTTTCTAGAAAAGTGAAAAAGGAGCACCTTAAATTCATGTAATTTCGTGTAACAATGGCCAAAGGAGCAGACAAATACAGCAGACGCGGTGTCCAAACGAGTTACATTTCGACCGTAATCGGAATTTCTTTAGTGCTATTCGTAATCGGATTAGTACTAGGAGGGTTTTTCGGGTTGAGTAATTTCGAAAAACAAGCGAAGGAAAACATTCAAGGAGACATTTTTTTTCAGCCCAGTTATAGTGTCGCTGACATCAAACAAGTAGAACAAAAACTAAAGACCTGGCCAGAATTCAGCGATGTGTTTTTTGTTTCACCGGAACGAGCTATCGAATCGTTTAACGACGACAGTGGTGCCGATCAAAATGCGGAAGAAATTTTATCCATTTTTGAAGGAGAAAACCCTCTGCCGCCAACTGTTTCTTTCAAACCGAAAGTGCGCTACGGAACGATGGAGGGGATGCAGCAGTTAATCGCTAAAATTAAACGAGAATTTCCAAATGAAATTGACGAAGTTAGTTTCAACGAAGACAGTGTGAAATCGGTAAATTTAGGCCTACAACAGTTTATCTTTATCTTTTTAATTGTGGCAATTCTTCTGATAATTGTAGCGGTGGCGATGATTAACAACACTATTCGCTTGTCCTTATATTCTAAACGTTTTACCATAAAAACCATGCAATTGGTTGGTGCAACGGGTGGATTCATAAGGACGCCATTTTTGCGACAGTCTATTTTACAAGGAATTGTTTCAGCAATTTTAGGAATGGCCATACTCGTTACGTTGTTTTATGCCTTGAACAATTTCCTTGAAACGGTCGAAATCACCTTTGACCCGGTCACCTTCGGATTGATCTTTGCAAGTCTTATTTTAATCGGAGTTATTATTACTTTTGTGTCTACCTATTTTGCACTTAACAAATATTTACGCATGAAATTGGACGATTTGTATTAATATTGTAGCATGGAGAATAACAAACCGCACTTCGCATTTCAACCTCAGAATTATAGACTTTTATTAATTGGTCTTGGAATCAATGTCTTGGGTTTCATCCTTATGATAGGCGGTGGAACAGATAATCCAGCCGAATTCAATGGTGACGAATTATTCAGTCCAGTGCGAATTACCCTAGCTCCTTTCTTAATAGTTTCGGGTTATGTCGTTATGATTTACTCGATTATGCGTAGACCAAAAAAGACTTCGGGCAGTTCTACTAAAGAATAATACCGATTATACTTGGGATCCGAGATAGGCCATCTCTAAAATGAAATTAGTATAAGTTCATGGATTTATTTCAAACTCTTTTATTGGCAATTATCGAAGGATTGACCGAATTCTTGCCCATTTCTTCGACAGCCCACATGATTTTCGCGAGTTCGATTTTTGGGATTGGTGATGATGAATTCGTAAAAATGTTTCAGGTTTCTATTCAATTTGGCGCTATACTATCAGTTGTAGCATTGTATTGGAGAAAATTCTTCAATTTCAAATCTCCCAAGTTTTATATCAAATTAATCCTAGCCGTAATTCCAGCCTTGATACTCGGTAAATTATTTGATGATAAAATCGAAGCCATTTTAGAAAAACCATTACCCATTGCGATCATGCTAGTTGTTGGTGGAATTGTTTTACTCTTCATCGACCGACTGTTCAAAAAAACGCCCATAGCCAAAGAAGAAGATATTTCTAACAAGTCAGCCATAGTAATCGGTTTTTGGCAATGTTTAGCCATGATGCCAGGCACAAGTCGCTCCGCAGCTTCTATTATTGGAGGAATGCAACAAGGATTGACCCGAAAAATGGCAGCAGAATTCAGTTTCTTTTTAGCCGTTCCGACCATGATGGCCGTTACCTGTTATTCTGTTTTTCTAAAAGATTGGAACTACGAAGGGAAGGAACAAAAAGGCTACGAAATGATTCTTTCCTCTTCTGAAAACATTACAAGTTTCGCCATTGGAAACATTGTTGCATTTATCGTCGCTGCCCTGGCTATCAAATTCTTTATTGGCTTCATTGAGAAATATGGATTCAGAATTTGGGGATGGTATCGCGTAGTTGTCGGTATTCTTTTGATCATCTTTTTTAGCTTCAATTCATGAGCGAATTTTTAGAAGGAAAAACGCTTCTAATCGATAAGCCTTACGAGTGGACTTCCTTTGATGTCGTGAATAAAATGCGTTGGCATTTGAAGCAGAAACTCGGGGTAAAAAAAATCAAAGTAGGTCACGCTGGCACTTTGGATCCACTGGCTACCGGATTACTCATCATTTGCACAGGTAAAAACACCAAACTTATAGAATCATTCATGGGTGGTGAGAAAACCTACACAGGTACTTTCCTTTTGGGTAAAACAACACCTTGCTACGATTTAGAAAAAGACTTTGACGCAACTTTTCCAACTGACCATATCACCGATGAAATGATGGGAGCAGCGAGAGAATCTTTTTTGGGTGAACACCAGCAAGTCCCACCCATTTTTTCCGCAAAACAAGTAGACGGAAAAAGAGCATACGATTTGGCCCGAGCCGGAAAAGAGGTCGAGTTGAAACCTAATATTGTCCATATTTCTTCCTTCACAATTGATGCAAGTCGTTTCCCAGAAGTCGATTTTGAAATCGTTTGTTCGAAAGGAACTTATATTCGATCGATCGCCAATGATTTTGGGAAGAAATTGAATTCCGGCGCCACCTTGATTGCACTTCGTCGTACCAAATCGGGCGATTTCGATGTCAAGGACGCTGTCGATGTGGAAGAATGGATAGTCAAACTAGACGATTAAATCTTACATTTGTTGATCTGCGTTGCACAAAATGGAAAACTATTTAATCGACAAAATTGAAGAAATTTCTTTCACACGCGTGGAGAAAAACGATTCTCTCTGGGAATCTCGAATCATGGATTCAATTACCATCGTGGAACTAGCAGTGGAAATTGAGGAAGAGTTCGGTATCAATATTCCATTCGAAGAAATCGTAGTGGAAAATTTTGAAACAGTTGATTTGTTGATGGCATTTATCACTAAAAAGCAAAGTGAATAGTCTGTTAAAACATAAACTCGCCTTTGAATTAACAGCATTTCTCGCAAGTCTTGGTTTTATTGTAATTGCATTGTTTTTTATTTTCAGTAGACTCGAAAAGGATCAATCAGAAAAACAAATAATAACCTTACACGTAAACAACCCAAGTCCAGACAGAGGACTAGTGCCAAACTACACCAACGGTTTGTCTTCAGAAATGATGTTGATGTCTAGCTTAAGCAGAAAAGATCAACTTACACTTTTTGGATCATCCGAATTCTCTTCGAACACTAATTCAAGCTATATTTATCTTCCAGAAAAACTGGGAATACCCGCAATGGGATTTGGTCATGCTTTTCACCAAAACTTTTCAATTTATTGTGAGCTCTTGGCTGGAAAGGAATATTTAAAAGATTCGAAAATCGTTATTTTCTTGAGTCCAGGTTGGTTCGAAACAGAAGGAACAAACTCAGAAGCTTTTTTGGAATTCGTTCCTCCCCACTTTCTTGAAAAAATCTGGATGGATGAATCAATTTCCACTGACTACAAGTTAGAAATTGGTCGCTTCATTGCAAGAAACGCTGAAAAATTTAGCAATTTAACTCTCCGAATGCAGGCCTTCAAAACCTTATACGAAAGCGAATGCGAATTTAACCAAGCCGCCAAATTAAGAACAAAATTGGATAAAAATTATCCAGTTTTCAATAAAGGAAATAAGATCAAATATTCAGTTGAGGGGGGGGCAAAAATTCAACATCGCACTTTTCCGAATTTCAGAAAGCTTCAGACAGAAGCGCAAACAATCTTCCTGAATGCCAGCGCAAACAATACTCTTTATGTTGACTCACTATATTTTAATGAATTTGTTCTACAGCCTAACGGAGCAATAAAAACTGGAAGTGTTAAACCTATCGACAAAGAAAACAGCGCCGAATACAAAGATTTTTTGTTGCTACTAAAACTATTAAAAGATAAAGAAGTCAATTGTAGTTTCGTCATCCAAGGGTTGAATCCATATTACTATACGAATTTAGAAGAAATAAATCCTATTGTTCGTTCAATAGTCAACGAATTAAAAAAATCAGAATTCCCTTATCTCAATATGTTCACCTATAGAAAAGCAGACTATCAACCTGGTTCACTCAACGACATTATGCATCTTGGGGATTTGGGCTGGTTGCAAGTCAATGAATTCATTTACAATACTTATCTGAGATGAAAAAGTGGTTTTACAAATTTCTAGTGTACACAACCTTGATCATTGGTTATCTTTTTCTATACGTTTTGAACGTGGAAGAATTTATTTACGATCAAAAAGACATTCAGGTAAAATCGACAGTTGATTTTGTCTACCAACAATTTTAAATATGTGGTTCGATAAAGCTTTACCATTTTCAGCTCCAGCGTTTTTCCTTTTTATGGGAATGGCCATTGTTTTGTTTCATTTGGTCAAACGATTCGGCTCACAGCTGATTTCTTATCGTATTCTATTATCAATAGTCACATTGGTTTTTGCTCTTGTTTATTTACCCAAACCTTTTCATCTAATTGGATTGATTTTGTATTTATATGCCTGTCTTGGTGGATTGAGAAAGTGGTACGAAGGTCAAAACATCATATTCCCCATGTTGCTATTGGCTCTGCCGATGCTCTTCATGAAGTATTTTTCAATCGTCTCTTTTACCGATGACAATTGGTGGAAAAACACGCCAGGAATATTTCAAATCACCGGAATTTCGTACATGGTTTTTAGAGCGATTGGTCTCTATATCGACGAGCGTTCAAAGCCAGGAAAAATCAACTTTATCGATTTCTTTAATTTCGCGAGTTTTGTTCCGACTCTTTTGATCGGACCTTTGGATCGTTTTCACCGTTTCACAAATGATGTAAAAAATGGTTATCAAAACATGACCTCTGCCCTGACCTATCAGGGGTGGAATAACTTATTGATGGGACTTTTGTATAAGTTTATCCTTGCCGAAGCCATTCATCGTTTAGTTCTGGTTCACCTTATTGATGACGGATCACTAGTCTATCACATGTCGTATATGTACACGTATCTGTTGTACTTGTATTTCGATTTTGCCGGTTATTCCTTGTTGGCAATCGCGTTCGGTAATTTCATTGGAATTCACGTTCCTATCAATTTCGATAAACCTTTCTTGGCCGTTAATCCGAAAGAATTTTGGAAAAAATGGCATAAATCTTTGGGTGATTGGTTGAACGATTATTTCTTCAAGCCGCTCTTCATGCATTTCACGAAGAAAAAGTGGGGAACATCGATTCGTCGTCAAAATTCGGCTTTGTTTTTGACCTTTGCTTTAATGGGATTCTGGAACGGATTCGAATTACATTATATCATCAGCGGTATGCTGTTCGGCGTTTATTCTGTCATTCATAATTACTATTTTTATCAATGTAAAAAGCAAAAGAGAGATGTTGTTTTTGGTAAGTTGAATGAACGCTGGATACGAATCATTTCAATCGTAATCATGTTTCACGCCGTTGCATTTGCCATATACATCTTTAGCGGTAAACTATTTTAACCATGCGATTTTGTTTCGATTCCAAAGAATTTATTGAGATTGATCATCGGCCGGATGTATTGGCAGTCATTGGAAGTGATTTTCAATTGACGTGGTTGGAGTTCGAAAAAGCGGTTGGAGACTTTTCGGAAGTTTTAATTAATCAACACGTTTCTTTGGACGATTCGCCAGTGTTGTTGTATGGTCACAAAAGTGCGAATATGCTGGTTGCGATTTATGCGTGTATGTCTCTCGAAATTCCCTACATCCCAATTGATGAAATCTATCCAAAAGATCGGATAGAAAAAGTGAAGGAAATTGCGAAAGTAAATTGGATCATTAATACCTCCAACTCGGCTTTGAATTTTGAAGATTCAGGAGAGATTCAATTGTTGGAAATGACAACTGATGTACTTTCTTTTCCAGGGGAATTAGTCGAAGTAAAAGAACAAGCTTCAGACCCTTTGGTCTATTTAATTTTCACTTCGGGCAGCACAGGTGAGCCAAAAGGAGTGCAAATTAGCAGCGAAGCCGTTCAGTCATTTTCGCGATGGATGACGAGTGATTTCGGTTTTTCTGAAACGGATGTTTTTATCAATACAGCAGTTCTAAGTTTCGATTTATCGGTTTTTGAAGTGATGACATTTGGAGCCATTGGCGGCACGATTTTATTGAATGATAAAACAACGAATTCCGATCCACAAAAGTTAATCGATAGAATTGAAAAATATGCTGGAACAGTTTGGGTTTCGACACCGTCCTTTGCGCTTCTTTTTGCGCGGATGGAACCGTTTTCAGTGATGAAGACCATACATTCATTCTTGTTTTGTGGCGAGGTGTTACCCAATCCTTTGGCGAAAAGTTTGTTGACCAATTACAAAGCTCGTGTTCTCAACACGTATGGTCCGACTGAAGCTACCGTTGCGACTACCTTGGTGGACATTACGGCCGAAATAGTGAAAAATCATGACCCTTTGCCCGTTGGAAGCATCAAAAAAGAAAGCCAATTGATTATTGAAAACGGAGAAATTATTATCAAAGGTCCAAATGTTTCCATTGGTTACTTGAATCGTCCGGATCTTACTATGGAAAAATTCATCGAAATAGATGGACAACGTGCTTTCAAAACAGGCGACGAGGGCCGATTAGAAAACGGTATGTTGTTTTTCAACGGCCGAAACGATGACTTGGTCAAACTGCATGGCTATCGAATTGAGTTGAATGAAATCAATGCAACACTTTTGAAAATGAATTCCATTGAAAACTCAGCCACAATTGCCTTGCGTCGTAATGGTGAGGTCAAAAAAATTGTTTCCTTAATTCAATGGAAAAACTCGGATCTCCAAAGTAAAGAAACAATCATACAATTCTTATCTGCACATCTTCCAAGTTACATGATACCGAGTGATGTCAAATTTGTTAAGGAAATTCCGTTGAATCAGAATGGGAAGGCAGATAAACAATTGCTGACAGAATTATACTTGAAACGTTAATAAATATTCATGCATTATTTTTCTCAAATCATATTTAAACACCACTTTTGTAATAATTTATACGTCAAGTTATAAATACTCTTTTATAATGAAATTATTTTTTGGAATCTTACTTTTTTCCATAAGTATTTCGTCCAGTTTCGGACAATGCACTGGCAACGAGCCTACAATAAATTTAGGCAACGATACGATTCTATGTTTCGGACAAACTATCGGTCTTTCAGTTCCTGCTGGTTATGACTTTTATCAATGGTCAAACGGAAGCACGAGTACAGGAATTAATGTTACACAACCCGGAACGTATTGGGTTCTCGGTGGAAACATAGGAACGAATCAACTTATTTTAAACGGTAATTTTGAGGGCGGCACAACGGCTGCGAGTAATAATTTTACAACTGCCTATGTTCCTGGAACTGGCGGAGTTTGGGGTTTACTTTCCAATCCAGGGCAATATGCAATATCAACTTCACCTTCCAATGTCCACAATAATTTTGCTTCGTGTGGCGATCACACAACTGGAACAGGAAACATGCTCATCGTAAATGGTGCTACGGCAGCTAACACAAACGTATGGAGTCAGACTATAGCTGTCGCACCAAATCAAAACTATATATTTAGTTTTTGGGCGATGAACGTGGCCGATCCGAACGTTGCTCAATTACAATTACGGATAAACAATGTACCTATTTCTGCAGTAGTGCCCACTAGCATTACTCCTTGTATTTGGAATCAAATCACTGGAGTTTGGAATTCGGGATCCGCTACTTCAGCAAATTTGAGCATCTTCAATCAAGCGACAGCGGCAGGAGGAAATGATTTTGCCATAGACGATATCTTTTTTGCTGATAATTGCGTCAATCGCGATACTATTCAAGTAACCATGGAAGTGGTGACGGCATACGCTGGTGCTGATAAAATTTTCTGTCCTGGCGATACTGATACAGTATTTGCGACTACAAATAACCCAAACAACACCTTAACCTGGAATTCCAGCGGTGTTCCTGGTAATTTTATGATTCCGGATACAGCTGGAATTTATACAGTAACAGCTGTTTCTCCAGCAGGTTGTACATTTTCAGATGATATTTTAATAAGCTTAAAAGACATGAACTGGACTATTGCCGATATAGCGGCATATCCTTCAGGTTGCGGATTAACTAATGGTGTAGCCTTGACCAATATCGATACGCTAGATCCCAATCAGCCTGATCCATTACCATTCAATTATCAATGGTCTGGTCCTGGAGCTGGTGGGCCAACCATAGCCACAACACCAAACATCGGTAATTTATCACCTGGATGGTATTATTTAACGACGACATCGGATGGTTGTTCTCTATCGGACTCAGTTGAGATAATTACAACTAATGGACCAGTAGCAGCTATGAATGCTACGTCAACAAATGGATATGCGCCCCTTGATGTGACTTTTCAAAACCAGAGTCAATCTTCGACGAGTTATACCTGGATTTTTGACACTTTGTCAACCCAAACCACAATAAATACAGATTCAATTGATTTAACTTTTAATACACCTGGTGTTTATCAAATAATGTTGATTGCTTCAAATGGTAATTGTGCTGACACGAGCTATTTAACGATAACAGTATTGCCACCACCAATTATCCCCATCCCACCAATTGATTCTCTTTTAACGGTTGGTCCTATCCCGAATGTAATCAGTCCAAATGCAGATCTTATAAATGATTATTTCACTTTTACCGTTACCGGAGCAGAAAGCTTTTCAATAGAAATACTGAACCGTTGGGGAAATTTAATGTATTCTTCAACTGACCCGGATACTTTTGGCTGGTCGGATACACAAGTTCCTGATGGTGTCTATTTTTACAAAATGACGGCTACTGGTTATCAAGGTGAGCAACGCAAGGCACACGGATTTTTCCACATCGTGAGATAGTCCACAATATAATTTGGTTCCATAATCGCATTGTCTGCACAAAACTTTCACTGAACTTCGGAAAACCGCTTGATTTTTTATTGTTGTTGTCAATAAAAAAGACCAATAATTCACCTTCCAAAACCGTTGTGTAAATGACTTTTAGACCTTTGTTTTTCTCCTCTTTTACATTTTGTTTTTTTTAAAGCGAAATCGACACCATTTATCAAACCAACATACTCAAATGAAGTAAAATTTACTTCTAATATTTCAAGCGCATATAAATAGGTTTTTAGTTCTTCATCTAAGAGTTCGACCGAGTTCAAACCAGTAGATAAAATATCAACCGAACCTAAAATAGAAGCATCTGGTGGACCGTAATCATAACTTGTTAAAAAGCCATATTTACTCCCCGCTTCCCAGTATTTTGACGATTCTTTATCAAAAGAAAGCTGCATAAAACTCAAGTTTGTTTCCACATAACCATTTCTCGAATTTCGGTCAAAATATTCATAATCCTTTAACGCATTTTCTTTGGTAGCAGGAATGATTTTAACAGATGACACTATGCGATCGAAAAGTGCCTTCATCATGTTTCCATTTTCTTCACTCACATTAATTGTAACAAATATGAAAAAGTAATCTCCAGAATCGAGTACTCCAAGATTAACTGATTGGATAAGCAAATCATCAATCGCCAAGGTAACCTGAGTTGTGAGAAAAGAGTAGCTGCCTATTGACGAGACAACCGGTTTTATTTTAAAGTCTTCTTCTGTTATGTTATCAAGGTCATCCAGAAAATCTAACAAACCTTCATCTTCATAATTCTTCTCTCTGAAACCAACAATAATTGACTCATTAAAAAGAATACTTTCCAAATAATCATCCTCAATTATCGCTTGAATTCAGATGGTATCCGTCAAATAAACATTAAGCAATTTCTATTCAAACCCTTCTCGTTTTATGAAATCAGCCTTGAGAGCATATTCAAAAGTTTTGCCTTCAAAAACATAATCGGATTCAAATCTGGTTTGAGAAAAACCAAAGGATTCCACTAAAACAAAAAATAAGATCAGTGTCGTTTTCATAACTCTTATAAATAATTATGGCGGTGATTAAAGAACCACCGCCATAATGAATATGCTAATTTTATCTTCGACCTCCGCCTCTCGGGTTCTTAGGAGTTATGGTTCCACTTTTCCCAGAGTTCACAATTATCATCGCAGCAGATGCCGAACCAACTGGATTCGTCACCGTGATTTTGATAACGTTGCTTCCACTGTTCAATTTCAAAACTGCTGTTCCAGAATTTGCTGTATTATTAAACGACACATCAGTTGGAACACCGTTCACGCGAACAATGATTTCTCCTTTGTCAATAATCTGCGTTGTAGTGAACTGTATAGTACAGGCGCTTACTGAAACCGTTGTCGTTGTTCCGCTCGGGTTCGTAATATTAACTGTAGGTAAGTTTTTCGTCGGTGATTTATCTCGCGTCACATTGTGTGTATACGTTTCTGAGCCACATGAATTCGTCAGTGTAATCACAAACGAAGAACTACCCACCAAAATCGATTTCTCAATTTCGATCGTTCCTTTCACTAAATCGAAATCGAATGGAATCGCTTTGTTGTTCATCATTGCGCTTACTTGCGAACTACTTGTAATCTTAGTAACATCCAAAAGTAAAGTAACGCTAGGCGCTAGTGTAGTTTGATTGTTTCCAACGTTTGCAAAGTTCAACCCCAAAGTTGGCCCATCACATGCCGTTCGCACAATCTCATACGTAAACTTATCTGAACCACAGTTATTCGTTGCAGTAATTGAGATAGAATTTAACCCTACACTTAAGTTTACATTTGATGTGAGAATTCCAGTTGTTGGATTGTATTCAAACTCTACTCGTTTTGCACCTGCGTCCAAATCAATTTGACTTTTCGAAGTAATTCCTGTGATCTTCACTGAAATTTGAAACAAAGCTTGATCTGTCGAATATGCGCTTGAACTTGGTGTTAAAGCTGTTACAACTGGCTTATCACACGGCGGTGCTTTGTACAAAATCGATGTCGATTTACTATCGTTTCCTCCAATATTCGTCGCTGTTATTTCGAACGTATTGTTGCCTTCACTTAAAGTCGTCGGGTAAGACAATTGGTTTGTCGAACTGTTGAACGCATATGCTGAAGGGCTCACCATAGAACCATTCTTTTTGAACGATATCTGAGCTTTCGTAGAAATTTCTAGTATCGTTGCATTAACTGTAAACTCATCGCTTAAAACAGTCGTGCCAGCACTTGATGGATTCGTAAACGTTACCGTAGGTGGTTTGTTCACGACTAGTTTCGTGTACACGATAGTTGTTGTTTTCGTATCGATACCACCAGCATTCGTGCCTGTAACGGTAATTGCATTCGCTCCTTCGTTCAAGTTCACACTGAACGTCAGCATGTTGCTACCAAAGGTAAACACGCTAATGTTGCTTCCGTTGTGTTTAATATTCACGCCACTCGGCGAACTCACGTTTGCAATTGTTGCACGTACGTTATAGTTCGAAGCATTAACCGTTAATGGATTGCTGCTCGGATCGATGTACGTCACAATTGGTGGGTTTACCGTCGAAACGGGTATATACACAATTGTTACTTGTTGGCTATCCGTTCCATCTGTGTTTGCTCCAGTCAATTTAACCGTATTGGCCCCAGAATTCAAAGACAAATTGGCCACAACTGCTCCTGTCGTTGCATTGAATGTAAATCCGCTAAAAGTAGATCCATTCAACAACATAGACACTTGGCTTTGCGATGAAACATTTTGCACATTTCCTACGAATGGATATTGTGCCACGCTTGTGGTCGCAGAACCTCCACTAGGATTCGAAATTGAAACTGCTGGTGGTTCAGGCACAATTGGTGCATAGTTGATTATCGTCGTTGCCGAAGAAGAACCTGCACTGTTTGTTCCTGTTAATTCGAATACGTTTTGACCTTGTGTTAAAGGCAAAGTAATTATAAAATCATCCGACGTGGGATTGTAAATAAATCCAGTTTGATTCAAATTATTTTTCTTGAAAGTCACATTCGATGGACCATCCACATTCAATACTTTTCCCCTTATCGTGTAAGAAGCAATATTGACTGTTTTTGGAATCGTTCCTGGATCAGTAAAGTAAACTACCGGAGGTTGAACAGTCACCACTTTTGTGTAAACAATCGTAACCTGTTTGCTATCCGTACCATCTGTATTGGTTCCAGTTAAACTTAACACATTTGACCCTTCTACCAGGTTCAAATTTGCAGTCACTGTTCCCGTTGAAGGGTTGAAACTAAAACCACTCATCGTGGATCCATTTACAACCATCGACGATTGGCTTTGTGAAGAAATATTCTGAATATTTCCAACAAAAGGATATTGTGCAGTATTCACTGTAACATTAGATCCATTTGGATTTGAGATTGTGACAACCGGCGGTTTCAGTTCAGCTCGATTGAAAATGATAACGGTTGTAGACGAAGCTGTGCCATCTGTATTCGTTCCCGTAAGAACAAAAGTATTTTGTCCGACAGTCAAATCCGCGTTAAAAGTAAAGTCATCCGAACTTGGGTTGAAGCTAAAGTTCATTTTGTTAGAACCGTTTTGTGTGAAGTTTACTCCACTAGTCGTTTCTACATTTTGAACTTTCCCTTTCACCGTGTAATTGTTCGTCCCAACCGTAGTTGAATTACTTGAAGGATCTGTAAAGTAAACAACTGGTGGTGTTTTCACAGGATCAACTTTGTAAATCAGCGTTGTTGATTCCACGTCTGCTCCAGCAGAGTTAGTACCTGTGATTTGAACTGTATTCGTTCCAGGATTCAAAGTCAAGGTCAACAAGACGTTTCCGTTGTTTGTATTGAAGTTGAAATCCGTTCGACTTGTTCCATTCACATTAACTTGCACGTCATTTTTCACCGTTACATTCGTCACATTAGCCGTCAAATTGTAATTTGGAGAAGAGGACGTTGTTGGGTTAACCGAAGGCTGAATGAAAGTAACAACTGGCGGCGGAATTAACTGCGGCTTGTAGATGATAATCGTCGTTTTCGTATCTGTTCCGTATTGGTTATTTCCGGTTAAAACAAAATTGTTTTGTCCTTCTACCAATGTAACATTCGCTGAAAAAAGATCGGAACGAGGATTGAACGTGAAGTTTGAAATCGTTGCTCCATTTTGAACAAAAATCACATTCTCTTTATTCAATACATTCTTTATTTTTGCCTGAATAATGTAATTCGGATTGCTAACCGTTAAACCAGAAGTCCTTGGCTGGGTATACTGAATAATCGGAGGCAAAGCCTCATCTTTAGCGTCATTCACAACATCCGTTCTATCTCTTCCGCCGAAAAGACGGAATCGAATAAAAGCATTCGTGTAATGGTAAATATCATTTCCCTCTTTTATGCTAGATGTCAAACCATCAAAATTATCGATGTTCGTAAACGTCGTTTTGTGCTCAGCACCAATTGTTACAGCTTTGCTCACTTGGTATCCAAGTCCAATACCTAAACTACTTGATGTGAAGAAATTGAAGCCATCTTGCTTGCTTCCATCTAAGGCGGTTTCATAAACGCCATCTTGTAAATTTTTAATAGAACTTTTACTCAAGTCATTCGAATCCCACTTGTATAGGTTCAAATCACCTGTCGTCTCATTACGATTTAAGTAATCTCCATAAGTTTGATTCCAGTTCAATCCAATACCTCCAAAGATATACGGATCCCATCGAGTATTCTCACGCAATCTATTGAGATGCGCAACTAATTCAAGATTCAAAAGGTAATTTTCCGCTTGAAAGTTATGGACAGCATATCCCAAAGAATCTTTGTAATTCGTTGCGCCAGAACTCAAGGCGTTGTTTGGATCAATAAAGGTAGAAGCTTCTTTGTCCTGACCATACCAAAATCCACGCAGGAATCGACCACGCACATCAAAGCTCACAAATGAAGCCGTGTTATAATTGAACGATTTACCAAGCGTTAATCCCCAACCTGTTTTAAATTTGTTAGAAACATCAGTCGTTTGCCACGTCAATCCTGTATTCACGCCAAAAAACCATTTTGCATTGTAATTGGTCGCTACTTGACCTAGTCCCATTTGCAGGAATCCCAAACAAATGATAAGAGTGTATAATTTTTTCATGGTATTGAGTTTTGTGATTTCATAATGAAATTCCACAATTGTGCCAAAATGTTAAATTTTTTAGTTCCTTGTTTAATAATTGCATTTCTTTTGGCGAATTCAAGACAAAATTAAGGATTTCTTCTTTTTTAAGTACTTGAGCTACAAATAATTATGCAGGTTACGTTTTTAATTGTTAGCTTTTTGTTAAACTCTTGATTATCAATGCGCATCGAGCCAGTTGTCACCGACTTCCATCTCCACTTCCATCGGAACGACTAATTTAATTGCGTTTTCCATGGCTTGTTTTACAAGTTTTTTCATGTCCTCGATTTCGTCTTTGTGCACCTCGAAAACGAGTTCATCATGCACTTGCAAAATCATTCTCGACTGGAGATTTTTCTTTTGCATTTCATTATAAACGGCAACCATTGCTAATTTAATTACATCGGCTGCGGAACCCTGAATCGGCGCGTTAATGGCATTCCGTTCAGCGAATCCACGAACGATTGCATTGGCCGAAGTGATATCAGGCAAATACCGACGTCTTTTCATAATAGTTTCCACATATCCATATTCGCGTGCATCATTTACAGCTTTATCCATGTACGTTTTGATACTTCTGAATTGTTCAAAATACCCATCGATAAACCCTTTAGCTTCTGTTCTTGAAATACCTAAATTCTGCGCCAAGCCAAATGCACTTTGACCGTAAATAATTCCAAAGTTGACCGCTTTCGCTGAGCTTCTTTCTTCACGGCTTACTTCTGCCAATGGAACATGAAACACTCTTGATGCTGTTGCGGCGTGAATATCTTGTCCTTTGTGAAAGGCATCTATCATATTCACATCCTCGCTCAAAGCTGCGATAATTCGAAGTTCGATTTGTGAGTAATCCGCTGCCAACAGCTGAAAATATTTGTTTCTTGGAATGAACATCTTGCGAATTTCCTTTCCTCTTTCGCTACGTATAGGAATGTTTTGAAGATTCGGACTATTGGAACTCAAACGACCTGTTGCGGTAACCGTTTGCATGTAGCTTGTATGTATTCTACCATCAACCTCATCGCAAAGCGCAGGAAGTGGATCGACATATGTACTTTTCAATTTGCGCATTTGTCGGTAATCCAAAATCTTTGGTATAATTTCGTGGTCATTTTTATGCTTCTGAAGTATGTCTTCGGAAGTCGCAAATTGACCTGTTTTTGTTTTCTTCGGTTTCTTTGATATTTGCAAATGAGCGAACAAAACATCGCCCAATTGTTTCGGCGAATCGACGTTAAAATCCATTCCAGCCAAGTCTTTGATTTCTTTTTCCAAAGTGATGAGCAATCCATCCAATTCTTCAGAATATTTGTGCAAACCTTCGACATCAATTGCAATACCTTCAAATTCCATCGCTCTGAGTATCTCCGCCAATGGCATTTCCATTTTGTAGAAAAGGTCTTTCAGATGATCTTTTTGAATTTCGGGTTCGAAAATCTGTTTCAATTGGAAAGTGATATCCGCATCTTCGCAAGCGTAATCGACAATTTCTTCGGGCTTCAAATCGCCCATATTGCCTTGGTTCTTCCCTTTTTTGCCAATCAATGTTTCGATGGAAACAGGCTGATACCGCAAATAATATTCCGCCAAGAAATCCATGGATTGTTTCGATTCGGGTTGAATCAAATAGTGCGCAATCATTGTATCGAAATGTGGCGCGAGCACTTTCATTCCGTATCGATGAAGCACTTGTAAATCGTATTTTATATTGTGGGCAATTTTCTCAATTTTATCGTTTTGAAAAAACGGTGCGAAGAATTCAACGATCATTTTCGCTTGTTCAAATTCCTTTGGAACGGCCACGTAATAACCTTCTCTCGCTTTGAAAGAAAACGCTATTCCGACCAAATCGGCACGCATAGCGTTAAGTCCAGTTGTTTCAGTATCGAAGCAAACTTCCTTTTGTTTCAGCAACAAGTCCAACAATTTCGATCGTTCCTCTGGCGTATTCACCAAATGATACGAAGCTTTTTCCGTAGCGATGGTTTTCAATTCGCTGGTTTCCAAAGGCGCTTGTTCTACTACCAAACTTTGCTGACCGAACAAATCCAATTGTCCAGCAGCAGTATTTCCTAAGCTTGCGGCCGAAACTACAATTTCTTCACCTATGACTCTTTTGGCCAAATTGCGAAATTCAAGTTCCGTAAATATTTTTAAAACCGCTTCCTTGTCCGGTTCGTCGAGTGTTAAATCTATCGGGTCAAAGGGAACGGGAACGTCGACAATAATGGTCGCCAACATTTTGGAGAGCAAACCTTGTTCTTGAAAATTCTCGACATTTTCCTTCATTTTCCCTTTCAGATCGGCCGTATTTTTGAACAGTTCTTCCATAGAACCGTATTGCTTGATAAATTTCTTCGCTGTTTTTTCACCAACACCTGGAATTCCTGGAATATTATCCACGGCATCTCCCCACATTCCGAGGATATCGATTACCTGCTCGGGACGTTCCACCTCAAACTTTTCTTGTACTTCGGGAATTCCTAAAATCTTCGCTGGATCGCCACCACGACCTGGTTTGTAGATGAAAATATTCTCTGAAACCAACTGAGCAAAATCCTTATCTGGTGTCATCATGTAGGTTTGAAAACCTTCCTTCTCTCCCATTTTCGCCAAAGTTCCAATGATATCATCTGCTTCATACCCAGCAAGCATCAGCATAGGAATTTTAAATGCCTTGATGATTTCCTTTATCGGTTCAAGCATGGAGCGAATATCCTCTGGCATTTCTTCGCGGTTGGCTTTGTAATCGGCGAAGTCTTCCATGCGGTTCGTTGCACCACCCGGAGCATCAAAAACAACAGCCATGTGCGTCGGCTTTTCCTTTTGTATGATATCGATCATTGCATTTGTGAAACCAAAAGCGGCAGAGGTGTTTTGACCTTTGGAATTCATGCGGGGATTCTTCGCGAAGGCGAAATAAGCGCGGTAAATTAAGGCAAAAGCATCGAGGAGGAATATTTTTTTATCTACTACGGGAGTTAGCATTTTTTAAAATTGACTATTAATAATGAACCATTGAAAATTGGGTTGTTTTCAAGCCACAATTCGTCAATTCACCTCAATTTTGAAATGGATCTTAAAATTACTGTTTTTTTATGGTTTTGGAGGGTGAAGTTTGCCGAGAAATACAACATTTACACCGATTTTAGAGTACGATAATCAGTTGCTTCATTAATTCTTTTGTAAGAAGTTGATTGTTCTTGATTAAAACCAAACCTGTGCCAACACAATAGTGGTCGCAGCGCTCAAGAACTTCCTTTTCAATTGGAATCACATATAGCATAATACTTTTATGAATAATTGTGCCTTCTAACAGCCATGTTCTTCTTTCTCCTGTTTGCTGAATGGATATCATTTTAGGTTTGATTCCACTTTCCGTTTGAACCACCGAACGATAGCCAAGACTTTCAAAAGCGAAACGCCAACCCATTATTGGATCTGTGATCATAACATCAACGTCGTGTTCTTTAGCAATGCCGCCAATGTAATCAACTTGGACAATAAACTCGTTTATTCCCTTTACTGGGAAAAGGCTTTTAGCGGTCACAATTCCCGCCTTTAGGTAAGATCAGCATCAAGTTTTTGAACTAATATAAAAAAGTTAGGATCGGCAGAGTTTGTTCTTTTTAGCCATAACATTTGGTTTCAAGTATTAATATACTAACCCCACTCTGTACGATCTTTACCATCTTTCACCACAATTCCTGCTTTTGCTAAACCATCACGAATCTGATCAGATGTCGTCCAATCTTTATTCGTTCGGGCATTTTGACGCAGTTCCAGAACCAAATCCATCACAGGAGTCAATCTATTATCACTACCTCCTTCTTCTTTCTTCAATCCTAGGACATCGAAAATAAATCGATTCATCTCTGTTTTGAGAAGCTCCAAATCTTTAGCAGATATTGTTGCTTTACCATCCTTACAAGAATTGATAAATTTTACTGCTTCAAACATATTGGCAGTCAAAATCGGTGTATTGAAATCGTCGCTCATGGCGGTGTAGAATGATTCGGTTAATGCTTTCACATCGATTGAAGATTCTTTTTCTGCAGGTAAACTTTCCAAACTTTTTACTGCATCCATCAAGCGAATAAATCCTTTTTCAGAAGCCAATAAAGATTCGTTACTGATATCCATTGTACTTCGGTAATGAGCTTGCATCATGGAGAAACGAATGACATTTGGCGAGAAAGGTTTATCGAACAGTTCGGATGTTCCGTCCACGATTTCCATGGGCAAGAAATAATTTCCGAACGATTTACTCATTTTTTGGCCATTGACTTCAAGCATATTGGCGTGCATCCACACATTGGCTGGAGAACAACCAAGGGCGCCACAACTTTGGGCAATTTCATCTTCGTGGTGCGGAAATTTCAGATCCATTCCTCCTCCGTGAATATCGAATGTTAGCCCGAGATATTTGGTGCTCATTGCGGTGCATTCAATGTGCCAACCTGGATTTCCATCACCCCAAGGTGAACGCCAAATTTGCATATCGTCGGGATTGGATTTTTTCCAGAGTGCGAAATCAGCGAAGAAACGTTTCTCTTCTTGTGCATTCAAATCGCGCGTTTCTTCAGCAAGTTCATCGATTTTTCTTCCGCTAAGAATACCATACTGGAACTTTTCACTGTAGCTTTTCACATCGAAATAAACAGAACCATTGACGATATAGGCCAATCCATTCGCTATAATTTTTTCAATAATTTCAATTTGTTCTTGGATATGTCCGGTCGCCGTCGGTTCGATGCTAGGCGGCAACATGTTGTACAGATTCTGCAAGGCTTGAAACTTCACATTGTATTTGTAAACGATTTCCAAAGACTGCTTTTGTTCTGCTTTTGCCGCTTTCCCAATACTGTCCACTTCGTCGCCAGCGCTGTTGGTGATGTGACCTGCATCTGTAATATTTCGTACATATTTCACATCAAAACCAAGGACCAATAAGTAACGATAAATCAAATCGAAATTGATGAAAGTCCGCATGTTTCCCATGTGCGGTTCACTGTACAACGTGGGTCCACAAACGTACATTCCGATTCGGTTGGGTTGAATAGGTTTAAAAAATTCTTTTTGTCCAGAAAGACTGTTGTAGATTTTTAGATTTTCTTCATTCATTATTTTCCGCTTGTGACTGGCGTAAAGATAAGGAAATAAGCAAATTTTGAAGAGGACTGAAATTAGTTTAATTTAGGAACAGTATAATTCACACTTTCACATGAAAAAGATAATTCAAATTCTTCTTTTGTTCACGCTATTTGTTTCGTTTACGAATTGTACACTCACCAAACGAAATTATCGTGCTGGATAACATATTTCATGGAAAAGCGCACCAAAATCATGACAAGTTCCTCCTGAAAAAAGCGAAACAGATGCAGATAAAACCGACGAAAAAAACCTCGAAACCTCATCAGAAAAAAGACTGGACGAGGTTGATAGTGAAAATGCCGATTTGGGACGTATAGAAAATTCAATTGACCGTAAAATTGAAAGAAAGCAGGAAAAAGCAAACAAAATAGATCTTAAAAAGTCCAAAAAGGAACCGAACCTAGAAGTTTTCTAAAAGAAATTTCCTATTGACCTAAGGGAAGAAAAAACCGATGATGAACCAACTTTACCAGACGAAGAGATGGATGGATTGGATATTCTATTGTTTATACTAGGCTTCATTACCTGTCTATTTCTCATTTTACCGCTTTTCTTACTGGGTTTTTTGTTTTATGCTTTGGCTTCTGATGGATTTTATATTGGCTCTTATTCAACGGCAGAATGGTTTGGAATATTAACAGCAGCCATATTTTATTGGCTAAGTTCTTGGGGAATCTTGATTGTGTTTTTTTTCAAAAAAAGATGCAACAATTGAAGATAAAAGATACCGAAAGGCTGTGAAAGCATTTATTGCTCTCGGCCTTGCAATGATAGGTACGGCAATTTTGGTTTTGATTGTGATTGTGATTGTGATTGTGATTGTGATTGTGATTTAAACATTAGTTCTTTTTAATAAAGAGATAATACAGATTCACCAAAACAATTGCTGCATTGGTAATAAGGATTGGAAAAGAACCCAACAGTACCCCGTAAACTATAAATATCGCGCAACCCAAAGTGTTTACCCAACGCAATTTTTTGATATCCTTCATCATGAAAGAAATCAACAAAATGGCCATTGCAACATAGCCAATAGCATCAATCATTTTCCATATATTTTAGTTGTAATCCGTGTAGAAAATTACGGATGATTTGGTCCTTGCATTCGCGGTAATGTCTGTGATCTGGACGGCGGAAAAAAGCACTCAATTCTGATTTCGAAAAACGAAAATCGGCCAAATCGAGAACATCTAAAATATCTTCATCTCGCATATTTAAGGCAATTTTCAATTTACGTAAAATCATATTGTTATCTGTCTTTTTCTCAGGAGCGGGCTGCTCGCCTTCGCGTTTTCCTCGATTTTTGTTGATGAAACCATTTAAAAAAGCCGCAAGATATTTATCTCCCAAGTTTTTATAATCTTCGTCCTCTTCCTTCTTCATCCAATCACTGATTTCGGCTCTTGTAGCTTCAATTCCACCAGAACGAAATAAGTCCATTACTTTGTCATCATTCAAATCAAAAGTAAACCGTAAGCGTCGAAGAATATCGTTGTTTGTCATAATCTGCGGACTAAATTAATCTTTTTTAAAGGATAGTTCGGAAATAAGCAAGGTGCTATTCTTGGTTATCAAGAGCTCAACATCAACTGGACAATTCTGGATCAGAAAAGTTTCGCCTGGCTGAATGGTTTGTTCGCGCACCTCAAAGGCACCACTCCAACAATAAATCAGTATAAATTCAGATGATGGAAAAGGTGTGTATTTTACAATTTCAGTTTTAGAATAGGTCGCGACAGTAAGATTTGCTTTGAGACTTTTCTTGTAAATCAAATTGAAATCTATGCATTTTCCTACTGCGCTGGTTTCAGAAGCACCGTCGAAATGGAAAAGTTCAAGTGGATTTATTTTTTTCGGAGCGCTTCCATTGCTGGTTAATTCAACGCCAGAATTGAGTGGTGTAAAAAATCGGTTATACCCTTCGAACTCCGAAAAATTAGACGTTTCAGTTTCAATACCCGCCGAACTAATTCGAAAATAGAAATCGCGTTCAGACAATGAGGCGCCATCCGGATAAATGAATATTTGAGATGTGGTGCCGCCCGACCATTCATTTTGGACGTAATCTGATGGTCTCAATATTTTTGTTTTCATTTTTTCTTTAATAAAAGATAAAAGAGTATTCGGGAATGGCAAAACCACGATGATAATGTACCGAAACAATTGAGTTTTTCAGAAAATTACTTTGTGCATTCGCTTGAAAAGAAAAAAGTAATATAGAGGGGAAAAAAAGTTTGTATGAAAATTTCAATGCTTAATTTTTGCTCTAAAATGGAGAAAAGAGAGGAGATTACGCCTCTAGAATTACTGCTTCTACACCAATGATTTCGGGAGCCGCTTTTTTCAGCGCTTCCTCAACACCCGCTTTTAACGTCATTTGACTCATGGAACAATCGCTGCACGCGCCCAACAATTGAATTTGAGCCACACCTTTATCGGTAATGTCCACCAATTTCATGTCACCGCCATCCGCTTCGAAAAAAGGACGAAGAGATGCCAAGACATCGTTTATTCTGTTGGTTAATTCGGATTTGTTGAAACTCATGCGTTTGTCTTTTGGGCTGTTTTTGCTTTCAGCACCTTTAAATTCTCAATAAAAGTACGAACTAATTCATCAAATGCATTTCCAGTTATGCTGTTTTGTTGGAAAACCGCGGGACGACCAGCATCACCAGCCTCTCTTACGCTTTGCACCAAAGGAATATGGCCTAAAAAGGGGACTTCCATTCCAGCAGCGAGATTTTTCGCACCATCACGTCCAAATAGGTAATATTTATTGTCTGGCAATTCAGCTGGCGTGAACCAGGACATGTTCTCAACAATTCCAATCACAGGAACATTAATGCTGTCCATTCTAAACATATTTACTCCACGACGCGCATCTGCAAGTGCTACTTCTTGAGGTGTACTAACGACAACTGCGCCATCTAAAGGAACAGTTTGCACCAAACTCAGGTGAATATCACCTGTTCCCGGAGGAAGATCAATCAATAAATAATCCAATTCGCCCCAATGCGCATCAGTAAACATTTGCGTCAAAGCTTTTGCAGCCATGGGGCCTCGCCAAACAACTGCATTATCCGCTTCGGTGAAAAATCCGATGGATAGAATAGAAATTCCGTATGCAACAACTGGTGTGATTTTAGGAGTTCCTTCTACTTCAATCATCGTCGGACGTTCATTTACCACATCGAACATGGTTGGAATAGAAGGTCCATAAATATCGGCATCAACAATCCCCACTTTGAATCCCATTTTGGCCAATCCACCAGCTAAATTTGCCGTTATCGTAGATTTTCCAACACCTCCTTTTCCAGAAGCAATGGCAACGATGTTCTTCACTTCTGGTAATATTTTTCTATGAGCCGATTGTTCTTCTGGACTAGCCCCTTTCACTTCGGCTTGAACAGTAATTTCATCGCCAAAAGCTCGTTTTAAATTAAAATCGAGCGCTTCTTTCATTCTCTTTCGAGCGTGCAGAGCGGGATTTGACACGGTCACTGATACGTTTATAGATGAATCGGTATACGAAATATCCTGAACGAAATTTAATGAAACAATATCTTTTTTGAGGTCTGGTTCAAGGATTCCACCTAGAACGGAGAGTATATTTTCACGATTGATTTCCATGGTAATTACTGTGCTTGGTTGATGTTAAGCCGGCGCCAATTTACCAATAAACAAAAGAATGAGAAAGAGGTTTGCTAGAAAACTATTTGTTGGCTTTGGCAGAACGGATCGTCTTCGCCATTAATTCAATGATTACACGCTCATAACCGTCGTCGCGACTGCGGAATTCATAGGTTATTCCATCGATTACTTTTTCTGCAAAAACATGGTAAGTGATATGAGGTACACCAACTGATTGTGGAGCATTTTTAACTCCATCCACCTTTAATTTTGTTTCATAAACAATAAAATCCGGGTCGTCTATCAAATATTTGATTTCGTAAATTTCAAGATCTTGATTTTTACTTTTCTTGTCGGCAACCAAGCCACGGTTTGCACCCCAGTCTTCGATGTGCACTTGAAAATTTGGACCAATTTCGACATCCCATTTAAAACCATCTTCCTCATGAAGGACAGTAGGCTTAGTCGATGCGCCAATATTTGCCGTTTCATCAGGAAGCATCATATTCGCATTAATATCGAAAGGACTTAAATCAAATTTTTGAAAGGCATCGTAGTTGTCACTCAAATCAATAAAATCGCTGTCATCAACAGTTTCCGATTTGCATTGGGTAAATAAAAAACCAATTAGAATAAATACGAAAGCAATCGAACAATTCTTTAGAATCCTCTGTTTAACTGTATGGGTTAATTTAATTGTATATTGACACATGTCAAAACAAATATATATGAATTAATTTTAATCCGTAATATTCAGGAAAGAAAAGTAAAAGACCACAGTACGATGGGTGAATATAAAATAAAGGATATCGAAACTTTAACAGGCATAAAGTCCCATACAATAAGGATTTGGGAGAAAAGATACGATATTTTAAAACCTAAAAGAACCAGTACAAAAATCAGAACATATTCGGATACGGACTTAACAACAATTTTAAATGTTGCCATTCTGAATAAAAATGGATGGAAAATATCGCGAATTGCAGAAATTCCAGAAGAAGAAAGACAGGTTAAAGTATTGGCTTTACTGACTGGTTCGGAAGGTGATATTCACTTCGAAAAAATGCTTCTTTCGCTTATCGAATTGGACGAGATAAGTTTTAGCGAAGCGATTGATTATTTGGTTCAAAAATTCGGATTAGAAATTACATTTACGAAGCACCTTATTCAGTTTTTAGAGCGTATTGGCGTGATGTGGATAGCTGGCACGATAAATCCTAGTCAAGAACATTTTATTATACATTTGATTCGGCAAAAATTAATTTACGAAACGGCAAAACTTCCTATCCCCAAACCAAAATCACCGAAAGTATTATTGTTTTTACCCGAAAACGAATGGCATGAATTGAGTTTGTTGTTTTATCATTTTATACTGCGGAACAAACGAGTAAATTCATTTTACCTGGGTCAAAGTTTGCCCTATGCTTCTGTAATAGAGTGCGTTGAAAGATTGCAACCTAAAGCTATAGTCACCTCAATATTGACTGCCGCAGATGAATCCTATTACGTGAATTTATTTAAGAAAATGCGTCAAGATTTAGGTGAATTACCCATTTACGTTGGCGGCCAACAAGTGATTAATTACAAAGACAATTTAAAGAAATACATTACCCCAGTGCAAAGCGTTAAAGATTTGGAAGCTTTGTACTCCATTAAATAATCATTACCCCTTTTGCATTCAATTTTGTGATATGCTTCATGTTCTTTTCTTGAATGGTTTCTGGTAGAAAAACGAATTTCTTATCATACATCGTTTCTTCAATCCAAAAACTGACCCAATACTCGTTTGCCAATCCAAAAACATTCGGCATTATCGGTTCAATTTTCGCGATTTCCTCAGGAAGCATCACTTCAATACAGTGCCGAAGCGTTGATGTTTCGACTTTTTCGCCTGTATTTGCCTTATTGCCATAACCTTTGCTCGTTATGATAATTCCTTCGATGATATCTTCTCTGAAATTTGCCAAGAATACATTGTAAATTTTCTCGTTCGTCTCTGTCAATTCTTCAATAACAGCAACACCAATATTCTCTACTTTAGGACCAAATAATTCTTCTCGCATGCCAATAATTTTGGGCAAAAATACGCACTTACACTGCATTAATCAAATTCTAAAAAAGAAATAACTTTAGTAAGAACGTCATCTGTTCGGAGGATACGAAAATGTCCCGTTTCGCGAACCTCTTCCAAAGTAGCAGCTGACCAATTTTCTACCACTCTTTTGGATTCTTCTACACTCAAAACTTTATCGAAAGTATCATGAACAATAAAGGCTTCTTTTACGGAAATACCTTTTACAAAATTACTGACGTTCAAAATAGAAAGATCAAGCTTGAGTTCCAGTTCCAGTTTTGTGATTAATTTCTTTTTCACCTTGTTGTGCAATCCCGCTTGTTCTGCAACGACACTAATCCGATCTGCAAAACGATCAGGCGTGGTGAAAAGTGCATATTTATCAATTTCTAAATGCTGTTTTTGAGAAAGAGAATACGTTGTGGCCACTCCGCCAAAACTATGCGAAACCAATTTTGAAACTTGAAAATGTTCGACCAAAACCCCAACTAATTCGGCAAATTCAAACAAACTTGTTGACCCTTTACCTGTAGAACTATTACCGTGAGATGGACCATCAAAAGCAAGAACGGTGATGTTTTTTGCAACCAATCTCTCAATTAAATCGGCAAAATTCCCCGCTTGTCCTCCCCATCCATGAATCAACATCACTTTTTGAGGGCCTGCTTTCCATTCATACAATTGAATGTCGAATTCATTGAACTGAAACCTTTGTTTATTGGCTTTTCCTATGACTTCTTTTTCATGCGGGCGGAGTTTGTGAACTTGAGGATGCGTGAGTTTGTAATACGCATAATCCACAAATCGCTTTGGGAAAATTCCGGATAAAATATGTATGATTTTTTTCTTCAAGGTTGGTTTTTATTGCTACGAATACGTGTCAATTCGTGTAATTCGTGGCTTCATTTTCTCGCTATTCCTGTTCGTCCATACCTTCTTCGTCGGACGTGTATGTTTTCACGGAATGCTCTGTCATTCTATCGATTTCTTTGAGCTCCGCGGAGGTTAAATCGCGCCATTCACCAACAGGCATGTTCAAGTGGATATTCATAATGCGGACACGTTGCAAAGTTTGTACTTCATACCCCAAAGCTTCACACATACGACGAATCTGACGATTCAATCCCTGAGTCAGAATAATTTTAAACTCAAAACGACCAATTTGTTCTACTTCGCATGGTCGGGTTACGGTGTCTAAAATGGCAACACCTGCGCGCATATCTTCCAGAAATCCTTTGGTGATTGGATAATTTACGCTTACCAAATATTCCTTTTCATGGTGATTTCTCGCTCTTAAAATCTTGTTGACGATATCTCCATCGCTGGTCAAGAAAATCAAACCTTCACTTGGTTTATCCAATCGTCCGATAGGGAAAATACGTCGTGGGAAATTGATGAAGTCGATTATATTGTCTGGCTCAACTCTAGTGTCTGTAGTGCAAACGATGCCAATTGGTTTATTGAACGCAATGTAAACGTGACCTTCCTCCGTTTTGGAAACTTCTTCACCATCTACCGCAACAATATCACCTTCTGAGATTTTCGTTCCCATTTCGGGCACTTTCCCGTTTATGGTCACGCGACCAGCCTCTATCAGTTTGTCCGCTCCTCTGCGGGAACAGTAACCAATTTCGCTTAAATATTTGTTGATTCGGGTTTGCTTCTTTTCTTCCATCTTCGATATATCGCTGCAAAGATAAGCAAAGGGGATGGCCTCATGAAATAACCTGGTATACTATTTCTCGTGCAAGCGCAAAATAGAAGACGAATTCCAAGTCCATAAACAAGCACTTTGTTTAGAGGCTTTCAAAGCGCCATTTGCCCAAGTATTGCAGGTATGAAATTTTGAGACACATCCATTTTTCTCAATTGCGCTTGCGTTTCTGGTGACTAGTAATTGATTCTATCATTCAATACCTTTGCATCTTCTGCGCTATAAACATTACCCATTTTCATGCTTTTTTTGTCCAATTTAAGACTTTTCAATGAAAGAACATGTCCTACCTCACTACCGACAAACGCGTTAAAAAAGGTTAAGCTCTGTTAAAGGCAGAAATGATAGATTAATTTCGTTAAAAAGAAGAGTTTGAGGAAGACAAGAATTAACATAGTATCGTTATTGGTTGGAACAGCATTGTTCTCTCTTCTTGTCATTCAGGCGGTACAAGTTGGTCAATTGTATGACCGGAAAAACTACCAGTTCAAACGCAAACTCAGCACCTCGCTGGAGAAAATTGCTCTCCAACACGAAAAGTCAGAAGACATCCAGCGATACATGCAGATTGTCAACAAAGATTTTAGCGGGCAATATCGAGATGTTTTAAAGGAGGAATTTCAGAATTTGTTGAGTTTAAATGAATCGATTTCAATAAAAGACACCTCTATTCTGGAGCCCGATGGTTTACACGACTATTTGGTTGTAAAAGGTAGATCGTTTGATTCTTTAACGGGAATAACCGCTGAACATAAAGTTCTGGCTCGAGATGTTCGACAATTACGCGAACTTTTTGATCAACAAAAAAAAACGATTCCGCAAAATGATTCAGTAGCCGTGGCCATCCAGTTGGACCAAAAAGTGCTGCAACAGATGTTTAAAAAAGCGAAATTCGTCAACGAAATGTTGATAGAAACCTTCCGAAGTAATGTCTATCTCCAGCCATTCGAACGTATCGACATCGCCTTTTTGGATTCGGTTATTAAAAATGAATTATCGACCGACGAATTACCTCGAGAATATCAATTCATGATTGAAGGGGAAAATACTTTACCTGTTATTTTTCCGGACCCACCGAAAACCTACAATATAAAAATTGATACCTCGCTAACCGTTTCGAGTCGAACGCAAATTTTCCCGAGTAACATGTTGGAGGATCATTTGACTTTGCATGTTTATTTTCCCAAACGTAATGCCTTCATATTAAAAGAAATGTTGGGCACCATAGGGTTCAGTCTGGCCTTGATGCTAATAATAGTCATAACAATCGTCTTCATGTTCCGAACTATTTTGGCGCAAAAAAGATTATCTGATTTGAAAAACGATTTCGTTAGTAACATGACCCACGAATTCAAAACACCTATTAGCACCATTTCTCTGGCCTGTGAGGCAATGAGCGATGCGCAAATGATGGGCAAAGCAGTCAAAAAAGCTTCCCCTTATGTAAAAATGATTGGTGAAGAAAACAAACGATTGAGCCTCCTTGTTGAAAGCATCTTACAAAGTAATGTCCTCGAAAAAGGAAAAATCAACTTGCAGGAAGAAACGATACTATTGAACGAATTGGTGTATGATATCACACAAAACGTTCAGCTTCGTGTCAATTCCTTGGGTGGTACTTTAAAAACAAATATCTCTCAGGAAATGATGGAGGTCACGGCAGATAAGATGCACCTTTCAAATTGCATCAACAATCTGATAGACAATGCAATAAAATACAGTGGTGACGCTCCAGTAATAGCCGTAACTGTAAAAAAAGAGAAAAATACTATCCGAATTGAAGTAAAAGACAACGGAATTGGGATAAAAAAAGAGCACGTTGATAAAATATTTGATAAATTATACCGTGTTCCAACTGGAAATGTGCACAATGTGAAAGGATTTGGTCTCGGTTTGAGTTATGTAAAATCCATTGCTGAAATGCACAAATGGAACTTAACAGTAAAAAGTGTCTTCGGGAAAGGCTCTGCATTTGGAATAGAAATGAACATTAATACATAATACGATGAATATATTATTGGCAGAAGATGATTTAAATTTGGGCGAATTACTTTCAAATTTTCTAAAGAGTAAAGGATACAGCGTTGATTTAACCAGAAATGGAAAATTAGCATTCGAGCGATTCAACCAAAAGAAGTTTGACTTTTGCATTTTCGATGTTATGATGCCGGAAATGGATGGCTTTACTTTGGCAAAAGAGATTCGCGAATTGGACAAGAAAGTGCCAATTTTATTCTTGACGGCGAAAGCGATGAAAGAAGACAAATTGGAAGGTTTTGCCATTGGCGCCGATGATTATTTGACCAAACCATTCTCGATGGAAGAACTTTTGGCGCGCATCACTGCTATTTCTCGTCGTGCAGACATTGGTGAAACCAGCAAAGAAGAAAAATACCAAGTCGGGAAGATTGCTTACGAGCCAACGTATCGCATTTTACATTTAACCGAAGGGAAGAAAAAATTGACAACGAAAGAGAATCAGTTGCTTCATTTATTGGTGAAAAACAAAAATGAAATTTTAGACCGTCAAGCGACATTGCGCGCCATTTGGGGTGATGATAATTATTTCAATGGTCGAAGCATGGATGTCTATATCGCTAAAATCAGAAAGTTGTTGCGAGAAGATCCGAATATCGAGATAATGAATGTGCACGGCAAGGGTTTTAAATTGGTTATCAAAGAGTAAGGCTAATTATTTTCCAGTTTTTCGTTGCGATTTTCTAATTAATTTTCTACTTTACATGCGCATAAACTTTCCATGAGAGGAATAAGACGTTTTCAGAGAACCATGATTGTGACATTAGTTGGTCTGAATATCCTTGTGTTTTCAATTTCTTTTTACGGCGATTTAAGTTCAGCACTTGGTCACGCGCTTCTCGGCATGTCCGTTACCTTATTTATTTTATTGGCATATAGTGTTTATAGTCGATCCAAATACAGCAAGAAATCGGAGCAAGGAACGCCTCAATCCCAATAGAAATAATATCTTCACAGTTACTAAATCATAAATATGAAACTCATTTTCCTTTTGGGAATGGCATTATTTTGTCTTCCTTCGGTTGCCCAACAAAATTTTAGTCCCGAGAAATTATGGGAATTGAACAGGCTCGGCGGTGGTGATTTATCACCCGACAAAAACAACATTTTGTATTCTCTTTCGAGTTATGATGTTTTGGCAAACAAAGGAAACGCCGATTTATATGTTTACAATTTAGAACAGAAAAAGTCGACCCAAATCACCAAAACACCTTCTTCGGAGTTTGAAGCTAAATGGACGAAAAATGGGGAAATTGTCTTCCTAGCACTTGAATCTGGTTCAGGCAATGTCCAGTTGTGGAAAATCAACACCTCTGGTGGAGACTTAAAGTTAATGTCGAACATTAATGGAGGGATTGACGGTTATGTTTTGTCTCCTCAAGAGGATAAAATTGTTCTGTTGCGTTCGGTAAAAACAGAAAAAACAATTCAAGATATCCACCCCGATTTACCCTTGGCAAATGCTAGAATAGAAAATGATTTGATGTATCGTCATTGGAATCACTGGGAAGACGAATTCAAAACACATCTTTTTTTGCATGACTTTTCAAACAGCAAAGTTTCCAACAATGGAATTGATTTACTTGAAGGAGAAGCTTTTGATGGCGTAGTCCCTCCATTTAGTGGAAGCGAAGGAGTTGTTTTTTCTGGTAATGGAAACAAAGTGTACTACACCAGTAAGAAATTAGGAGGTAAAGAATTTGCGACTAGCACCAATAGCGACGTGTATGAATATAGCATCGAAAGTGGAAATACTATCAATTATACCGCTGACGGTAAAGGGTACGATAATTCACCTGCCATTCATCCGAACAACATCAAGTTTTCTTGGTTGCGCATGGAAAGAAATGGTTTTGAGGCCGACCGAAACGTTATTCATTTGAAAGATTTGAGTTCGGGAAAAATCATTTCAGTAAACTTGAGTATTGACCTGACCGTTAGTGATTTTCAATGGGAAGCAGATGGGGAATCTATCATTTTTTCAGCTCCTTATCGAGGTGTTCAGCAATTGTTTTCACATGATTTAAAATCGAATGTTACAACCCAATTGACAACAGGCAGAAAAAACGTTGTGCATTACAGTTTGGCTGAAAAAGAAATTGTTTTGGGCATGCAATCTATGTTGGACCCAACTGATTTGTTTGTATACAACCGAAAGAAAAAGGACATCACGCAAATCACTTTTGTCAATGCCGAGGAAATGAAAAACATCACCAAGCCGACAATTGAAGAAAGATGGATTAAAAACTCAGAAGGAAAAGACATGTTGACGTGGGTTTTGTTCCCGCCAAACTTTGACGCGAACAAGAAATACCCAACTCTGCTGTATTGTCAAGGCGGACCGCAAAGTATGGTCAGTCAATTCTTTTCCTATCGTTGGAATTTGATGTTAATGGCCTCACAAGGTTACATTATTGTTGCACCGAATAGAACAGGGCTTCCTGGTTTTGGTCAAGAGTGGAACGACGACATTTCAAAAGATTGGGGAGGTCAACCTATGCGTGATTATCTTACAGCCATTGATGAAGTTTCAAAAGAAACCTATGTTGATAAAGACAAACGCGGCGCAGTTGGTGCATCGTATGGCGGATACTCTATTTATTATCTAGCTGGAATTCACGAAAACCGTTTCAAAACATTCATCGCACATTGTGGATTGTTCAATTTGGAAAGTTGGTACGGGACAACAGAAGAGTTGTTTTTCGCGAATTGGGACATCGGCGGACCATATTGGGACCCAAAGAACAAATATTTGTACGAAAAAAATAGTCCTCATAAAATGGTAAACAAATGGACGACCCCATTGTTAGTTATCCATGGTGGGATGGATTTTCGAGTGCCAGAAGGTGAAGGAATGCAAGCTTTTCAAGCCGCGCAGTTGATGGGTTTGAAGAGTCGATATTTGTATTTTCCGACAGAAGGACATTGGATTCAAAAACCACAAAACGGTATGCTTTGGCAACGGGAATTTTTTAAGTGGTTAGCTGAAGATTTGAAATAGAATAAACCTTGTTAGAAACGAACGAATTGAGTACTTTTAACTCCTTCAAACCATAAAGAAAATAGACCCTAATGTGGCAACGAATTGCTAATCTCATTCTTAGAAACCGATTGTTCATCTTAGGTATCATTACCTTATTGACGGTTTTTTTCGGGTATTTTGCTTTAACAGGACTTAAAATCGACAACAAATACGGGAACATGTTGCCCAAGGAGTCGCCTGCTCAAAGCGCTTATTTAAAATTCAAAGAATTATTCGGAGAAGACGGCAGTTCCCTAGTTTTGGCCATAGACAACGATCAACTCTACACTGAAGAACATTTTCTAAAATGGAAAGAATTGGGCGATTCCATACTTCAATATGATGGTGTTGAATCCATCATTTCTGAAGCTACGCTTTTTACCATTCAAAACAATCAAGCGGAAAACAAATTTGAGGCCAAACGAATCTTTTCAGATATCACTTTTAAGGAAAAAAGTATTGATGAAATAAAAAAAGAAATTCGGAACAACCCCATTTACGAGGGAATCCTGTACAATGACAAAGAGAGCGTTTCTATCATGATGATAGGAATAGACGAAAATTTTCTGGCCAATCAAAAAAAGGCTGAAGTTGTAATCGAAATCGAAAAAGTTGCAGCTGCATTCGAAACAGAGCTTGGTCATATTCATTATGCTGGACTACCTCATTTAAGAGTGATCATTGGTAAAAAAGTAATCAATGAAATGTACGTCTTCATTGGTCTTTCCATCTTCGTCACTTCACTACTACTTTGGTTGTTCTTTCGATCAATTCGAGTCGTTATACTTTGTAATATCGTCGTTTCCATAGCTGTAATTTGGTCAATGGGTTCTATTGGTTTAATGGGCTTCAATATTTCCATTTTAATGGCCTTGATTCCTCCATTGATGATCGTCATTGGTATACCGAATTGTATTTTCCTCATGACCAAGTACCATCAGGAAATTCGGGAACATGGAAACAAAGTAAAAGCACTATCTCGCGTTATTCGAAAAATTGGAACAGCAACCTTCTTGACGAATTTCACCACTGCGATGGGATTCTCCACCTTTATCCTTACCAATTCAGAAAAACTGACTGAGTTTGGTATCGTTGCTTCTATAAATATTTTAGCCGTATTCTTCCTTTCAATAACCATTTTACCCATTTTTATTTCTTTTTCAAAGGATCCGAAAGAACGCCATTTAAAGCATTTAGACCGAAAGCTTGCCGTTGGTTTCATCAAGAAAATAACGCACATTGTTCAATTCAAAAGACCGATCGTTTATATTTCTGTAATTGGCGTGGTGATTTTAAGTTTCATAGGATTACTGAAAATTCAAGCTACAGGTAATATCACGAGTGATTTACCAGAAGGAAATAAAATATTGGAGGACATCGAGTTTATTCAAAATACGTTTGGAGGATCTATACCGTTTGAGATAATGGTGGATTATAAATCGAAAGGACGACTGTTTTCGAACGAAACCATGAAAAAGGTGGAAAGTGTTCAGGACATGTATTCCAAAGATTCGCTATTCGGAAAGTCCATTTCTATTGTGGACTTCGTGAAAGTGATCAACATGGCATTTCACGGCAATAATCCTGATGCGTACAAATTGATATCGAGTAAGGACAAATTGCGTTTGAAAAAGTACATGGACAATTTCAATATGACCAACGCCAACGGTGGAGGTTTTTCATTGAAAGAATTGGTAGACACCAGCGCGTATCACTTAAGAATCCGAACGCAAATGATGGACATTGGTTCATACGAAGTGGCGCAGAAAGTCGATTCAATGAAAGTTCGGATAGATTCCATATTTAATCCAGACAGAAAAGAAATTGAACGACTGTATGCCAAATCGGGTAAAGACGACGCTTATTTAGACAGCATTATTTTTAATCATCCGGGAGTTTACAACAACTTGACGGCGCTACTTTCCAAAGGAGATCAAGACAAGCAATATGATTTTGATTTAGACCCAAAATCGGTACAAAAGTATTACCGTGAAACAGGGTTTAAAAAGAATCTGCGAACGGCAATTGATAACGATTATTACGATGTTGTGCTCACGGGAACGGCCGTTGTGGCTTCGGAAGGAACGCAATATCTTGTGATTAACCTATTCACCAGTTTACTGTTTGCCATCATCGGTATTGCTATTTTAATGTCCATTCTTTTCCGTTCTTGGCGAATGGTTTTGGTTTCCTTAATTCCAAATATTATTCCTTTGCTATTCACAGGTGGAATAATGGGTTGGTTTGGAATAGCGCTCAAACCGTCGACACTATTGGTCTTTAGTATTGCCTTCGGTATTTCGGTGGATGACACCATTCACTATTTAGCAAAATATCGCCAAGAGCTCAAACTGTATCCTCATGATTTGAAAAAATGTGTCACAAAAGCGATTCACGAAGCTGGAATTGGCATGTTCTATACATCAATCGTGTTATTCTGCGGATTCTCTGTATTTACCTTATCTGAATTTGGTGGAACAAAAGCATTGGGATTACTCATTTCTTTAACCTTGCTCGTAGCCATGGTGACCAACCTAGTCGTGTTGCCTAGTTTATTGATGTCATTAGAAAGAAGAATTACCACAAAATTATTTGAAGAACCGTACTTTGATGTATATGACGAAGAAACAGATTTAGACCTAGACGATCTGCAGGTTCAAGAATTACAATCAAAACCAATAGAATGAAAGGAATAATTCTCGCAGGCGGGTCTGGAACTCGTTTACATCCTTTAACGTTAGCCGTGAGTAAGCAATTGATGCCTATTTACGACAAACCAATGATCTATTATCCGCTCTCTATTTTGATGAGCGCTGGAATACGAGAAATTCTAATTATTTCTACACCCCACGATTTACCTCATTTTGAGAAATTATTGGGTGATGGAAAGAGTTTAGGCTGTGAGTTTTCATATGCTGTGCAAGAAATTCCTAACGGATTGGCGCAGGCTTTTGTTATTGGTGAAGACTTTATTGGTGAAGACAATGTAGCCTTAATTCTGGGTGACAACATTTTCTACGGTGTGGGAATGGACGATTTGTTGCGCGAAAACTCGAATCCAAATGGTGGTGTTGTCTACGCTTATCACGTTAGCGACCCAAGAAGATATGGAGTTGTTGAATTCGATGAAAACATGAAAGCCATTTCTATCGAAGAAAAACCAAATCAACCCAAATCAAAATTCGTTGTTCCTGGATTGTACTTTTATAACAACGACGTAATTGATATTGCCAAGAATTTAAAGCCATCGGCGCGCGGTGAATATGAAATTACTGACGTTAATGCAGAATATTTGAAACGTGGCACACTTAAAGTTGCAGTTATGGACCGTGGCACGGCTTGGTTAGATACGGGTACATTTGAATCTTTGATGCAAGCTGGACAATTTGTACAGGTGATTGAAGACCGACAAGGATTAAAGGTTGGATGTATTGAAGAAATTGCGTTTAAAAACAAATGGATTTCGAGCACTCAATTAAAAGAATTGGCTGAACCGTTGACCAAGAGCGGCTATGGCGATTACCTTTTGGAATTACTTAAATGACGACGAAAATAATTGTACTTTCTAAACTTATTGAGCAAGGTATTCAACAATTTGAATTACCGCAAAAACCCAATAATCTATATGGCCCACTTCGTTATTTCATGACGCTTGGTGGAAAAAGAATACGACCAGTTTTAACTTTAATGGGTGCAGAATTATTTGAAGTGCCTGCTAAAAATGTGCTTCATGCCTCAGTTGCAGTTGAGTTGTTTCATAATTTCACCTTGATTCACGACGATATAATGGATGCGGCACCCTTACGACGAGGGAAAGAAACCGTGCATTCTAAATGGAATGAAAATATTGCTATTCTTTCTGGAGACGTATTGATGGTGAAAGCTTATGAAGAGATTTGCAAGCAAAAACCCGAAGATTTACCTGAATTGTTAACGCTTTTTAATCGAACGGCAATTGAGGTGTGCGAAGGTCAGCAAATGGACATGGATTTTGAAGAGCGAGACAATGTTTCGATTGCGGAATACATCGAAATGATTCGTTTGAAAACGTCAGTATTGCTGGGTTGTTCACTTGAAATGGGTGCTGTTGTTGCCAAAGCGAACAAAGCAGATCGTGAGAAACTTTATAGTTTCGGACAAGAGTTGGGAATTGCCTTCCAAATAAAAGATGACATTTTAGATTTGTATGGAGACCCTGAAAAATTCGGGAAGCAAATCGGTGGAGATGTGATGGCCAACAAGAAAACCTTGCTGTATTTATTGGCGAGAGAATCGGCAAATAATGATCAAATGAATCAATTTGATGCCTTAGAAAAGGATACAGATTTGACTCGAAAAGTGGTGGCCGTCAGAGCATTGTTTGACCAACTTCGCGTTCAAGAAAAAGCAAAAAATGCAATGGAATTGCACCGAAAAAATGCAATGAAAGCACTAGTTGAAATAAACGTGCCTGAAGAACAAAAATCGGACTTAAGAGAACTCGCCGAATACTTGATGACGAGAGAAAACTAAGTACTTCCCTCGCTCAACAAGACCTTCACATTTCAATTTATTCAATAATTAAGCCGATATTCGAGTTATAAATTATACCGCATGAAAATTTCATCATTCTTTGTCTTGCTCCTTTTTTTTCAACTTTCAGTTTATGGAAATGACGAGATTCTCATTAAGAAAAGCGACATCAGTTGGATCAAACCTGTTCGTGATTCGTACGTGGCGAAATTGAATCAAACATTGGAGCTGGGATTAAATCTAGACTCAGAGATCGCACAACAAATCGAAAATTTTATCACGGGTGCGAGAGCAAAGCAATTGAACCCATACAATCCAGAGGAGGTTGATGTAATTGCCGTTTTCAATTCACCATCCGGAAAAACAAAGAAAGGAATTGGATTTTATTACCAAGAGTTTCAAGAAGATTTGGCAACTGATGCCTTTTTACTAAAGAAAACAGAGGAACCTTGGCGCGTGCGATTTGCACCGAATGAAGTTGGTACATGGACCATTCAAATTGAAGTAAAAGCAAAAGGTTTAGACAACCCGTTAATGTACAGCGTTAAATTTAAATGTGAAACATCTGAACACAAAGGGAGATTGGTAACGCATAAAACGGGAACAGAGGAAGATAGATATCTGTATTATGAAGCATCGAAAGAACGATTTATTGCTGTCGGTATGAATATTTCAAGCGGTGGCTTTTTCACCTACAAACCGTCCCAAAATAAAAGACAAATGGGTGGTTTGGAAAAACTGGCAGCAGTAAACGGAAATTTTGTTCGCTTTGAAATTGGTGCACAGGGGTCACTTCCCGATTGGAATGATGTGTATAATTACACCTCAAAACAAGACGAAATGTTTGGCTTTGATCGACTGTTGGCAACGGCCGAAAAAAATAAAATTTATGCCATTTTATTCCGTCATCACGTAGAAATAATGGGGGCAGCTTGGGACTTACCCAATTGGCAAAACAACCCGTATCGTAAGCAATTTCAGTTTGAAAAAATCAGCGAATATTTTACAAATCCAGAAGCGATAAAATTGCAACATATGAATTTACGCTACATATATGCTCGATGGGGTTATAGTCCTTACTGGTCATTTTATGGGTATTCCGAATTGGAAAAATTCATTGATCCTATAATTGAACAAGAAGGGATTTCGGACCATGAGGCCATTCAAGTTTTCAAAAAATGGTTGGAAGGTCAAATCGACTATATCCGAACAAATTTAGACGATCAGGCGATGTTTGCCAATTCATATGGAAACATGAAAAAACCAGAGCGAAAAAATGGATACGACGGCATTTTGAAAGCATCGGACGTAACAGCGGTTCATGTTTATTCGACAATTAAAGATGGAAATTTCTACAATCGCGCCAATTACGTTGATGATTTCTGGAAGTCCTACAAACAGCCTGTAATATTGGAAGAAATAGGTTTGACCGATGATAAATTAGCCTTGTATTGTTGCACGGGAATCGATTTTCACAACCAAAGTTGGGCGACTACTTTTACGGGTTCTATTGGAACAGGATTAGATTGGTGGTGGGATCGTGGTGTGATGGATTTCGGCTACGAAAGTTCATTGGCACCACTTCAAAAATTCATCCAACCGCTTTCCGATAAATCCATACAATTTTCGCCTTATCGTTGGGCAGATGCAGGCGAGAAAAGTCGTTTGCTGGAAACCTACGCTTTGATTAGTGATGATCAACAAGAAATATATGGTTGGTTGCACAATGCAAGTTACTATTGGCGAAATGACGTCAATAACTCTTGTGTTCAAAGCCTTTTGGACAGCAGCAATGTGATAGAAAAATGTATAGTTGGCGACAATACAGAAATCGGACGAAACGAACCACCGCGCGATTATGCCCAAGATAGACATTCCGATAAATACTCCTCTCGTGGTGGATTTCAACAAATATCTGGAGGAATGGAAGACAACCCGTCTTTTATCCTGGAAGATGTTTTAAAAGGTAGAGGTAAAAACAGAATTTGGTACAAAGTTGAATTCTACAGCACCCGGCCTGTGGAAGATTTAAAACCTATAAAAGGATTTGATCAAGTGGTTCGGGCAGGATTTAGGAAGAAATTAAAAATCGTTGTTCCGAATTTGAACGATGCTAATCCAGATGTAGCCTATAAAATTACCATAGCTGGTTTAGGCAAAAAGAAGAACGAAATTCAAAGACCTAAACAGGGAGTTAGATGGTTTTGACTCCTTTTTTAAACTTTTTGTAAAAGAAAAATACCAACAGTAAAAATCCGTAGTTGTAAATCGTGTCCTCGACTGGGATACTCACCCATCTTGGCCCCATGATTTCCGCTTCGTTATACCACACGATTGGTTCAGGAGTGAACATACCCGTCAAAACTCCATTCACGAAAAAGAACGGGATCTGAATCACTAAAAATGTGAGTACGAAATCGGCAAACCACTTCACTTTTCTGCCATAATACAACCAAATCGTCAGGGCAAGAGCAACAATGCACGCCACACTTGTATACAATTTTTCGAGATAAATAATAGACAATACCAAACAGAGTATACTCATGGAAAAGGCGAAAACTCCAGCCAATTTCTTGAATTTTAAGTATGGGAAATAGGCCTTCAAACATTCGTAAACGAAAATGCAAGCGTAAGGAACAAAGATGAAAAAACAAATTTCTTCAATAGGTAAATTCCCTAAATACCATCCTTGTAAATACTCTGG
>ERZ887851.283-NODE-283-length-52466-cov-10.509740_pt1 | contig 52466 bp, 48 predicted proteins | sample MGYA00521100_ERZ887851 | MGnify/ENA primary metagenome ERZ887851 (study PRJEB32303, sample SAMEA104408602) | aquatic metagenome | biome: Brackish water; feature: Pelagic; material: water | place: Baltic Sea | collected 2014-06-06T16:11:00 | depth 11,444 m ... | reverse complement strand
CCTAAACGCCAGCTACAAAAAACCTCCCCCCTAAAAAGGGGGGCGAGGGGGGTGTAAATCCCAAGCTCCGGCTCTAAAAACAACACACCACTGATTTTACTTCGTAAAATCTTCCCCTCTTTCTAGAGGGGAGAAAGGCACCCTCCCCCCTAAAAAGGGGGGCGAGGGGGGTGTAAATCTCGAGCTCCGGCTCTAAAAAACAACACACCCCTGATTTTACTTCGTAAAATCTTCCCCTCTTTCTAGAGGGGAGAAACGCACCCCCAATAACAAGAAGGAAAAGGGGGGTGTCAAAACCCAAACGCCAGTCCTAAAAACAACACACCCCTGATTTTACTTCGTAAAATCTTCCCCTCTTTCTAGAGGGGAGAAACGCACCCCCAATAACAAGAAGGAAAAGGGGGGTGTCAAAACCCAAACGCCAGCCCCCCATAGAAATGCCTTCCGGGAGCGGGTTCATAATAGCGTCCCCCAAAAGCATTGAGGCGGATGTTGTCAAAATAAGTACTGTTGAACAAATTATTAACCCCAACAAATCCCTGTATATGTCCCCAATCAAACGAAAAAGTTTTGGAAGTTTGTAATTTAAACACGCGATAATCGTCGATCTCAATTGTATTGGCGTCGTTGGCAAAAAAAGCAGCGTTATGATTGCCCGAAAGTTGCCAACTCCAATCCTTAGTGCTGTGATAACGCAATTCAAAGGAAGCTTGTTGTTTGGGTATTCCGGGAATTGCTTTCGGTTTATCTTGGGACATTGCGGTTTCAAACACATATTTTGCTTGACTGAGGCTTAACAACCAATCCCACTGTTTCCAATGTTGTTCCCATTGCAGCTCAAACCCATACCGTTCTGTTGCTCCCCCGTTTCGGTAAAAGGTACGCCCCGGAAAAGCTTCCAATTCATAAGGTAAAATCTCGTTGGAAGAACGTACGTAAAACAAATTGGCTTCCAAGGAGGAACGATTGCCCAAAGATTTCCAGCCCAATTCGTAGTTCATCGCTCTTGCAGGATCCAATTGTAGGTTTAGCCCTTCTTTGCCAATGGGATCGGCCGAAAGTTCACTCAACGTAGGAGTTTCAAAACTACTCCCAAGGCTCACAAAAATTCGTTGCTTTGGCAAAATTTGATAACTGATTCCCAAACTAGGGTTTAAGGCATTATAGATTTGCGAGCGATCCACACTATCCGCACCTATCTTTTGTCGATCAAAACGCAGTGCCCCTCTCAACAACCATTTTTCAAAGCTGAGCGCATCAACCAGGTAAAATGAAATATTCCCGAAAGATTCGAGTTGCGAAAAGCTGAGTGCCCCCTGTTCCCCCAACATATTGTTATAACGATCTCTTTGGTCATTTTGAAGTGCCGTTTCAAAACCCAATTGCCATTCATGACGGAGTGTTGTCGATTTTTGAGTAAAATTCAATCGGCTGCCCAATCCGGCATAATTGCGAAATAGGTCTACAATACCGCCATTTTCAAAAGGAAGGGTTCCATAAAAATCACGAAAAGAATAAAAAGCATACGAATCCCATGTCCAGTGGTCTCCCCATTTTTGCTCATAGCGCAAGCCGGTTTTCAACTGATTTACTTTTTCGTACGTTTTGTAATCTACATTGCGCGCGCGCGCTTGTCGTCTGTCCTGTTGAACCTCATCAAGGGTCAAGCCACCCGCATCTTCTGCCAAAGGGCTGGCGGTATAATTCAATTGACCCGTCAAAACCGATTGATCCGAAAAGCGGTGTTTAACTTTAGCGTTCAAAACACTTTGTGCCAAGCCGCTCTGCACTCTGTAACCGTTGCTGCGGGTATTGTTTAAATAAAAAACGGCTTTTGTTTTGGCGGAATTGACGCCTGCCATAGCCTGCAGCCCAAAGGTTCCAAAAGCCCCTATACTAGTTCGAATGAGTGCTTTTTGATCGCTCAATTCATCCAAAGTGTTGATGTATAGCACCCCTCCCGAAGCATTTCCATACAAACTGGCCGATGGACCACGCAATACCTCTATCCGTTGTATTAATCCCAAAGGAAGATTGTCCACCTGCCCTTGTCCATCGGGCGTGGTTTCCGGAATTCCATCCACCACCAATTTAATTCCGCGTATTCCAAAGGCTGCCCGAGCTCCAAAACCGCGGATGGAAATTCGCAAATCTTGCGCATAATTGGAAGCATTCAGGGTAAATAATCCCGGAATACTACTCAAATATTCTTGTAAAGACAATTGCTGCTTGTCACTGCTTACCACCTCAAAATTCCGAACCGACACAGCTAAAGGAAGTTGCGTGGCTGCTCCACTAATTTTGACCGCCTCTACGGCAACCTCGTCCAAGGTGACCGTTGTCGTTGCAAATTGGTTTTGTCCGAGTAGGGTGTGGGCTAAGACTAAAAAAAGAAGCGTAAAACCAAGGGTTTGATACTTAAAAAAAAGGGTCATTGACGCAGAATTCATAAATTTACCGCAAGATAAGCATTATGTATCTCTCCGAGCTTGAAGAAATTGTGGCCATTTGCGTTTGTGTACTGATTGTTATTGCATTTGCAGTTAGTACTTATAAAGAAATCCAAAATACTATTGCAGAGGAAAGAGAAAAGTTGGAGGAGAAAAAACAAAATGAAGAAAAAATCAAAACACTAACGGACTATATTAATTCTAAAAATGAATTGTACAAAGCCCTTCTAAAGTTGAGAAAAAAAGAAACAGATCAGGAGTCTTCAGAGGTTTAAAATACTCCTTCAAACTATATAAAAATCTATTTATGAAAAAAGTTGTACACCCTGCAAATACCCGAGGGGAAGCCAATCACGGATGGCTGCATGCCAAACATTCCTTTAGCTTTGCGAATTATTTTGATCCGCAACGGATACAATTTGGAGCGCTACGTGTCTTAAACGATGATATTATTGCTCCCGGCATGGGGTTTGGCACTCATCCCCACAGCAATATGGAAATCATTACCATTCCCTTGGAAGGAGCCTTGGAACACAAAGACAGCATGGACAATGTGGGGGTTATTGAAGCCGATGAAATTCAGGTGATGAGTGCCGGAACTGGCGTTTATCACAGTGAATACAACAAAAATAAAGATCGTGCGGTCAATCTCTTGCAATTGTGGGTTTTCCCCAATCAACAAGATGTGCCTCCTCGCTATGACCAAAAAAATATTAAAACCCTAAAAAAGAAAAATGAGCTCTATCAGGTGGTATCTCCTCATCCCGATGCGCCAGGCATGTGGATTCACCAAGAGGCTTGGTTTCATTTAGGAGAATTTGATCAATCCACGACGCTCGAATATAAGCTTCGCAAAGAAGGAAATGGTGTTTATGCCTTTATGATTGAAGGGCAAGCCTCATTAGCAGAAGAGTTGCTCAACAAAAGAGATGCCTTGGGGGTTTGGGAGGTTTCCCAACTTTCCATGTCCTTTGAGGCAGGCAGTCGTATCCTACTAATAGAAGTCCCCATGAATTATTAGACTATGAAAAAAGAACTGAGTGCTCAAGACCTTTTACGCCACATTCAACAAAAAATTGATAGCGGAGACTACAATGACAGTGTGCATAAGATAACACTGATCACTGCCCGAGACGTGATAGCAAAAGTATTGCGAACGGATTTCAATTATTGATAGACACGCACATAGTCGATAAAGTAATCTTGTGGAAAAACAGTGTCTGCTCCCACTGCTCCACCAAAATTCCCGCCTATGGCCAAATTAATCAATAGAAAAACCGGTTTGTCAAAGGGCCAAGTCTCCTGATTTCTCGTTTGCGGAGCATAGGTGTACAATCTTTGATCGTCCACAAAAAACGTCAAAGAAGTATTGGTCCACTCCACCGCAAAAACATGAAAATCGTCTTCTATTCCAGGAAAGGGTGTGATTTTAGTATTCACCGTATCTCCATAACTGCTTCGGGTATGAACACTTGTAAAAATTTCACCCGGTTTTCTACCCACATATTCCATAATATCAATTTCTCCACAATCGGGCCATGGATTGCTGTCAATATCATTTCCTAACGCCCAAAAAGCAGGCCATAATCCTGCGCCTACAGGAACTTTTACGCGCGCTTCAATGCGTCCGTATTGAAACTCTTTTTTCCCTTTGGTTAAAATACGTGTCGAGGTATAGTCCTCCTCTTTTTTGGCTGTAATCACCAACATTCCATCCTCCAAACGGTGATTGTTGTCGGTATATAATTGCAGTTCGTTATTTCCCCAGCCACACAGATTCGGGCAGCCATCGCCCAAAGCAAAACTCCAGTGATCTTGATTTAAAGTGTCTCCATCAAATTCATCCGACCACACCAATTCCAAGGCTTTGGGTTCCGTTATTTCTGGACTTGGCGTGGCGACCACCGTTTCCGAGGGTGTTTCCTGTTTGTCGGAACTGCAATACGTAAAGAATAGCGGAATAAAAATGATGCGTAAAATAAGATTCATGATAATTATTTTATTTATAAAGATAAACGATTTACTATCTTTAGAACGTATCAAAAAAGAAAAATGGGACTCATCCCTAGTGACGGATTTTCCTTAACAGTAGTACTCAGAGGTGTTTTGGGCATGTTGGTGCTGCTTTTTATTGCCTATTTGCTCAGTAATAATCGCAAGGCAATCGCATGGAAAACCGTGGGTGTTGGACTACTGTTGCAGATAACTATCGCTATAGGAGTAATAAAAGTGCCTTGGGTCACACAAATCTTTGAAACTTTGGGAGGCTTTTTTATCCGAATTCTAGACTATACTGGTGAAGGTGCTAAAATGCTGCTCGGTTCTTTTGGAGATGTGGAAGTCAGTGGATTCATTTTTGTGTTTCAAGCCCTTCCAGTGATTATTTTCTTTTCTGCCCTCACCTCCATTCTCTATTATTTCGGAATCATCCAAAAAATCGTAGGTTTTTTCGCCAAAGGATTCACTCGCTTATTTCGTATATCGGGAACGGAGAGTTTATCCATTACGGGAAATATTTTTTTAGGACAAACAGAAGCTCCATTACTCATCAAAGCGTATTTGGAAAAGATGAATCGCTCGGAAATTTTTTTGGTTATGGTGGGTGGAATGGCCACAGTAGCGGGGAGTGTTTTGGGTGCTTATATCAGTTTTTTAGGGGGTGATGACCCTGTCTTACGCTTAGAATTTGCAAAAAGCCTGTTGGCCGCCTCAGTGATGGCTGCCCCCGGAGCTGTTGTAATGGCAAAAATCATCTATCCACAAACAGAAGCCATACAGACCGAAGTTGCGGTTTCAAAAAATAAAATTGGTGATAACTTCCTTTCCGCCATTTCCATCGGAACGGGGGATGGGATAAAGGTCGCCGTCAATGTGGCGGCCATGTTGCTGGTTTTTATTGCACTCATTGCCCTCATCAACGATATACTTTCAGGTCTCGGGGGTTGGGTCGGTTTGAACGATTGGATTGCCGTAAATACCCCTTATGATCGATTTTCGTTGTCTTTTTTGTTGGGGTATCTTTTTGCTCCCCTAATGTGGTTGATCGGTGTTGCTGCTGAAGACATGGCTTTGATGGGACAGCTTTTGGGAATCAAAATTGTCGCTAGTGAGTTTGTCGGTTACACGCAATTGGTCGATTTAAAAAATCCTTTGTACCCCATCCATTTTACCTATCAAAAATCTGTGCTCATGGCGACGTATATGCTCTGCGGTTTTGCCAATTTTGCCTCCATTGGAATCCAAGTGGGAGGTATTGGAATCATCGCACCTAAAACCAAAAAACTGCTCACGGAACTCGGTTTTAAAGCCATGATCGCAGGAAGTTTGGTGTCGCTGATGTCCGCCACCATTGCCGGTATCCTATTGGGTTAAAAAACTTTTGCTTTTATTTTTTTCCAAATTCGAATCAACAAGAACGTGGAAAGCAATGCCAAAAAAGTGAGTCCTACGGCTAGATTGATGCGTCCGTAGATATAATAACCTGTGGCAAACATGGTGCTGTAAATCATGACACAACCCAATAACATTGCAATAATACCAGAAGGAACGCTCCAAACCTGCTCCTTTTGAATACTATTGGCCCCCGCTTTTTTCAAAACTTTAGCCCAACCAGGACCTCCCGGCTGCGTTTTATTATAAAATCCTTCCAAAACTTCCTGTTTTTCCGCAGCCGTTAAAAAGGTTACAGCCAACCAAATAATGGAGGTCACCAAAACGACAAAAGGAAATTCAAACCAAGGGGGGAAGACCCCTCCGGCGGATGCAAACAAAAATTCATGTAAAGCGGGTATGGCCAAAAGCAAGGAAATGACGCCCGAGGCTACCATAGCAGCAATCTCACTCCATGCGTTTATCCGCCACCAAAACCAGCGTAAAATAAAAATCAGCCCGGTTCCAGCACCAAAGACCAATAAAAGATTAAATAATTGCACCGCATTTTGTAAGAACAACGCCAGCAAAGTACTCAACACCATCAGTAAAACAGTGGAAAGACGTCCCACAGCTACCAAACGTTTTTGAGAAGCTCTGGGATTGATTTGTCTTTTATAAAAATCATAAACAATATAAGAAGAACCCCAATTCAGCTGTGTAGAAATGGTACTCATATAAGCCGAAATCAAAGACGCCAATACCAACCCGAGCAAGCCCGAAGGGAGCTTGGTCAACATGGCTGGATAGGCTAAATCATTTCCTAATTTATCGGCAGTAATGTCGGGGAATGCAAGTTGAATACTGGCAATGTCGGGAAAGACAACCAAAGACGCCAAAGCTACCAAAATCCATGGCCAAGGTCTAAAAGCGTAATGCATAATATTGAAAAACAGGGTGGCTCCAATGGCGTGATTTTCATCTTTGGCAGCCAACATACGCTGCGCAATATACCCTCCCCCGCCGGGTTCCGCCCCGGGATACCAAGAACTCCACCATTGAACCGCCAACGGAATGATCAGGAGTGTAATCAAAGCTTCTGTATTTCCAAAATCGGGTAAGATGGAGATTTTACCGGACACATTTTCGTGCGCTATTAAAGCTTCTAAGCCCCCCACTTCCGGAAGGTTGACCAAATAATAGGCCGCACCTATGGATCCTCCCATGGCGACAAAAAACAAAATAACATCGGTGTATACCACGCCCTTAAATCCACCAATGGCACTAAAAGTTACCGTTACTAGCCCAGCCGTGATGACCGTTTGCCACGGATCCAGTCCCAACATCACGCTCCCAATCTTAATGGCTGCCAGCGTTACCGCTGACATAGTGATAACATTAAAAATTATTCCCAAGTACAAGGCTCTAAATTTGCGTAAAAAACTAGCGGGTTTACCACCATATCGCAATTCATAAAACTCAAGGTCGGTGTTGACATTGGATTTGCGCCACAGTTTGGCATAAACAAAAACAGTGAGCAAACCTGTAATTAAAAAAGCCCACCAAACCCAGTTGCCAGAAACGCCATTGGTACGAACAATATCGGTCACCAAGTTGGGCGTATCGGTTGAAAAAGTGGTGGCCACCATAGAAAGACCTAACAACCACCAAGGCATGTTACGCCCGGAAAGGAAAAAATCGTTGGCACTTTTCCCAGAAGATTTGGACACCAATAGCCCAATACCTAGAGAAATAACAAAGAAAAAAATGATGATTACCCAATCAATTGGAGCTATTTGCATAATAAAAACGATTTAAATTCAATTTTAATTACTAAATATACAATAAATAAAATATGATTAAATTGTTGTTAAAACATTTAGTAACTAATTGATTTCCTAGTAGGTTTGTATGTTGTAAGGGAAGATTCCCCAACGATTTATTGTATGAAGACGTTATCGTGTTTTTTGGTGCTATTGATTCCGCTAAATTTTTATTTAGTGCATGCCCAAAGTGGAGGCGTGGAAACCTCCAATACCCCTAAAGTCATTTTCCCGCAAGCCGAAGAAAAATCCGAAAGTCCTTTTAAAATTACCCCTAAAAGTGAATTTTTAAATCAAGATTTTTTTAATCCTCCTCCAGATTATATCAATCCCAAAAACAGTTTAAACGATCCTAAAAATAAGTTTGGAACCCAAGAACAGTTTATTGACCCGGGAGAACAATATCTGAAGCGGCTGAATCGAGGAGAAGATGAAAAACAAAAAAATCCCGATCAATTTAAAGTCGATCAGTATTTGGGTGATTTTAGAAACAATGGCAAATTTGTTCAAATCGCTGTTCGTGATCACGAATCGCCGGACGGTGATTTAATTAAAATCATGCTCAACGACCAAGTGGTAGTGCCCAGTGTGCTTTTGCAAGAACGCTTTCGCAGTATCGCTGTAGATTTGGTTATGGGCTTTAACAAAATTGACTTTGTGGCTTTAAATCAAGGGACTTCAGGACCCAACACCGCCGAAGTCCGTGTCTTTGACGATGAAGGAAAATTGGTGGGTGCCAACCGTTGGAATTTGGCCACCGGTGTCAAAGCGACCTACATCATTGTCAAAGAAAAATAAGCCTTTGAAATTTTTTCTTTACAGTAGGGTTTCAAAGAAATTCCAAAATTATTCCCTACTTTTCCACAGTGGAGCCTGAGATTTCAAACTTAACAGACCTATTACAAAGGCTGATTCAACCGTTGGAATGGATCATGCTGTTTGTGGTGCTTGGAGGAGGGCTGTTTTTGCTTTTTCACAGCAGGGGGTATCCCCTTTTAAAAATCAAACAAGCTTTTGTTCTTTTGCTTTCCAAAGAGGAAAACAAAGGAATTTCCCGTTTTCAAGCCCTTTCGGCGGTCTTGGCCGCCACCGTAGGTTTAGGAAATATTTCGGGAGTAGCCATTGCCATTCATATGGGCGGTCCCGGGGTCTTATTTTGGATGTGGATGACCGCTTTTCTTGGAATGATTATCAAATTTTATTCCTGCACTTTGGCGGTTCAATTACGAATAACAGCTGCTGATGGGCAACCCTTGGGAGGGCCTATGTATTATATGCAGTTGGGGTTAAAAAAATGGGGGAAGCCACTCGCCATTTGGTTTTCTGTGGCGGGTCTTTTTGGGGTGCTACCCGCTTTTACTGCCAATCAATTAACCCAAACGTTTATCAATGTCATTGACCCCAACCAATATATGGCTTTGGGAGATTTTGGATGGAAACTCAGTCTTGGAATTGGCTTATCGGTCATCAGTGGGGTGGTGATTTTTGGCGGGCTAAAAGCCATCGTAAAAGTTACTTCCAACTTGGTTCCATTGATGGTTGGCATCTATTTCCTGATGGGGCTTTTCATCCTTTTTTCCAACGGAAGTGCGGTACTCCCTGCTTTTGAATTGATCTTTTCAGAGGCTTTTAATCTTCAAACGGCAGTAGCCGGTGGCTTTTGGGGGTTGGTGATTTTAGGGGTTCGTCGAGCTGTTTTTTCCAACGAAAGCGGGGTTGGAAATGCACCCATGTATCACGGACAATCGCAAAGCAAAAAGGGGACAGATGAAGGCTTGGTGGCCATGCTTGGTCCATTGCTGGACACAGTTCTTGTGTGTACCATAACAGGTTTAATCGTTATTATCAGTGGTGCCTACCATTTGGAAGAACTCAACGGAATCGTCCTCACCTTGGAAGCTTTTAGACGCTTATTTTTTGGATTTGGAGATGTATTACTCCTGGGAATGGTCTTTGTGTTTGGGATCTCTACTTTGTTCACCTATTCCTATTACGGTGTAAAATGTTTTGGCTTTTTGACGAAAAAAGCTTGGGGACAGGCGTATAATTATTTTTATATCGGCAGTATTATTTTCTCTGCTTTGGCAACTGTGGAGGAGGTCATTGGGATTATTGATCTTTCTTTTGCCCTGATGTGCATTCCCAATATGCTTGCCATAGTGCTACTCGCCCATTCCGTCAAAAAAGAAATGCAGGAACGGCGGTGGATGTCATAATAAACCTCCTCTTATTTTTTTCGTCTTGGAATCACCAAAGCAAGCCCTAAAAAAAACAAAGCGCCAATAAGATAAGGCCAATCGATAAAAGAAAGTTTGGTGTACATGATGCCCACCACAACAAAACAGAGGATCGCTACTAAGGCAAAAAATATTTTTAAGATAATTCGTACAACCATATCCGCGCTTTGGAGTGAAATTAATAAAAATTTACAACGAAAGTTCTTTACTTTTGAAAATGATTCGAATTTATCTCATTGGAATACTCATCCTTGTGAGTGCAATTGCAGCCAACTTTGTTGCTGCAAAATGGCACTTGAAAACTTGGTATGACCTCTTACAAGGACTTTCGAATTCAAATATGTATATAAAACAACTCACCTTTTTCGATTACCTATGGCTGTTCTTGCTCTACCCACTAATCTTGGGAGGAGGCGCTGTTTTAGGGAATTTCATCTATCAAAAATTAGCTCCATGACGAGTAAAGTAACCTATCAAAATCCGCTGCGCACCACAGCCGTGCACTTGGCATCCAACAACAGTATTATCACTGATGCGCCCCTTGACAATCACGGCAAAGGAGAAGCCTTTTCCCCTACAGATCTGGTAGCAACCGCTTTGGCGAGTTGCTTGTTGACCATCATGGGAATCAAATCGAAGGATCTGGGAGTGGATCTCTCGGGAACCTCCACTCAAGTAAAAAAAGTCATGGCATCTCAGCCCCGCAGAATTAGTGAAATTCATATTGATGTGGAATTTACACTGCGTACGGACACCAAAACCCAACGGATTTTGGAAAGAGCGGCCTTGACCTGTCCGGTTGCCCAATCGCTCCATACAGACCTAGTGCAGAACATACAATTTCACTGGCCGGTTTAAGAAGGGTCTCAAAGACGCCAAAAAGGTTTTTTGTAAATCAACAATACGATTGAAAATAGGAGGACACCCGTAGGTCCCAGCATAAAGGTTGCCAACATAGGCAGTACAATTGCGTAATGCGGAATCTGATGTTTTTGGCTGTATTGAATCATCCAACAGGCCACCCAAAAGTCAAAACCGAGATAGTGCAGCCAGCCCGCTGCTGCCGAGGACAAAGTTGCCTGCTGAAACAAAAGTAATATTCCTTCCAAAGAAGTGAAATCAGCCTCCATAAAACCTTCTGTTTGTGTGAAAAAATACAAATAAAAAAAACTGAGGAATAGCGGCACCCAAGGAAAGGAAATCAAAGCTTTAGAGATTCGAATACGAGGAAGAAATAAAATTAAAAACCAAGCGAAAAGCACTCCCGTATTACACAAATTGAAAAGCAGCGATGTCATAATTTCTTATTTAAATTTAGTTTAACAAATTAGTCTTTTTAAATTAGAGGGCTACTATGTTGTTATTCAGAGATATTCATGGCGTTAAAATTGATCCTGTCAAGCACACCCTCGATTTGATTCGAGTCTATCCTTATGTGGAAATTCACATCGGTTCCGATTCTCAAAACATCAACAAAGAAACCCGTTACACTACCGTAATTGCCTATCGACTGGGGACGCGGGGCGTTCATTATATTTTGAGTAAGTCCAAAGTTTCCATCATCAACGACATGTGGACACGTTTGTGGAAAGAAGCCGAATTGAGTATCGATGTTGCAGAGTGGCTCACCAAACAGATCAATATTAAAGTTGAAATTGACATGGACTACAACGAAGATGAAAACTTTAAGTCTAACAAATTAATTTCAGCAACCCGCGGTTGGGCCAATTCCTTGGGATACAAAGTCAATGTTAAACCCAATAATCAAATTGCCACACGTGCAGCGGATTATCACTGCAAATAAATTTAGGGGGTTCGAAATACTTGAGTAGCATAGGCAATACTGTCTTGCGTAAAGCTAACGCCCACCCCCAATTGAAAATAATCGCCAATCATATTGGCATAATGCCCAGGGGAATTTCTCCACCCTTCTACCATACATGCTGATAACGCCTCCGCAGAACGGGTGTCGCCACAGCCACTGACATTTTCAAACCAAGGCACATAGACAATATTTTCTGCTATCCGCGACCAACCATAACCCGCATTGTCAGCACGGTCACTGGGCGAATTCCCTTCGTGATCGGTGTGGTCAAAAAATCCTTCCTTGACCATATTGTCCGAATGAAACTTCGCCAAAGCATCCATTTCATCGTTCTGAATTAGGGCGGTCAGCCCTTGGTCCGTTCGAATTTTGTTGGTTTTTTGGAGGATTAAAGTTGCCAATTGTTCGTTTAGGCTGCTGTTTTCGTCCAGTGCTGAGACATCTTCCTTTGCGCAGTTGAGAACTACCAAGGTAAAAAGGAGCAGTCCGAATAATCTAAATTTAGTTTTCATGAATTTGTATAGAAAATAAAATTACTACTTTTAAAACAAATCTTTTGAAAAAAACTATTGAAGTATGCGCTTTGCGATTATTGCCCCAAAAATTCCTACCGACCGATGGCGTATTGATTTTGAAAAAATTGCTCCCCACATTCCGCTGTTAATTGGTGCAGAAACCGACCATCCCGAGGATGTAGAATGTGCCTTGGTTTGGAAGCATCCCAAGGGGGCTTTGAACGCATTTCAAAACCTAAAACTTATTTTTTCGATGGGTGCTGGAGTAGATCATATTTTAGAAGATCATAGTATTCCGGAACATATTCCCATTTGCCGTGTGGTAGATCCCCAAATGGCCTTTTCCATGACCAACTATATACTAATGGCGGTATTGAACCATCATCGTTCTTGGTATGATTTTGAACACGCCCAACGGAATCGCCATTGGGCGCAATTTGAATTTAACGAAAAACCCCTGCGCATTGGAATTTTAGGCATTGGACACTTGGGAATGGATGCCGCCCTAAAGCTTCAACACTTGGGTTTTGATGTGATGGGATATAGCGTACATCCAAAAGAAACTCCTTTCCCTTCTTTTTCTGGGGCTGCGCTCGGAGATTTTTTAAAACAAATCAATGTTTTGGTCTGTGTGGTGCCTTTTACTCAAAAAACCAAAGGCCTTTTGAGTCAATCCCTTTTTGATCAATTGGAACAACCCACCTATCTGATCAATGTTTCAAGAGGAGCCGTACAAGTGGAAAAAGACATCCTTACAGCTTTGGAAAAAGGGCAGTTGAATGGTGCTTTTTTAGATGTCTTTGAAGAAGAACCGCTCCCTACCGAAAGTCCATTGTGGTTGCACCCAAAAGTAAAAATCACGCCGCATATTGCCAGTTTGACCTATCCCAAAGAAGGAGTCTATCAGGTGTTAGAAAATTTTGAACGGGTTCAAAAAGGGATGCCATTACTGAATCTAGTGGATCGTTCCAAAATGTACTAAGCCGAAAGTAAAGCTTTGGCCAAAGGGTCGATCGAAAAACGGACAGGATCAACCGCCACAATTCCGGTTTTTTTTGAAACTGCAGCGAGATAGTCCCGCGCATCCGCTTCCGTTAGGGTACTGGTATTGACCGCGATACCCCTTACTTTAGCTTGGGGAAATGTCCCCACCACCGTACACAAGTCCTCATTCAGTGCAATAAACGCTTTTAAATCAGGGACTCTGATGTGTTCGGGACTTCGCAAACGTTCTTTCCCTGCACGGTGACACAAGATTAAATCCGTTGGGCAACTGCCACGCATCAGCGGAAGGGTTGCCGTACTCCCAGGATGTAACAAGGAGCCTTGACCCTCGATGATGACCCAATCCTCCTGCTGTTCCAATACCGCCGTTTCTACGGCACCACATGCATGATCCACCTTAAAAGCGTCCAATGGAATTCCTTTTCCCATAATGGTGATCCCAATTTGACCCGTAGCTACAAAACCCACTTGATGTCCGTTATTTTTTAAATACGAAAACAATTCCAAACCTGTGGTCATTTTCCCAACGGCCATGTCCGTTCCCACCAAAAGCACTCTGCGATTACCACACGTGGCCGCACGCCCTGTCGCAATGGGAGGCACAAAAGAAGGAACACGCACGTCCCATATCCATTGTTGGGGATGCTGCAGCAATGCCCCCCACCGTGGAGCGATGAGATCGTGTAGCCCATTTACCAAACTCAAACCCGCTTGAAGTGCTGCTTCTATTACAGGAATCCACGTTTCCGGGATTTTCCCTCCAGAGGGGGCAATGCCCAATATCAAGACCTCGGCGCCTGCCTCCAAAGCCGCTTCCAAATTAGCGACGATGGGGATCTTGCGTTTTGTGGGCATAAAAGCATCCATGGTGTTCCCTTGTTGCGTGCTGTCAATTACACAACAGATGGGGTTGGAACAATAGCGAATAACGCCCATGCCCATTTTGCCATAATCACTATCCACATGCCCTTCCATATAGAGGGCGATTGTTTGTTCAGGTTTAAGCATAATATTCCGGTTTAAGCATTCCTCCGTGTCCAGCTTGATACACCGGTAGGGTAACCCCATCTACAAGGGGGGCTCCTGAGGCTGGATCGGGATTTAAATTGTAATGTGAATCGAGGTCTATATAATCAATAATTCCTGAAATGGAAGCCGCTGCAGCAATCGCCACGGATGTTTCGCTCATACATCCAATCATGGTTTTAAGTCCAAATGCCTTTGCCGTAGCGATAATTCTGAGGGCTTCGGTGATTCCCCCGCATTTCATCAGCTTCATATTTACCCCATCTACGCAGTGCGCAAAAGAAGGAATGTTGGCCGCAAACCGGCAGGATTCGTCCACATAAATGGGCAACACCCGATCGGCATACAGATTCTCCAGCTCCTGTTCCGCTCCTTCTTTCAGGGGTTGTTCGATATAATCCACGCCGCGTTCCGCTAACCAAGGCAACATCTGTTTGGCCTGCTCCAAAGACCAACCTCCATTGGCATCGACCCGTAATTGTACTTCGTAATCTCGAGTGCTTTGTACGACTTGTTCAAACATCGCCTTGTCTGCCTCCAACCCTGCCGGAGCACCGAGTTTTATTTTTAATGATTTGACTGTAGTTCCATCCAATAACAAGGGAACTCTTTCTTTCACCACTTCGGGAGGATTAATTCCAATAGTGACCGAAGTAGGCGTTTGCGCTCGGGGTATCCCCAGCAACTCATTTAAGGGAAGCCCCGCTTTTTTGGCTTTCCAATCCCAAAGGGCAGTATCCAAAGCCACATAGGCGCAAGGGGCAATATTCATGGCACGCGATCGATCGTAAAGACTGTGAAGGGCTTCGCCTTCAATACCCGAGGCGACAAAACGTTCCAATTGCTCTTGAATGGCTTCTGGAGTATCAGCCCCTTCACTTTTCCCCGGTGCCGCTTCTCCCCAACCCACTAAACCTTCACATTCATAGCGAACAAAAAGATTTTCGGAATAAGAACGCACCCCTCGACTGATGGCAAGGGCAAACCTTTTTTTTAAAGGAACCTTGTAAAAGGATAGAGTAGCCTCCTTTAATTTTATTGATTTCATAAACTCAGTTTCAACCATTAAAAGCAAAATCTAAGATAGGCAATTAAATTTCCTGATGCTAAAGGAAAAAACAGCCGCCCTTTTTTTGAAAGCCCTACGAGATCCTCTGCTAATATTTTGTATTTTGTTCATCGTTTGACAATATAATTCCACTATGACCAAGATTCCACTGCTTTTACTTGCTGCAGGAAAATCCCGACGAATGGGGACTTCTAAACAGTTGCTGCCCTGGAAGGGAAAAACGCTATTGGAAAATGCGATCATCACCGGGAGCGCAATAACCGATCAAGAATTATACGTTGTGGTGGGTGCCTATGAGGAGGCGATTTTACCCCTATTAGAAAAATACAATGTCAAAATAATTTACAATCCCAACTGGGAATCCGGTATCGGAACCTCCATAGCAAAAGGAATCGAGGCTTTGCAAGCTCTTGAGGAGTCTATGGCTGGCGTTTTTATCTTTCTTGCCGATCAACCTTTTATCACTCCAGCGATCATCCAAAAATATTATTCGGCTTTTGAAGTGGGAAAACAACAGCTTATTTGCACCGCCTACACCCCACAAAAAAAAGGGGTTCCAGCATTGTTTGATGCCTGTTATTTTGATGCTTTATCGCAACTTTCCGAAGATTTTGGTGCACAACAATTGATCAAAAAAAATAGTGCTCATTGTATTCCTGTCGCTATTGCCCCAGCACATTTGGTAGATATTGATACCCCTGAACGCTATCAAAAATATCACCCTCCCAAATAGGATTCTATGCCAACAACCCTTTGAGGACAAAGATTCGGATGCCAACGATGAAAACCAAAATCCCGGTAAAGATTTTGATGAATTTGGAGCTGTTTTTTTTAATGCTGTAGCGCACTCCCAACTGCCCTCCCAAGAACACTGCCAAAAGCAAGGGTAAAGTCAGTGTATAAGAAACCTCCAAGGTGTTTTTTGCCGCCAGCCCAATCAGTCCAGAGATGGAATTAGCAAAAATAAAAAAAGCAGTTAATCCGGCAATTTTGATGGGTTTTCCCCACTTTAAATGATTGAGGATGGGCGCTAAAAAGACACCCCCTCCAATGCCCACCAAGCCGGATAAAAGTCCTATCGCACCGCCCAACACATAATTGAAATAAGTGGGGTATTGAATGGCTGTTTCAGTCTCGTTTTTAGTACTGAAGGTTTGCCAAAATAAAGCCAAAGCGGACGCAATCAAGGTGATTCCTAAGATGATAAAAAAGAGGGTTTCCTCCAGGCGCAAAATAGCTCCCACAAAGGTCATGGGAATACTGGTGATGATAAACGGGAAAATTTCTTTAAAAGAGATTAATTTATTTTTATAAAACAAAACCGAACTGCCCGAAACGACGATCAAATTACACAGCAAGGCGTTGGTTCGCATAAAGAAAAAAGACACCCCCAGTAGCGACAGTAGTGCCAAATAACTCGACCCTCCCCCAAAACCAACAGCGGCATAGAGGGTGGCTATGACAAAAAAAACGAAGGGAACGACTATCCAAAGCTCAGGATCAATATTCATGAGCAAAGAGGGCATTAATTCCTCCCGCCACAGAGATCATCCGCTTGTTGGGAAATTGTTCTTGCAACAGCTCCACCGCTTTGGCACTCCGAAACCCAGACTGACACAAAAAATACACTTCCGCTTGAAGGGGATGTTTTTTTATTTCATTTTCTAAAACGCTCAAAGGAATATTTACCGCACCTTCATAGGCTTGGGCTGCAACCTCCTCCGGATTTCGTACATCGATGATTTGAATCGCCGTGGGAAGCTCGGACAATTGCTTAAATTGTGCCGTGGAAATTGTTGCGTCCGTTAGACGACAGTCCAAGGCATAGGAGCTTTGAAGCTTGTCTAGGTGTAAAGCTTTTTCCTGTTTAGGAATCTCAAACGTGTGATAGGCTTGTTTTAAGGCATCAAAAATAAGTAGTTTTCCAGCGAGGACTGCTCCAATTCCTGTAAGCACTTTTACACATTCCAACGCTTGAAGGTTGCCTACGATTCCGGGTAAAATTCCCAAAACCCCTTGGGTGTCGCAATTGGGAATCTCATTGGCTTTGGGGACCTTAGGAAAAAGGCAACGATAGGTCGGTCCTGAATTATAGTTAAACACACTCAATTGTCCTTCGAATCCATGAAGAGCACCATAAATAAAAGGCTTCTTTAAAATCACACAAGCATCATTGACCAAATAGCGGGTAGGAAAATTATCCGACGCATCGACCACCACATCAAATCTTGCGATGGTTGCTAAGGCGTTTTTGGAATCGAGAAAAAAATTCAGCGGTTCTAATTTTGTATGGCTATTTTGTGCCGCAAGGAAGGCGGTGGCGGCATTGACCTTGGGCATTCCAATTTGTTTTTCGGTATAGATGACTTGGCGGTGTAAATTACTTTCTTGAACCACATCAGCATCCATAAATGCCAAATGCCCAACGCCCATGGCATTTAAATACTGCAGTACCGGAACCCCCAGACCTCCGGCTCCAACTACCAATACCTTTGCTTTGGCTAATCGCTCTTGGGCGGAAACGCCAAATTCTTTAAGAATAATTTGTCGATCGTATCGAGAAGGGGTCATTTTAAGCGCGTTTAAAATCGGTTTTTCCTCCCGTTTTCTCTTCTATTTGAATGGCTGTAATGATGAGGTCTTGGGATAGTGCTTTGCACATGTCATAAATGGTGAGTGCTGCCACCGAAACTCCGGTGAGTGCTTCCATTTCAACCCCGGTACGACCATTGCATTTCACGGTGCAAAAAATCTTTAAGGCTTCCCCCTCTGGGACAATATCAATGGTCACTTTGGAAAGTGCCAAAGCGTGACAGAGCGGAATTAAATCGGAGGTTTTTTTAACCGCCTGAATACCGGCAATGATCGCCGTTTGGGTGATGCTCCCTTTTGCACTTAAAAAGTCTTGCCCTTGCAGGGTTTTAAATACAGTGGCAGGAAAAATAATTTTTCCGGATGCCCGAGCAATGCGTGTTGTAACCGCTTTTTCAGCCACGTCCACCATACTGGCATTCCCTGAAGCATCGATATGAGACAATTTTTTTTCCATTATATTTTACTAATTTGAAATTAAGGATGTGGGGTGACCCATACATTTTTGTTATCAAAAAATTCTTTTTTCCAGATGGGAACCCGCTCTTTTAGGGTATCGATTAAAAATCTACAGGCTTCAAAACAAGCCGATCTGTGTGCAGAAGAAGCACCCACTAAAACAACAGGCTCTTCAATTTTTTTGGTGCCGATGGCGTGATGCATAATCACTTTATTCAATCCCCATTGAGCCGTTGCTTCTTTAGCAATGACTTCCATTTCAGAAATCGCCATAGCCTCATAGGCCTCAAAAAAAAGTTCGTTGACCGCTTCATTCGCTGTCGTGTTGCGCACACTTCCAATAAAAACACATACGCCTCCACTCCCGGGATGAGAGAGGTCTTCGTACACCCTTGTACAATCAATTTGATCTACTATTTTAATGTTTATCTCCATAACCTAACCGCCACTGACTGGAGGAATGATTGCAATTTCGTCATTTTGAGAAAGTTCCATCTCTTCGGTAGCATATTTTTTATTCAAAGCCACCGCCAAAGAGGAAAGTTCCTGCAATTTGGGGTATTGTTCCAGCAGTTGCACCTTGAGACCCGCTACCGTTTTGGGGAATTCCAACGCCGAGTAATCCAATTCACTCGATCCTACAATCTCTTTTGCAATACCAAAAAAATGTATTTTCATCTGCTTACGTTTTTATGATTTTTGACCGAAAGTACCTGTAAAATGCATTAAAATTTCCGTTATACCAAGCTCCAAAAAGAAAAATCAGATAAATCAAGGTGTCAGGAACCAAGAGCAGCCCTGCATAAATTTTTCCGATCAAAAGAAGAAGTGCTACAACTGCCAAAGTAATTGCGATTGGAGATTTTTCTTTTTTATAATTAAATACAATCAAGCCTAAAATAGTGAGTCCAAGGAGCGGTTTTAGATGCGTAAAAAAAGGGATTAATGCCGCATTGTCAATGTCGAAAAACAACAAAATCGCCCCGGAATAGGCCGCCACACAAAAAGGACATTTGGGTAAGACAATCAATAAAGCGGTGGATAAAAAGGACACTATTCCATATTTCTTATCCTTTTTAGTAATTACCGCTGCCGTGGTCTGAGGGCAGCAAATTTCTTCGTTTTCTTTCATAGCAACGGTCCTATTTTTCTGTAGGCAATGAAAGGATACGCCGCTCCTTTTTTGAAATGGGATTGCTCTTGCGGTAAAATCAAAAATCCATCTGCGTGCACCAAGTTAGCAAAATCTCCGGAACCATTTCCTTTTATTGGAGCAGCAATTAGTTTTCCTGAGGAATGAAAATGGATTTTGGCTTCCAGAAAATAAATCAAATGGGGTTGAAAATGAACCTCTTGATCCAAAATAACAGTAACCATTTCTTGCGCTACACCCAAGGAGGTTTGTAACCAATATTTGACATAGGCATAGAGACAAACAAAGGAGGAAACCGGATTTCCTGGCAAGGCAAAAATACGTTTGTTGTTGGCACTTGTCCCAAACCAAAAAGGCTTGCCAGGACGTTGTTGAATTTTATGAAAATGTTTTTCAACTCCCAGTTCTTCTAATACTTGAGGAAGAAAGTCGTATTTCCCTTTGGATACCCCTCCGGTGATGACAAAAAAATCGTACACCGCTAATAGCTCTTTTATTTTTTGAAGAATACTTTCTTTTTCATCGTTGAGGTGCGCCAAGTCGGCCGAAATACCCCATTCTGCCAAGGTGTTTTTAATCCCATACACATTCGATCTTCGGATTTGATGAAGCGCCGGAGTTTGGTGTACGTCTACCAATTCATCCCCCGTAGAAATGATCACGGCTTTCGGCATTTTTTTAACCTTAATATTCGCCTTTCCAACAGCTGCTGCTATATTGATTTCGGCACTGGACAAAACAACTCCAGCTCGAACCAAAACTGCTCCGGCTTTGACGTCAGAAGCTTTGAAATGAATGTTTTGTTGTTCAAGGATGGAAATGGCACCCAAAGTGGCGACCCCATTTTCAATGATAATGTCTTCATAAGGAATCACCGTATCTGCGTGATGTGGCATCATGGCTCCCGTCATGATTTCGATGCACTGTGTTGGATCTGCCAGTGTGCTTTGTGGTGCTCCGGCAGCAGCAATGGCACTTATGGGAAAGGCTCTTTGTCCATTGGCATAGCTCTTATAACAGATGGCGATCCCGTCCATTGTCACGCGATCAAAAGGAGGAAAATCACGATCCGCCACCAAATCTTCGTCCAATACCGCCCCTCCAGCGGCTGTTATTGGAAGGCTGACGGTCTCCATTCGCATTGCGTTTTGTGCAATGATGTCCAAGGCCTGTTGATATGGAATAAAATCGTTTTTCATGGGTTTAACCTCCTATAGAACTCATGCTCTCGCTTCTTGTAATACGGAGTTTACTGCCTTCTTCCGCAGCAAATCCGTCCTTGGGTTTGAGCTTGATCAGTGCTATAATTTTCTCTGTCAATTGATCGTCCGTTACACCGGATCTAATAAAGTCGCGGATACTGAAAACACCACTGTCGTAGAGACAGGTTTTGATCTCGCCTTTGGCGGTAATTCGCAGGCGGTTACAAGTATTGCAAAAGGTTCTTGAAAAAGCGGGAATAATCCCCAATGTTCCTTTGAAGCCTTCTACTTGGTATTCCGTAGCTGTATCGCCATGTTTGCCCACCATGGGCTGCAGGGATGGATAGGCACTTTGCAGTGTTTGTTGGATAACTTTGGCAGTGCAAATTTTTTGATTTTCCTTATATCCCCCGTTAAAAGGCATTTCTTCAATATATCGAATACTGACTGGATAATCGGCAGCTAACTGTGCCAAAGGGAGGATGTCCATCACATTGACGCCTTGCATGACCACAGCGTTTACCTTTACCTGAAATCCTTCTTCTACCAATTGATGGAAGGTCTTCATCACTTTTTCAAAATCAGACCTCCGCGTGATTTTTTTAAAACGCTCAGCATCCAGCGTGTCCAAACTTAAATTGATTTTGGAAATTCCCAAGCTTTTCATTTTTGGGATTTGATTTTTTATTAAAGTTCCGTTGGTGGTGATGTGAATGTTTTTGAACAATTGAAGATTCGCGGTATTTTCCAAAAGTTGAATAAAATCTTTTCTCAAAAAAGGTTCTCCTCCGGTGAATCGAACTTTTGAAAAGCCTAAATTTCCTAGGACTTTTAAAAGTCGGGTTATTTCTTCGTAGGACAGCAAATGACTTTTGGGTTCGTAAGCGATTCCTTCCTCCGGCATACAATAAAAACACCTCAAGTTGCAACGATCGGTCACAGCAATCCGAACATAATCTATACGGCGATCAAAACTGTCGTGAACTTGCATAAAGCTGCGGATTTATTTAATAAATAGTGAAATTTAGCTACAAACTTGTATCTTCAATAGCTGAAATATATTAAAAAAAACACCTTCAACGCGATATTATTAAGGATATCGTATTATTTTTTAATTGCTACACTATTAAAATTGTTTCCATGAAAGAGCTAAAATCCATTCTCCAACTATACGAAACCTACAAAAATTCGGGGGCCAATGCCGCGATTGCACAAGTGGTTCGTTTGGAAGAATCTTCCTATCGAAGAGAGGGGGCGCGCATGTTGATTTTTGACAATGGAACCTTTATTGGTGGAATCAGTGGAGGCTGTTTGGAAGGTGATACGTTGAAGCGATCAAAAATTGCCATCCTTAAAGAAGAGGCTTCTTTGATTACCTACGACACCTCCAAAGATGATGAAAATCAAATTGGAGTAGGTTTGGGATGCAACGGGGTGATTGATGTGCTGATTAATCCAATTCATTCCGAATCCAACTTAATTCAAACCCTTCAAAACATCGTAAATCAACGAAAATCCCATGTGCTCCTAACCCTGAGTGCTTCCACACATCCTGCATTCCCTTTGGGGACTACTTTTTATTACGATGTAGAAAAGGGACGGTTGGAAGGCTGTTCGGATGCGCTTTTGAACAAGTGTTTCCTCGAAGATATTGCTATTGTTTTGGAAAAGGGCAAATCAAAAATTGTGCACCACAGCTTTGAGGTAGGGTCGATCACGGCTTTTATAGAGTTGATACCAGCGCAATTTCATTTGGCGATTTATGGCGATAATTACGATATATATCCTATGTTAGATATGGCTAAAGTTTTGGATTGGGAGGTCAGCTTGGTGGGAAACATTCAAAAAATTGAAAAAGAAAAGTTGCTTGGAATCCGACAGCTTTTTCAAAAAGAACTCCCCGAACGCCCTAGCATCGACGATCGAACAGCGGTTGTCTTGATGGCGCACGATTTTAAAACCGATGTCAACAATCTTAAAATCCTACTGGATTCTCCAGCGGGATATATTGGTTTATTGGGCCCCAAAAAACGTTACGATAAAATTTTGGCGGAATTTAAAGAAGAAGGCATTGCGCTCACCCCTTTTGACCTTCAGCGCATCCATGCCCCGGCCGGTTTGGAAATTGGTGCCAATTCTCCCGAAGAAATTGCCGCAAGTATCTTCACTGAAATACTAAGTGTTTTTTCGGGTACAACAGGAGGGAAATTGAGAACGAAAAAAGGACCGATCCACGAACGGGAATAAACCCTAACGCTGGGACCACAAAACATTTTTTTCGCGAAGTTGAGTAACCGATGCTGCTATTTTTTCAACAGCAAAACGAACCCCTTCTTCGGTCGTGGATTTTCCCATACTGATTCGAAGCGAAGAGAAAGCCAAGGTTGTTGCTACGCCCATAGCAGTCAAAACATGGGAAGGAAAAACTGAGGCCGAATTACAGGCCGATCCATTCGAAACCGCCAAATAGGGACTCAGCGCATTCAACAATTGTTCACCGTCCACATGAGAAAAAGAAATATTGACCGTATTGGGCAAACGCTCTACGTCAAAAGCGTTGATCGTCGTCCCTTCTATTTGCGCTAAACCTTTTTCTAAGGCCTCTCGCAGCGGTAAATAGTTTTCTGTATTTTCGTCTACTTTTATGAGGTTGATTTCCATCGCTTTTGCCATTCCCACGATACCGGGAATATTGTACGTCCCTCCTCTTAATTTTCGTTGTTGCCCTCCCCCTTGAATAAAACTACCCAGCTCCTGAGCCACCGTACTTTTGATAAACATCAAGCCCATCCCTTTGGGTCCATAAATTTTATGCGCAGAAAAACAGGCAAAATCAACAAGACTAAAAAAGTCGTCTAAAGGAATTTTTCCCAATGCCTGAGTAGCATCGGAGAAAAAAAGAACGTGGTGTTTTTTACAAAGTGTACTGATTTTTGCAAGGGGTTGAAGGACACCGGTTTCATTGTTTGCCCACATCACAGCAACCAAAAGCGTTTGCGCAGTAATGGCTTCTTCCAATGCGTCTAAATCTATTAATCCATTTTGATCCACATCCAGATAGGTAACACGTGCACCGCTTTGCTCCAAATAGTTACATACATCCAAAACCGCTTTGTGTTCTGTCTTTACGGTAATGATGTGATTTTTTTTTCCTTTGGAATGCGCATAAACACCTTTGATGATGGCGTTGATGCTTTCGGTTGCCCCAGAAGTGAAGACCAACTCATTGGGGCTAACGCCCAATCCCTGTGCAATGCTATGCGCTGATTTTTCTAGAGCATCGGAAGCCAACCATCCAAAGGCATGATGCTGACTTGAGGCATTACCAAAGGTTTCGCTAAAATAAGGCAACATGGCTTCCACCACTTCTGGATCGCAGGGAGTAGTCGCATTAAAATCAAAATATATCGAATTTTTCATCTCGGCATCCGTGTTCCTTCAACCGCACTAAATTAAATTTATTTTCTCGGAAATCCCTTCTTTTTCCCATTTTGCTTCTTGAACTTTGAAGGATAAAACCGCTTCTTTTAAAAAAATGCTACATTTATAAATCCTAAAAATTAGGCTATGGCTCACGAAAAACACACGGCTTTACAAAAACCAAAAAGAGGGGTTTTTGCTCGAAATGAAATCAGTATTTTAGGAAGTAATTGCAATAAAATTAAAAATATGGCACATGCCATTGCCGCGACTTTACATCCCAAAATTGCAATTACCTATGTGGATGCCGATCACGCCCGTGAGGAAAATCAAACTTCAGAACATGAAGTTTTTGCAGCGGTGTTTACCGATAAAATTACTTTTTCCGAATATCAACTGCATCAACCCACCAACAGTCGCTTAGAAAATGCCTTTTATGATGCCACTGCTCTAACCTTAATTAATGGGAATCACAATCGGGGGAGTCAACAAATTGTACTGATTGACCCTAAAAAAGAGGCTTCGTTGATCAAACGCAAAGAAGCTTTGACCCAGGTGCTTGCAATTGTTGGAAAAGAAAAAGAATTTCCTTCCTATATAAAAGAATGTATTCCTCACTTTGCAGAAATCCCGTTTTTTTTAGAAAGCGAAGCTACGGCTTTGGCTTTATTCATCGCCAAACAGCTTGAGCAACACTCCCCCCCAATCAAAGGGCTCATTTTAGCGGGGGGCAAAAGTAGCCGTATGGGAACCGATAAAGCTTTTATCGCTTATCATGGACAAGCACAACATTTGCATTTGCAAAGTCTCCTCGATACTTTTTGTGAAAGCATCGCTGTTTCCTGTAGTCCCGATCAAGCCGAAGCCTTTGAACACCCTTTGACCGACAGCTTTTTGGGGCTTGGTCCCATGGGAGGAATTCTCTCTGCCTTTAGAAGTGACCCCAATGCCGCTTGGTTGACCGTCCCTTGTGATGTTCCCCTACTCGACCTGCAAACATTAGAGCATTTGATTGAACTCAGAAACCCCAGTAAGATGGCCACTTCATTCTTAAATTCCTCAACAGGATTCCCCGAACCGCTTATTACGCTTTGGGAACCCAAAGCCTATCCCATTCTTCTGGAATATTTATCCATGGGCTATTCTTGCCCTCGAAAAGTTTTAATCAATAGTGATGTGGAATTGGTGAACTTGGAAGATCAATCGGTTTTGTTTAATGCGAATACTTTGAATGAACAAAAAGAGGTTGTTGAAATCTTATCCAAAAAAATTGATTCATAGCTCTTATACTAAGCAATATTTATTTCTAAAAAACAGTATTTGTAATTCATCAAAAAAAGGCGAGTAGATTTAGTTTTTTGACATTAAAATGATCGCTTTTTTGTCAAAACAAGATAGTTTATGTTTTTTTTTTTATATTGTTTAACTTTTGAGTTGAAAAAACAAACTACTATAATTAATTTTAAAACAAACGGTTTATGATTCCATCAAATTTTACTTACCACAAAGCAAAGTCACTGCAGGATGCATTTGCATTGTCGACTTCTTTAGGAGAGGAGGCGAAGTATATGTCGGGAGGACATAGTCTGCTTCCTATGATGAAACTGCGTTTTGCTACTCCGGAACACATCATTGACATCAGCAAGATCGAAGGTTTATCCTATATCAAAGAGGAAGATAATTTATTAAAAATTGGAGCCTTAACCACTCAGACCGAGATGGAACGTTCTCCCTTGTTGATCGATAAATATCCCATATTTAAGGATGCTTCAAAGCTAATTGCCGACCCGGCGGTTCGGAATTGTGGAACTATTGGAGGGAATATTGCCCATGGGGATGCCGCCAACGACCAGCCTTCATTGATGCTTGCTTTAAGAGCAAACTTTATTGCAGAAGGACCCAACGGTAAAAGAGCAATAAGTGTGGATGAATTTTTCCACGGTTTTTATATGACCGCTTTAGAACCTTCTGAAATCATCACCGAAATACAAATTCCTCAAGCTCAAAAAGGAAGTGGAAGCGCTTATTATAAAGTAGAGCGAAAAGTTGGCGATTATGCCACCTCTGGAGTTGCTGTTGCACTTGTATTAGACGATACTGGTCGATGCAGTCAAATCGGAATTGGATTGACCAATGTGAGTACGGTACCCATGCGGTTAAGCCGAGCGGAGGAATTACTCAGCGGACAAATCATCACTGATGCGCTGATTCAGGAAGCCGGCAAAATTGCCAGCGAGGATTGTGAGCCGTCTTCTGACCTTCGGGGCTCAGAAGCCTACAAAAGATCCGTCACTGACACCCTAACCCAACGCATGTTGAATGTCGCACTTGAACGAGCAAAACAATAAAAATAGAACTATGAAACACGAAATAACCTTAACTATAAACGGAGAAGCCATTACTAGAGAAGTTGATTCACGTCTTCTGTTGGTTCACTTCATTAGAGAACATTTGAGTTTAACCGGAACCCATATTGGTTGTGACACCTCCAATTGCGGTGCTTGTACCATCTTGTTGGATGGCAAGTCCATAAAGTCTTGTACCTACCTAGCCGTGCGAGCCGATGGATCCGATATCACCACCATAGAGGGCGTTGCCCCCGACGGCAGCAATCATATTGTTCAAAAAGCATTTCACGATCAACATGCCCTGCACTGCGGATTCTGTACGCCCGGCATGGTGATTCGAACCATCGATTTTTTGAAACACAATCCCAACCCTACAGAAGAAGAAATTCGATGGGGAATTTCTGGAAATCTTTGTCGTTGTACAGGCTACAACAACATTGTTAAGGCCGTCCAGCAAGCGGCAGACGAAATGCAAAAAGAATCGGTATAACCATAAAAAAAGAAAATATGTTTAATTGTAAAACATCACCGGAAATTGGCGGAATGGGTCACTCGGTGAAACGAAAAGAAGACGCAAGGTTTTTACATGGAAAAGGCAACTATGTTGACGACGTAAAACTTCCAGGGATGCTTTCCATGGTCATGGTTAGAAGTCCTTATGCTTATGCCAAAATCAAAAGTATTAATAAAGAAAAAGCACTCGCAATCGATGGCGTTTTAGCAGTCATCACTGGGGAGGATTTGGCACAATACAATTTACATTGGATGCCCACACTTTTATCCGATCAGCAAATGGTACTTCCTACGGATACCGTGATGCACCAATCGCAAGAGGTCTGTGCCGTAATTGCCACCGACCGATATATAGCAGTAGATGGTGCAGAGGCCGTTGAAGTTGATTATGAACCCATGAAGGCCATCGTTGATCCCTTTAAAGCACTAGATTCCGACGCCCCTTTATTACGTCCTGAAAAAGAAGGGCAAAAAGACAATCAGATTTATCACTGGGAACGGGGCGATCGAGCAAAAACTGATGAAGCCATCGCAAATGCCGATGTGGTGGTGAAAGAACGAATCTTTCTACCTCGTATTCACGTGGCTTCAATTGAAACATGTGGCTGCGTAGCTTCTTATGATAAAGACACCGAAAAACTAACTGTTTACCTGACCACCCAAGCCCCTCACGCCATTCGTACGGTTGTGGCTTTGGTTGCAGGACATGTCGGTCTTTCCGAAGAAAAAATTCGGATTATTTCTCCCGATATTGGAGGAGGGTTTGGAGGAAAAGTTCCTGTTTATCCGAGTTATGTAGTTGCCATTGCAGCGACCTTCCTTATTGGAAAACCGGTGAAATGGATTGAGGATCGTTCAGAAAATTTGGTGAATGGTTTTGCGCGTGACTATCATATGGATTGTGAATTAGCCGCCACCAAAGAGGGAAAAATTCAAGCCTTCAAAGTAAAAACACTTGCCGATCACGGTTACACAGATTCCTCTGCCAATCCCTCCAAATATCCAACGGGAATGTTCTCTATCTGCACCGGATCTTATGACTACGAACACGCATTCGCAGAATTGGATGCCGTATACACCAACAAAGCCCCCGGTGGTGTGGCCTATCGTTGCTCTTTTCGAGTGACCGAGGCAGTTCACGCCATTGAACGCATGGTGGATAAATTGGCATTAAAAATTGGTAAAGATCCTGCGGAACTGCGTATGGAAAACTTTATCAAAAAAGAGCAATTCCCTTATTCTTCTCCATTAGGATGGAGTTATGATAGTGGAGATTATCACGCTACGCTGAAAAAAGCCATGGAGATGATTGGCTATGATGATTATAAAAAAGAACAAGTCGAAAAGCGCAAGCAAGGAAAATTGATGGGCATAGGTCTTTGCACTTTCACTGAAGTAGTGGGCGCAGGTCCTTCGAAAGATTTTGATATCTTGGGGATTGCCATGTTTGATAGTGCTGAAATTCGAGTACATCCCACAGGTAAAGCCCTGGCAAGATTTGGAACAAAATCTCAAGGTCAAGGACATGAGACCACCTATGCTCAAATTTTGGCGGAAGAGTTGGGTATTTCCTACAAAGACATCGAAATTGATGAAGGAGATACCGATACTGCACCCTATGGATTGGGGACTTACGCCAGTCGAAGCACGCCAACAGCCGGAGCTGCTGCAGCCATGGCGGCACGAAAATTACGTGATAAAGGAAAGAAAATTGCGGCCTACTTACTCGAAGTGAGTGAGGAAGACATTGAATGGGAAATTGGAAAATACTTTGTGAAGGGAGCTCCCGAAAAGTCGAAAACCATTCAGGATGTCGCTTTTGCTGCCTATACCAATATTCCTCCAGGAATGGAACCCGGTTTTGAAGCTACTCATTATTACGATCCGCCAAACTTGACATTTCCCAACGGTGCCTATATCTGCGTTGTAGAAGTAGAAGAAGCTACTGGAGCGATCGATGTAAAACGCTTTGTTGCCATCGATGATTGTGGAAACATCATCAATCCGATGATTGTGGAGGGTCAAGTTCATGGAGGGCTTACGCAGGGAATTGCCCCTGCCATGTACGAAGGAATTGAATATGACGATGAAGGAAATGTATTGAATGGAACCTTTATGGACTATTTGGTGCCTACAGCCGTGGAATCCCCTCATTGGGAAACGGGTCATACCATTACGCCTTCTCCTCACCACCCCTTGGGTGCCAAAGGAGTTGCAGAATCCCCCACAGTGGGAGCTCCGCCGGCAATTGCCAATGCCATTATCGACGCCCTTTCTCCTCTAGGAATTGAGCATTTGGATATTCCGATTACTCCGGCTAAAGTTTGGGAAGCCATTCAGGCGCACAAAAAGTAATCGAACCCCTTTAAAGTAAATACTTCAATTCAAGAGGGCAGTGTTAGCTGTCCTTTTGAATTATTAAAAAATAAATATATGAAAGCGAATCTAGTAAAAGAGTTTGAAGTAAATCAGCAACCCGAAATTGTTTGGCGCTATTTGATCAATCCAGAAGAGGTGGTGGAATGTGTCCCCGGGGTTTCTATCGATGAAAAAATTTCCGAAGGGGTATACAAAGGCAAAGTAGGAATGAAATTTGGTCCAATTAGTGCCAATTACAATGCCGACATCATCTATGATGATATTGATGAAGTCAATCAAAAAATTAAAATGATTGGAAAAGGAGTGGACACCAAAGGGATGGGAAATGCCGAAATGGAACTCAACTTGAATTTATCAACCCGAGAGGATGGTGGTTCTCATGTTGACGCCGTTATGGATGTAACCATCAATGGAAAAATTGCACAATTTGGATCGCGGGTGGTACAAGATGTTTCCAATCAACTTTTCAAACAGTTTGTTGCCAATTTTACCAAAAAATTAGAAGGGGAAGAAATCACGGCTTCTGACCAAAATGTCAATGCCGGAGGTATGATAAAATCGGTCGTGAAGGGACTTTTCTCAAAAAAATAAAGGTTTTTTTTAATTTGTACATACCGTTTCCTTGAATAAAGAAATTGAACAACTCATCCGTGATTTTGATCATCACCGATATATCCTTTCAGAAGAACTGGCTACTTCTTTGTATTTGATGCAAAGTTTGGAAAAGCCCTTGTTGTTGGAGGGGCATCCTGGAGTGGGAAAAACGTTGGTGGCTGCCACGCTTGCCAAACATCTTCAAACCGATCTTATTCGTTTACAATGTTACGAAGGTTTGGATGTAAATACCACCATTTATGAATGGAATTATCAAAAACAACTCCTGCATATCAAGCTTTACGAAAAGGAAGGTAATACAGCGGTATTAGGGGACAAGATTTTTGGGATGGATTATTTATTGAAACGTCCGTTGTTGCAGTCCATCAGTGCAGAAAAGCCTTTGGTTTTACTCATTGATGAAATTGACCGTACAGACGAAGAATTTGAGGCTTATTTACTCGAATTGCTGTCCGATTTTCAAATCAGTATTCCGGAACTCGGTACGATTCAAGCCACCTCAAAACCCATAGTAATTCTTACTTCCAACAGAACCCGAGAGTTGAGCGATGCCTTGCGCCGGAGATGTTTGTACAATTGGGTGGGATTTCCCTCACGCACTGCAGAAATTGATATCCTTCACAAGCAACTGCCGGAAATTGATGAAAATTTAGCCGCCGAAGTGGTTACTTTTATTCACAACTTAAGAAAATCCAGCCTACACAAACCTCCCGGAATTGCGGAATCCTTGGATTGGGCAAAAACATTATTACTGCTTAATGCGGACCACATCACCGATGAAATTGTGATGAATTCCATTGGCAGTGTTCTGAAACATCAAGAAGATGTGGATTTTGTTAAAAACAAAAGTGTTCAAGAATTTTTGTTTCCAATAAACGATTAATCCCTTGATCAAAAACTGTGGAAGCACTACAAACCACCTTTAAAGAACACCTGATCGACTTTGTCTTTTATTGCAGAGCGCGGCAGTTTGTACTCAGTCCGCAGCAAACCTTGGAAGCTTTTGAAATCACTGAAAAACATTTTTTGACCCATCGGAAAACGTTTCAATATGCGCTTAAATCGATATTCTGTAAAAGCAAAGAACACGCCGATCGCTTTGACGAAATGTTTGATCGTTTTTGGAGTCGATTTTATAAAGAAGAATTGGAACAACGTCCTTTTCAGTTGAAGGCACAAGAAAAAAAATCTGAATCTGCTTCTTTGATTTTTATGGGGGCTACTTTTCCAAATCCCAATAAACAAAAAGAAGAAGAAGCCAAAAAAACGACAGGAGCCAATGCCACTACTTTGCTGCGAGAAACCGATTTTTCAAAAATTGCGGCGGCGGATAAAGAACAATTGGAAGAATTGGCCGAAGCCCTTTTTCACGAGATGAGTTTGCGTTTTAAAAGACGCCTTAAAAAATCAAAAAGTGGACGGATCAATATTCAAAACACCATCCGAAAAAGTTTATCTAAAGGAGGATTAATGCTTGACCTCGCCTATAAAAAGAAAGCCAAAGAAAAACGGAAAGTGGTGTTTTTATTGGATGTGAGTGGTTCCATGGACACCTATAGTTTTTATCTGCTTCGCTATATTTTAGTGCTAAAAAAATATTTTAAAAGTTTGGAGTTTTTTAGCTTTAGTACCCGTCTCACCCATGTTACTCCCTTGCTGCGAACCAACGATGAAAGTGCCATTTATAAAGCCATTGGTCGCCATGTCAAAGGCTGGTCCAGTGGAACAAAAATTGGAGCTTCTCTAAAGGAGTTTTGTGACCTTTATGGGCATAAATTCTTAAGCCAAAAACATATCGTAGTGATTTTGAGCGACGGTCTGGAAACCGGAAATGTAAGTGACTTACAAACTGCGGTAAAAACCATCCAAAAACGTTGCAAATCTTTGATTTGGCTAAACCCCCTCAAAGGGATGACCAACTATCAGCCCATTCAAAAAGGGATCATCAATGTGATGCCGCATTTGGATCGGTTCGAAACGGCACATAACTTAAATAGTTTGTTGAAACTTGAAAAAATATTGATGAATGTTTAATGAACTTCGGCATATAATGGAAGCCCAATTGCGAGCCGGCAATAATTTTGCCATTGCGCAAGTCATTGGCAGAATAGCGCCAAGCTCTTCAAAAGTGGGGGACAAAGCCATCATTTTACCTTCCGGAAAACTCATTGGTTGGATTGGCGGGGGTTGTGTTCGAGGCATTGTAATCAAAGAAGCGCTCGCTGTGATTGCCAACAAAAAACATTGTAAATTAAGAATCGCTCCAGAAGGGAGTAGTAAAGAAAATTCTGATTTTAAAGAATATATTATGTCGTGTCAAAGTAAAGGAACCGTGGAGGTTTTGATTGAGTCGGTGATTGCACAGCCCGAAATTATTATTGTAGGAAAATCAAATATTGGTCGAAAATTGGCGCGTATCGCCACCGAAGCAGACTTTAAAGTTTCCGTGCTTTCCAACGACCTCGATCCGGAAATGTTCCCCTCTGCGCATCATTTATCGGAAGCCGTTGATTTTTCTCCTTTTAACAATATTAAAAATAGTTATATAGTCGTTACTACCCAAGGGGAAGATGACGAAGCTTCTGTTTTAAAAGCGTTACAAACCGCCGCACAGTTTGTGGGTTTTGTCGCCAGTCGTAAAAAGAGTGTGGACATTCAAAGTTATCTTTCGGAACATGGGATCGAAAAAGAGCGCATTGCACAGCTCCGATGTCCCATTGGTTTTGATATTAACGCCAAATTAGCCAGTGAAGTTGCTATTAGCATTTTAGCGGAAATCATCAATCATTACAGAAATGGCAATTTTTCAGAAACGCCGGAACCCAAAGTCATTTCTCGTCATGAAGAGCCCTCTATTAACGCCTCTGAATTTGAAAATGAATTTTACATCAACCCCGTTTGTAATGTCCCAGTATCCAAATCCAATCCCAAACACATTGTAGACTACAAGGGCGAAAAGGTATATTTCTGTTGCGATGGTTGTAAAAATAGTTTTGAAAAAAATCCCGCCCAATACATCACAAAAAAAGCCTAAACCCGAGGGTTTAAGCTTTCTTTCATTTTAAAAACGATTGGTTAAGGAATCAAAGGGGTGGATAATTTTGCTAGTGAAGCATCTATTTCCGCTTGACTCAATTCGTGTTTTACAATTTTTCCTGCGAAATAGTCTTCATAGGCCTTCATATCAAAGTTTCCATGTCCACAAAGATTTAACAAAATAGTTTCCGACTTTCCTTCTCTTTTACAACGTTCTGCCTCAGCAATCGCAGTGGCGATGCCGTGAGTGGCTTCCGGAGCCGGAATAATGCCCTCCGCACGAGCAAAGGTGACTCCAGCTTCAAAGACCTCTAAATTGTCGTGTGCACGTGCTTCGATGAGTTTGTCTTTTAACAATTGACTCACAATGACTCCAGCACCGTGATAGCGCAAACCTCCGGCATGTATGGGTGCAGGAACAAAGTCATGTCCCAAGGTATACATGGGCAATAAAGGGGTCATCCCGGCCGTGTCGCCAAAGTCATAGCGGAATTGACCGCGGGTCAACTTTGGACAAGAAGAAGGTTCACTGGCAATACAACGGATGGATTTTCCTTCATCAAAATTAAGTCGTAGAAAAGGAAAAGCAAGTCCGGCAAAATTGGAACCTCCTCCAAAGGGCGCAATCACAATATCCGGTAGGTCTCCCGCTTTTTCCATTTGTAATACAGCTTCTTGACCGATGATGGTCTGATGCAGTTTGACGTGGTTGAGAACACTTCCTAAAGCATATTTGGTGTCGTCATTGGTAGCGGCGCGTTCAACCGCTTCAGAAATAGCAATTCCCAACGACCCCGTAGTATCCGGATTTTCAGCTAAAATTTTCTTACCAATTGCTGTGGCATCCGATGGTGAGGGGTGTACGGTGGCGCCCCAAGTATTCATCATTACCTTGCGATAGGGTTTGTGTAGATAAGAAAGTTTAACCATAAAAACCTCACATTGAATGCCAAAGTGTTGGCAGGCAAAACTCAATGCGCTTCCCCACTGACCAGCACCCGTTTCAGTGGTGATTTTTTTAATTCCTTCTTGTTTGTTGTAATAGGCTTGAGCAACCGCGGTATTGGGCTTGTGAGAACCCGTCGGGCTGACACCTTCGTATTTATAATAAATTTTTGCCGGGGTGTCGAGTGCCTTTTCTAAGTTATAGGCTCTGTACATCGGTGTTGGACGCCACATTCCATAAATATTACGCACCTCATCCGGAATGTCCACATATTTATCAAGGGTCACTTCCTGTTTAATCAATTCCATAGGAAATAAGGGAGCCAACGCCTCGGGCCCTATGGGTTCTTTGGTTCCAGGGTGAAGGGGAGGGAGCGGTTTGTTGGGCATATCAGCAACGATATTGTACCATTTGTCGGGGATCTCTTTTTCTGTTAAAATGATTTTACGTTCCATAATTTAAATATGATTAAACATACAATTTAACAAAAATAAATGAAGTACTTCGGCTTTTTGGTTGATACTCCACTGCTTAGCCTGAAAAAGTCCCCTAGTTACTCCCGTAAAAATTGTTTAACTTTAATAAAATATTTAATTGTTTATGTCCTTATTACAAGAACTACAAACCGAATATCCCTTACCGGATTCCGCCATTGATTTTTATCAAAAGTATCGCTACATCAAGCTCAAACAAGTCTTTTCAAAAGAGGTGTTGGATTTTTATTGCAAAAAAATTGATGCCGAAGTGGATCGGTTGAAAGGAAGTCTCGCACCTTTGAATCAAAGAGACACCTATGGCAAAGCCTTTTTGCAGTTGTTTAATTTATGGCGGGAGGACGAAACCGTCAAGGAATTTATTTTTAGTAAACGATTGGCCAAAATTGCGGCGGATTTAATGCGGGTGGACGGCGTGCGGCTATATCATGATCAGGCTTTGTATAAAGAAGCGCATGGCGGAATTACTCCCTGGCATGCCGATCAATACTACTGGCCCTTGGATAACGATCATACCATAACGGCGTGGATTCCTCTTCAAGCGGTTCCCAAAGCAATGGGTCCTTTGGAGTTTAGTGCTGGAAGCCATCAAATACAAGAAGGACGGGCTTTGGCCATCAGTGATGAAAGTGAAACCCTTATTGAAAACCGTTTACGGGTTACGGATTTCCCACATATTATTGAAGCGTTTGATTTGGGGGAAGTGAGTTTTCATTCGGGCTGGGTGTTTCATCGCGCGGGTGCCAATACAACCGATCAAATACGCCGTGTAATGACGGTGATCTATATGGATAAAGAAATGCGGCTTAAAACTCCCGAAAATGAAGGCCAACAAAACGACTGGGATACTTGGTGTCCCGGCGTATCCATTGGCGCAGTAATTGACAGCCCGTTGAATCCGGTGTTGTATCCTTAATCGATCCCAAAAACCTCCAATGCCTTTATTTCAATGCCCTCCGTTGCCTCCACGGTGAGCTGATCAAAGGGAGCATTTAAAAAGAAAATTTCGGACATTACCGTAGCGCCTTGATCGTAAAAAATCTCGAGTGAAGTTTTGTCCAAAAACAGTTTGAATTCGAGTGCTGCATCGGTTTCCAACCTAGGAGCATAAGAGCGATGTGAAGCAAATTTCGTAGAAAAATCTACTTTCCCGCTGGCGGTTCGATCGATATAAAATTGATTTTCTTGAGGATCAAAACCGAAATTGAGTAAATCGCCAAGGCTGTTGGACAGTTGAAAATGGGTAGTAAAACGGGGGGTGTTTTTAAATACAACGGATAATGCGGTATGGTCCAATGCATATTCACTACTGCTCACTAATTGGGCTTTTCCTTGCGCCTTCAAATCGTTTTTGCTTACTACCGCTTTTGAAAAATTCCCTTTGGGGAAATAGGGCTGTGACTGCAATCGATAAGTCTTCTCAAAAGGCACTAATTCTAACGCTCTCGGTAGTGTCATCGCACTTCTCCAAGTCGTAGTGGGAACCACTGTAGCATAATCCCAATTGGACATCCAGCCCAAAACCACCTGTTGTCCGGAAGGAGTTTTAAAATTGGAAAAGGAAACACTGGCGTAATTGTCCCTACCAAAATCCAACCAAAAACGGTGATCCGCTGCCATGGCTTTTTCAAATTCAGGGTCTACCGTAAATGTTTCCCCGTCAAAATCCCCGACAAAATATTGGGTTGCACTGCCGCCGTTGGGACCTCCCGGATTAACACTCACCAAATGCACCCATTTGAAGGTCTCGGTACCTTGAATCGGCAACTGAAAAAGATCTGGACATTCCCACACGCCATTGTGATTGCCTATGGTTTTTCCAAACTCAGAAAGCGGCTCCCAATGAATCAAATCTTTTGAGCCATAAAATCGGGTTTCTTGCCCCGCAGCCAACGTCATCCGCCAGGCTTGCTGGGTTTCCATCCAAAAAACTTTGGGGTCTCTAAAATCTTTTTCAGCCGGATTTTTGATCACCGGATTCCCTGCGTATTTTTCCCAGGTCTCTCCTTCATCCAGAGAATACGCTAGGCTTTGGGTTTCATAATAGGGAGCACCGGAGCGTTCTGCCTCCATATCATGACTGGTATAAATTGCAATTATGGGCGGAACATCGCCTTTTCCAAGTCCGGACGTATTGTTGTGATCCACCACTGCACTGCCAGAAAAAATAGTACCCAGCGCATCGGGATAAAGGGCTATGGGGCGTTCTTCCCAATGTACTAAATCCTTGCTTACAGCATGTCCCCAATGCATGGGTCCCCAAACATTGCCAAAAGGGTGGTGTTGAAAATATAAATGATAATTTCCGTTCCAATAAAACATTCCGTTGGGATCATTCATCCAATTTTTCTGCGGTGTGAAATGAAAATTGGGACGATATTTTTGTTCGTCCTCTTGAAGTTGTACGGTCTTTTTAGGTTCCTTTTGTGAGGTATTGGTATCCGTACAGGCAATCATCAATAGCATAGTAAACAGCATAGAACTCAAGAAATAGATTGGTTTCATAAGCCGGTATTAGGATTTTTTTTGGATCAATTTTTGACTGAGGGTTTCCAAGCTCACCCCTTTGGTTTCTGGCATCATAAACCTCACAAAGAGGAGTTGTAAGACCATCATCAACGCAAAAATCGAAAACACCCAACCCGGCCCAATACTGGAAAACAAAAAGGGAATCGAAGAGGGAATGGCCGCTGCCAACACCCAATGTACCGATGAACCAAAAGCTTGTCCTGAGTTGCGCAATTTGTTAGGATAAATTTCAGAAATAAACACCCAAATCACAGCCCCTTGTCCAATAGCATGGGAAGCAATAAAAACAAAGAGGAAGATCGGTATCCACATTCCCTCCCATTGAAGGAAAAAGGCCAATGCTACAAAACTCAATGAAAGAATATAGCCCACAGATCCGTAATACATTAAATCCTTGCGCCCCAAACGATCTATCAAATTAATCCCGATCAATGTGAAAATCAAATTGATGACCCCAATCCCTACGCTACTCAACAAGGCGGTACTCTCTCCTAATCCTCCCGCTTCCAAAATGCGCGGAGCATAATACAAAAAGGCATTAATGCCCGAAAATTGATTGAAAAAAGCGATTAAAAACGTCAGCATTAAGGGAAATCGATAGGTTTCAGAATAGATGGATTCGGAGGCTTTGGTGCTTTCCAAATCTTCTTCTATTTGTTGTTGTAAATCCTCTATCCGCTCACCTGGAGCCACTCGAGCATATACCGCTTTGGCTTTCTCTATCGCTCCTTGTGTGAGTAACCAGCGTGGGCTTAAAGGGATTTGTAAAATTAATACGGTAAATATTATAGCGGGTAACGCTTCAATCCCAATCATCCAACGCCAATCCTGCTCCCCCATACCACTGAAAAGGTAGTTGGAAAGAAAAGCCATCAGGATCCCAAAAACGATATTAAACTGATACAGCCCTACCAATTTGCCGCGGTTTTTGGCAGGTGCAATTTCCGAAATATAGGCCGGGGCAGCAATGGTAGAGGCTCCCACCCCCAAACCGCCAATAAAGCGAAAAAAGGCAAAGGAAAAAGGGTCGTTCACTAGCGCAGAGCCCAAAGCAGAAACGGAATACAACACTCCGATCCAAAAAAGGGTTTTTTTCCGCCCCATACGTTGAGTGGGAAATCCCCCAAAAATTGCGCCTACTACGGTTCCCCAAAGTGCCATTCCCATAACAACAAATCCATGAAAACTATCCGAGGATTCCCAAAGCGCTTGAAGTTTCTGATCCGCTCCCGAAATCACAACGGTGTCAAATCCAAATAAAAACCCTGCCAGTGCAGCCACCAACGACCACGTAAATATTTTGTTCATAGGAATGTTTTAAAAAATAAATAGTTAAGATACTATAAAATTATGTTTTCAAAAGTGGAAAAAGGAGCGGTTGTTTTTAGACAAAAAAAAGGCCGTACATTTTGATGTACGACCTTGAGAGCATCTTTTTATTTTTATCCCATAAGGGGTTTGTCCGTAATAAAAGGTTGATTGTAATGCCTTCTCCCTGTTGCGCGATAAAGCGCATTGGCCAAGGCTCCCATAATGGGTGGAAAAGGAGGTTCTCCCAATCCGGTGGGATCAATTTCATTTTTTACAAAATGCACTTCGATTTCCTTGGGTGCTTCATCATGACGAATCAATCGATATTTATCAAAATTGTTTTGCTCGGGTACACCATTGTTAAAAGTGATGGCACTGTACATGGCATGACCAATACCGTCTACCACTCCACCTTCAGCCAAATTGGTGGCTGCATCGGGGTTTACAACGATTCCACAATCAATGGCGCAATATACTTTTTGAACCACGGGTTTTCCTTTCTCCATGACCATATCCAGAACGTTGGCCACATATGAATTATGGCAAAAATACGCTGCTATCCCTCGAAACACATTGGGATCATTGTTGGTATGTGCTTTTTCTTTGACCAGCTCCAAAACTCCAGCATAGCGTGCCGCATCGTAATCGTTGTTGTCGCCAACGGGTTGTTGCTTGGCTTTATCTAATAAAGACAAACGAAATTCTATTGGGTCTTTTCCGGCAGCTTCAGCAACCTCATCGAGAAATGCCTGTTCTGCACCTGCTATAAAGTTAGAACGCGGTGCTCTAAAAGCTCCCACAGTGATATTAGAATCTACGGTCCATTCTTCCGCCCAATAGTTATCAATGGCTCCCGCGGGAAAACGATTGGCTGCTAACGGGCTTTCGGGAATTCCTCCGGCACGAACATGAAATCCAATGAGATTGTTATCCGCATCCAGTGCTGCACGATAGTAGGCATGATAAGCCGGACGATACGTTCCTTGTGTCATGTCATCTTCGCGACTGTAAATCAATTTTACTGGCGCCTTCATTTGTTGTGAAATCACAGCGGCTTCAGTCAAGAAATGACCGTAGAGCCGTCTTCCAAATCCACCTCCCATCCGGGTCATTTGGATGTCAATTTTTTCAACTGGAATTCCAAGGCGGTTCGAAACACTACGTTCCATAATTTCGGGGGTTTGAATCGGCCCCACTAAGGTGGCTTGATCTTCTGTTACATCGGCAAAGAAGTTCATCGGCTCCATAGTGTTATGTGCCAAAAACGGACAGGAATAACTGCGTTCGATGATTTTGGATGCATTGCGGAATGCCGCGTCAGGATTACCGTCTTTGCGAACCGTTTTCGCCTTTTTGGCGCCCATGGTTTCCATAATTTGCTGATGCGTGCTGGTGTTTTCTTTTCCAGCAGGAAAACGAACGTCCATCTTCCGTCCAAACATATCCATGTTAAGTACCTGATCCGTTGTATCTTCCCAAGTCACCTGCAATGCCTTTTTGGCTTGCATCACTTCCCAGGTGGAATCCCCCACGATGACCGCCAAGTCATTGAAAGCGTTCATGTCAAAAGCACCGATATTGTAGCCCTCTACATGGGTTTGAATAGGAAAGACTGCACGGATTCCCGGCATGTTTTTTATGGGACTATCGTCCATCGACTTCAGTTTCAATCCAAAAGCCGGCGGATGCACCACCATGGCAGTGAGCATGGCTTCTTTTTTATAATCAATTCCAAAAAGCGGTTTTCCAGTCACGATTTTAGAACCATCAACATTTTTGCGTGAGGTTCCAATAATTTTAAAATCTTTGACTTCTTTCAATTCCACTTCCTCGGGTACTGGAATCGTGGCGGCTATGGATGCCATAGCGCCATAGTCTGTTTTTTTACCACTGGCTTCATGATAAATCATTCCCGCGGCTGTGGTGATTTCGCTAGCCGGTACTTCCCAGGTTTGCGCTGCGGCTAGAATTAACATTTGACGTGCCGTAGCTCCCGCCATCCGCAGACTTTGCCACCCTTGACGAATGGACTGACTGCCCCCCGCCAATTGGCGTTTAAATAAATCTGTATTTAATGGTGCCTGTTCTACGATCACATGATCCCAATCGGTATCCAACTCTTCTGCCACTATCATGGGCATGGAGGTTTTTACGTTTTGACCAATTTCTGGATTGGGGGACTGGATGGTTACCAAACCATTTTCCCCAATTTTTAAATAGCCGTTGATGGTAAACCATTCTTTAGGCATTTTTTTAACTTGTTCGGGGCTTAATTCACAGGAGGCTAACCAACTGAACCCAATCATCATTCCTCCACCGCCATAGGCGACGTTTTTAATGAAAGCGCGTCTTCCGTATGCTATTTTTGCAATTGCCATAGTGTTGTTGTTTTAAATTAAGACCTTATGAATTGGCCGCTGTTTTAATCGCTGCTTTGATACGGGTGTACGTTCCGCAACGACAGATATTACCGTGCATAACGGCATCAATCTCTTCATCCGAAGGATTGGGATTCGACTTTAACAAAGCGGAGGCCGACATGATTTGACCCGCTTGACAATAGCCACATTGAGGAACATCTTTTTCTATCCATGCTTGTTGCACAGGATGATCTCCATGCTCTGAAAGACCTTCTATGGTTGTGAGAGCTTGGTTGCCCACTGCCGACACGGGCAATTGACACGATCGAACTGCGGTGTCGTTTAGATGAACCGTACAGGCGCCGCATTGGGCAATCCCACAGCCGTATTTGGTTCCCACCAAATCCAAATGATCTCTCAATACCCACAAAACAGGTGTTGTTGGGTCAACATCCACTTCGCGTTGAACCCCATTGACGTTTAAACTATATTTAGCCATGATAATATTTTTCTTAAAAATACTAAATTTTATGAAATGATTGCCCCCTTTCATCCCTATCAAGGGAAAATTGATTCCATAGGGTTTTGGAGAACATTATTAGATTAATGTATCTTTAAATAAAAAATCGATGCGAACGTTTTCCACATACTTAATCCTTGCCTTTAGTTTTCTTTTATTTTTAAATTGTCAAACGGAAACCCGAGACCAACGCCCAAGAATTGCCATAGCGGGATTGGCTATTGAGTCTAGTACTTTTTCTCCAGCAAAAACGGAAGCCGAGGCATTTAAGGCAAAAGAAGGCGATGCGCTCTTTTCCCAATATCCTTTTTTGAGTGAGACCTCACCGCAGCGTCAAGCTGCCGCTTGGTTCCCAGCACTCCAAGGGCATGCGCTGCCCGGAGGCATTGTCACCCCAGAAGCCTATGAAAGTTTGGTGGCAAAAACACTTAGCCTTTTGGAAAAAAACCTGCCCTATGACGGTTTGTTTTTAGACATTCACGGAGCCATGAGTGTGGAAGGTATGGATGATCCCGAAGGAGATTTGATCGCTCGGATACGTGCCCTCGTGGGTACAAAAACATTGATTTCTACTTCCATGGATTTACATGGAAATGTTTCCCAACGTTTGGCCCACCAGTCGGATTTAATCACCTGTTACCGCATGGCACCCCACGAAGACGCCATGGAATCGCGCCAACGTGCCGTTGATAATTTATTAGATCGTCTTGTTTCCAAAAAAGGAAAACCCAAATACAAAGCGTGGATTCCTATTCCTATTTTATTGCCGGGTGAAAAAACCAGTACGCGCATTGAGCCGGGGAAAAGTCTTTATGCACAAGTGGCTCCACTTACTGAGAAAGAGGGGGTGGTGGACGCCGCCATTTGGATTGGTTATGCATGGGCCGATGCCCCACGAAATCACGCCGTTGTGATGGTTACTGGTGATGATGCTACCGCCGTACAGGAAAGTGCCGAACAACTTGCCCAAGCTTTTTGGTCGGTTCGGAATGCTTTTGAATTTGTTGCGCCCACCGCAAGCTTGGAAGAAAGTTTAATGCAAGCTTTGAAAAATAAAACGAAGCCCTTTATCATAAGTGATATGGGAGATAATCCTACGGCCGGAGGAGCGGGAGATGTCACTTGGACGCTACAACAACTTTTGGCGCGAAAGGAATTTAAAGATCCTTCGGGACCTTCATTAATTTATGCCTCCATCCCCGGTCCGGACATGATTGCCGCTGCCGAAGCTGCGGGAATTGGAGGAAAAGTGAAGGCCAAAGTGGGGGCTGCGGTGGACGCGCGATTTGCACCCCCTTTGGAATTAGAGGGCGTGGTAGAAGCAATTCATCAGGGTGATATTCATGCCGAAACAGAAGCCGTGATTCGTGTGGGGAGCATACAGGTAATCGTTACAAAAAAAAGAAAACCCTATCACCACGAAAAAGATTTTACTCAATTGAATTTGATGCCCAAACAAGCGGATATAGTAGTGGTTAAAATTGGATATTTGGTACCCGAACTTTATGATATGCGCGGTGGTTGGATTATGGCATTGACCCCCGGAGGGGTGGATCAGGATTTGGATCGTTTGGGCTATCAGCATATCCAAAGACCCATTTTTCCATTGGATAAAGAGTTTCCGGATTTAGATTTAAGCACCCGCTGGATTCCCCTATCCGATCTTCCGCTAACGAATCATTAGGTCTTAGTAAAAGCTCCTTTGCCAATACAGACGGTCTCCTTTTCTCATTTATTCTTCATACATAGATAAAGAATAAAGAAAGTTTATTCCTACATTTAAGTTTTAAATCATCAACCAAAATATGAAATCATCATTGATTAAAAATACAGTGTTTGCACTCTTTTTTCTGAGTGTGATCCTGTTTCCACAGACAACCATTGCCCATACTGGTCACGATGGCTCCTCCGACAAAGTCTGGAGTTTTGAAGCTTCGGGCAAACAGCTTCAAGCCTCCTATGTGGCTTTTGAAAACGAAACCGTTTATCTACGCGCTTCCGAAGACGGCTCCCTTTTGCAATTTCCTTTAACGGATTTTGGTATGAAAGATCAATTGGTTGTTTTAGAACTTTATGAATTATCGGCAAAAATAAACCGCTCCAATGCGAAGCCCGTTAGACTGGCCGTGGCTCCAACAAAAATCAAGATTGACAAAGAAAAAGGGCGGTTGGGAATCCTTTTGATCATCAGTTTATTTGGGTCGGTTTTCCTTTATTTTGGACTGCCCAAACAAAGAAAATTTGCGCTCAGCACAGCAGGGGTTTCGCTGTTATTTTTGGTCATCGTAGCCTGTTCGGTAGAGGACGCTGTGGAAGAACCCGTGGTGAATACGGGAACCAATACACCCCCTCCTACTAACAACACAGATAGCTCCTCCGACACTTCAGACAGTTCTTCCGATTCGACGGACAGTACAACAGATACCTCAACCGACGACAGTTCAGAGGATTCATCAACCACGGATAGCTCCGGCAGCAACAGCTCCATTGCGGAAATAGTTGCAGATTTTGCAGATTTTTCTGGAGTGAATATTACTTCCGATGACACCTATTTTTATATCGAATCCTATAGTTGGCCAGAACATCAAATGGGGGTAGGAATTACGGCTTGGCAAGAACAAGTTCCCATTCCCCAAAATTACATCGGTGACAACAGTTGGGCAATTCCTTTAAATCCCGAAATGGCGGACACACCATTGGATACCTCCGAACACCTCTTAAAAGGAGCATTGGCAGTAGCCGTAAATGGAGTGCCTATTTTCAATGTCTTAAACAATCGGGGAGAAAATTCCTTTTTGCTAGGAGAGTTGGACAATTGGGGCGGTCACTTTGGTCGTGGAGACGACTATCATTATCACAAGATTCCCACCCACTTGGAAGAAACCGTAGGTACCGACAGCCCTTTGGCCTATGCCCTTGATGGCTATCCTGTCTACGGATATACGGACGAAGCTTTGGACGACGCTTTTGGGCGATATGATTCCGATAATAATTACCGCTATCACGCAAAAACTACAGCCCCCTATTACATGCCTTTACTGATGGGTAAAGTCACTTTAGACCCCTCTTCTACAGCACCTGAAGATCAAATTTATCCACAGGCGGTTCAAAATGCAGTGCGAAGATCGGATGACTTCAAACCCGTGAACAATGCTGAAGTAACCGCATTTACACAAACTGGAAAAAATGCATTTTCGTTCGAATACACGGTTTCCGGAACCAAATATTATGTGAATTATAACTGGGACGATAATTGTGATTTTACCTATACTTATGTGGATGAAAATGGTGGAACAACCAACCTCCCCTCCAATGGTGCGATTGGAACTGGCACTGGAAATGTTGAAACGTTTACCAACGTAACTTTTTGTGCCGATGTAAATCTTTACGAAGGAGGCACAGTGGAAGGCTCAGGAACCACCACTACGGAGGACTCCACCAGCTCCACTGAGGATAGTTCTTCCTCCGATTCCAGCGATAGTTCAAGTACAGCAGGATATTCCGTAACCTCTGCCAATTCCAATTTTACATTGTCCAGTAGTGCGATAGATTCCAGTGGCGAAATTTTATCCGATTACCAATGTGAAGAAAAAGTCAATGGTGTTGAAAAATCCATTCCTTTGTCTTGGTCGAATGTTCCTGAAGGAACTGGATCCTTGGCCATCAGCATTCATGCCTTAACGAATACAGCCGTGGTAGAAACCAATTCCTATTTGACACTTTGGAATATTGATCCCAGTGTAACAGAAATTGCTTATGGCGGTGCCAATGATGGAGATTGGTATATGGGACCCAACAAGGACGGAGTGCAAATTTCCTATACTTCGCCTTGTAATCCAAGCACCAATTATTCCACTTATTACATTACAATTTATGCGCTTTCCGAAACCCCCAGCAGTCTTCCCACAGCAGATTCGTTGTTGGTCGATTACGATGCGCTGATCGAAGCCATAGAGACCGTAACTTTGATTGACAAAGTTGAATTGGAATACTTGGCAGGTCCCGCCAATTAGTATTTCTTTTTTTAAGTGTATTATAAAAGGGAGCTTTTGCTCCCTTTTTGCATTATAGAGGTGTCGTTTTTCGTCCGATAAAAATCACTAACTTTAACTGATAAATATAAATTAGTATGAAATTATCGAGAAGAAATTTTATTGCCCAATCTTCTTTGGCAATGAGTTTTCCCTTGGTGGGTTCCGCCGTTGGATGTAAATCCGAACACCATTCATCGTCCAACGCAAAACTGGAAACTGGAGCTACGATCTTGTTTCAAGGCGATTCCATCACCGATGCTGGACGCGAAAAAACCAAGGAACTGCCCAACCAGCCGGATTCTTTGGGGAAGGGATATGCCTTCCTGGCCGCCTCGCACCTCCTGCATACCCATGCCGACAAAAAGCTTTCCATCTTCAATCGAGGGATTAGTGGAAATAAAGTATATCAACTTCAAGAACGCTGGCAAAAAGATGCTCTTGATTTAAATCCCAAATGGATCAGTATCATGATTGGTGTGAACGATTATTGGCATAAACGCAAACACAATTACGATGGAACTATTGCCATATATGAAAATGACTATCGCAAATTGCTGAAAGAAACAAAAGCGGCTTTGCCGGAAGTACAATTTATTTTGTGTGAACCCTTTATCCTTCCGGGTACTTCTGCCGTGGATGAAAGTTGGGTGGCCCCGTTTAAAGAATATCAAGAGGTTGCTAAAAAAATAGCGGAGGAATTCAACACCCTTTGGGTGCCTTTCCAAAGTGCTTTTGATGCGGCCTTAGAACAAGCCGAAGCAAGCTATTGGGCTCCCGATGGGGTTCATCCTTCCCTGGCTGGAAGTCATTTGATGACCCACCACTGGATGAAGGTTTTTAATCATGGATAAAAAGAACCCCCATTCCGAAATCACCTACTGTTGTTTTAAATTATACAACTTAAATTCAATTCAATTATGACAAACTCGAGAAGAAGTTTTATCAAAAAAACGGCAGCGGCCGGATCAGCTACCTTTCTAGCGCCCACCATTGTCTCCTCCAGTGTTTTTGGCGCAAACGACCGTATCAATGCGGCCGTATTGGGGGTAAACGGAAGAGGAAAAAGCCACATTAGTGGGTTGATGAAGCAAAAAAATGTACACGTAACCACCCTTTGTGATCCCGATCTAAATGTATTGCGTGATCGTCAAAAAGATTTTAAAGAAGCCTACAACAAAGACGTGGCTTTGGAACAAGACTTAAGAAGGGTCATGGATGATAAAGACATCGATGTGGTGAGCATTGCCTCGCCCAACCATTGGCATTCACTATCCGTTATTTGGGCTTGTCAGGCCGGGAAAGATGCTTATGTGGAAAAACCCGGTTCTCACAATATTTTTGAGGGTAGAAAAATGGTAGAAGCCGTACACAAATACGATCGTATTGTACAACATGGTGTCCAACTCCGAAGCAGCCCTGCCATCAACGAGGCCATAGAGCTGATGCGCGAGGGGTATATTGGTCGTGTATATATGGCACGGGGATTGGTGTTTCGTTGGAGAGCAGACATTGGCGACAAAGGATTTTCTCCCGTTCCCAAAGGTTTGGATTATGACTTGTGGACAGGTCCAGCACCCAAACGCCCTTTTACAGAAAACCTCGTCCATTATAACTGGCACTGGCATTGGGATTATGGCAACGGTGATGTAGGAAATCAAGGCATCCATGAAACGGATCTTTGTATGTGGGGATTGGATGTAGGACTGCCTACCAAAATCACTTCTATGGGAGGTAAATATCTATGGGATGACTGCAAAGAAGTTCCCGAAGTATTGACCTCTATTTACAATTATCCCGAAGAAGGAAAAATTATTCAATTTGAAGTGCGGCCTTGGTGTACCAATACAGAACAGGGTGCTACTGTGGGGAATATTTTTTATGGCGATAAAGGTATCCTTGTTGTGGAAGGTTACAACAAATACAAGACCTATCTAGGTCAAAATCGAGAGCCCGGAAAATCTGGAGATGATGGAGAACTAGAAGCTTCCGAAATCGACCGAGGTGCTGGAGGAACCGATGGACACATTGCCAACTTTATCCAAGCAGTTCGTGCCCACGATTCGAGTATCCTCAATGCTCCTGTTGAAACAGCGCATTTGGCCTCCGGATTGGCGCATTTGGGGAATATTGCCTATCGTACAGAAAAGGTGTTGACTTTCAATCCTGCTGCGGAGCAATTTGTGAATGATCCTGAAGCCGATAAAATGCTGACACGTAATTATCGTTCGGACTTCGTTGTTCCTAATGTCGTGTAAAATGTAATCCGATACAGATCAAAAATCCGCTCCCTTGGAGCGGATTTTTTTGTTTTTACACCCCCCAATTTGGATGGCAACCAAATTATTACGACCATATTATCCGTGATGAAAAATCGTTAGAAAAAATTCAGGAATATATTTTTCACAACCCCGCCATGTGGCACCGCGACCGAAATAATGATGACGGATTATGGGTTTGAACCCCCTGTAGAGACGATTTGCGTAGAGACGTTTTGCAAAACGTCTCTACAAACAACCACCAAAAAACCAATCCCAAATTTTTATAAATTACAAAATCCATATACAAGAAATCCAATGGCAGAAAAATTCCGTGGGAAATACCGTATTCAATCCAATCGATACAAAAATTGGGGTTATCGGAACAATGGGTATTATTTCATTACGATTTGTACCCAAAACCGCGAACATTTTTTTGGGAAAATTGTGGATGACCAAATGGTTTTGAATGAATTAGGTGAAATTGTGCATACCCAATGGTATGCATCAGAAAAAATACGACAGAATATTTTTCTAGATCAATTCGTTATTATGCCGAACCATATTCATGGAATTGTGATTATTGATAATAACGATAATATCGGTCGTAGAGACGTTTGGCAAAACGTCTCTACGAAACACCATCCTGTTACAGACGTTTTGCCAAACGTCTCTACGCAAACAACCACCAATCCCAAAAATAAATTTATGGCGGAAATTTCGCCATCATCCAATTCATTGTCCATGATGATTCGTCTATTTAAATCCGCCGTAACCCGACACGCACGCCAAATTATGCCCCAATTCGGATGGCAACGGAATTATTACGACCATATTATCCGTAATGAAAAATCGTTAGAAAAAATTCAGGAATATATTTTTCACAACCCCGCCATGTGGCACCGCGACCGAAATAATGATGACGGATTATGGGTTTGAAATATTCGCGTTTCCGTTGAGATGTTTTGCGTAGAGACGTTTTGCAAAACGTCTCTACAAACAACCACCAAAATTCCGCCAAAAAATTTGACAAAAACCCTTCCTAGGTTTACCATATCGCAATTCTTTCATTTTAAATAATCTACAACTACCGCTGGCGTATGGGCATTAACACCCCCCTAGCCCCCCTGTTAGGGTCTGATTTACCCCTCTAGAAAGAGGGGATGCTGGTTTTTTTAATGAGCATCCTTACTTATAAATGAATATACTAGTCCGGCTAGGGCTGCACCCACCAAAGGTGCAACAATAAACAGCCATAGCTGATCCACCGCCCATCCTTGTGCGAACAGCGCTTGACTAATGCTTCTTGCTGGATTTACGGAAGTATTCGTTACAGGAATACTGATCAAATGAATGAGGGTGAGTGCCAGTCCGATGGCGAGTCCAGCAAATCCTTTGGGTGCCTTACTGTGCGTTGCTCCCAATATTACAATCAAAAACATAAAAGTCATAACGCCCTCTGTTACTAATGCCGCTGTAAGGTTATATCCTCCCGGAGAATGCGCTCCATAACCGTTGGCAGCAAAACTTCCTATGTCTGTAGTTCCATTTCCTGTTACAATGATGTATAAGATAGATGCCCCAATAATTCCTCCAACAATTTGAGCAATGATGTAGGGGAGTAACTCTTTTTTGTCAAAACGTCCACCTATCCAAAGACCGACAGAAACCGCTGGATTTAGATGACATCCTGAAATATGTCCTATGGCATAGGCCATGGTAAGTACGGTAAGTCCAAAGGCAAGTGCTACGCCCATAAATCCGATACCGAGTTCTGGATAAGCTGCTGCTAATACAGCACTCCCACAACCGCCCAAGACCAACCAAGCGGTGCCAATACATTCTGCGACTAATTTTTTCATAATTTTTGATTTGGGTTAATAAAATTTCTACTGTTTATTATATTTCAAAATTCATCTCCTTCTGATGTTTTACTATATAACTGAATTTTAACATCGCTTTTTGTGTATGGAATTCTTCTAGAAGCTTTTCTCATTATTATGTTAATAAGATTGTCTGTGGAGGAACCTAGTGATCCTGCAACACCTTTGTGATAGTTTACAAGAACTTTCCCATCTAGACCATTATGAATAAACATGTTTATCGTTGCTTTGTTTGTTGCACCAAAATAACCTACTAGCAAGCCTAATGCTAAACTTGCGCCATCTGACATAGGCTTATTTGTTTCGAAAGTTCCCCGGATTAATGCATCAACTCCTAATATTTTGGCAATATCATTGGGTTTATACTCATCAATATTAAAATAATTGATTCCATTTTCTTCCAAAATTGCATTTGTTAAAGTTATCTCCTGAATGTCAACCCAAAGCTTACCCTGTTGCTTTCTTTTCAAAAACCAAGAATACATAGAATTTTGAACATCTTGACTTTCGTTTTGTTCCATTCTTTCAAGGTCTCCGTCTTTTAATTCCTTCATTTGTTTTGGTCTTAACGAAATTGAAGTTTTGAATGGAATGACAGCAATTATCTTATGATCGCTACCAATTTGAGAAAACTCTGGGTCAACATATAGTTGAGTTTGAGAGAAAATTGGGGTAATTGTTAAGCTAAAAATGAATAAAAAAATAATTCTTTTCATGGTTTTTAATTTGAGGTTAATAAGTTTAAATATAACAAATTTTAAAAAAAGCTAAAATCCTAGTTATTAAATTCTTAACCCCTTTGTCCAAAAAGAGGGCGTTTTATACAATTTTTACTCCAAACAATATTTTCTATGCACTTCTTTAGTACCCCACTTTAGGATAATCAATCCCTAAATCATTTGTACGAACGGCTTCCAATTTGGCTTTAAGACTTTTCTCAAACTCTTGAGCAAGTGCTTTGTATTCACGGGTATCCGCCAAGTTGATGTATTGCTTGGGGTCCTTTTCCATAAAATAAAGCTCTTTTCCCGATTGGGCGTCTTCATCGTATTGAATATAGGCCCATTTTTGAGTTCTCAACAAAAATGATTTCCCTCCTTGAGAAACCGAAAAAGCCGTGTCCCGGACTTTATACTGAGGATTGTCAAGGGTAGGGCGCAGACTTTTTCCTTGAAGGTGTTTGGAGTATTTTAGTCCGGCTAATTCCGCTACGGTTGGATATAAATCAATCAGCTCTACCAAGGAATGGCAAACTGCTGGTTTTTTTCCGGGCATTTTAATAATCAAGGGAACTCTTACGGATTCTTCGTGTAGGCTCACCTTCATCCAAAAATCATGTTCTCCCAAATGAAATCCGTGATCGGAAGTAAAAATAACGATGGTATTGTCTTCCAAGCCCTCTTCTTTTAAGGTTTTGAGTACCTTCCCCACTTGGGCATCCATAAAGGAAACTGCGGCGTAATAGGCTGCAATGGCTTTTTTTTGCTGTATTCGGCTCATTGCTCCATTGACACTGGTGACGTAGTTAATTCCTCTTTCGGGGATATCGTCCCAATCGCCTTCCTCTTTTTGAGGAAGCACTACCGTTTCAAAGGGATAGGGATCAAAATAGGATTTTGGTGCGACAAAAGGAACATGCGGTCGAACCATGCCAACGGCCAAAAAGAATTTTTCGTTTTTGTGTTTTCTGATTAAAGCACTGGCGGTTTCAGCGGTTTGTCCATCTGCATGAACAAGGTCATCCCCTTCCGCTTTGACCACCGTCATCACATTACCCCCTTTTCTTTCTAGCGTTCCCTCCGGATTGCCCTGTACCAATTCGGCAGCTCCCTGGGTTTGCCATTCTGCTGCCTGACTGTTGTAGCGTTCGTCCCAAGAAGCTGGATCATCTGTTCCATCGCTGCCGTTTTCAATATCAATGGGGACGCCCATATGGAGGATTTTGCTCACTCGTGCTGTAAAATAGCCCGCCTCTCTAAAAAGCTGTGGCCATGTTTTACGTTCCTCCCCTATATTCTCTCGCCCACTTACATAACCATAAGTAGTTGTTGCTGAAGGATAATAACCACTCAAAAAGGAAGCCCGTGATGGTCCACAAACAGGATATTGGGCATAGGCCTTTGTGTAAAGAACCCCCTCCGCCGCCAATTGATCGATATGAGGCGTTTGACACAGGGTATTACCATAGGAAGATACTGCCGTTGCTGTTAAATCATCCGAAATTATCAAAAGTACATTGTAGTCTTTTTGCCGAGAGCAGGAAAACAAACTGACGACCAATAAGCAAAGCAAATATTTCATGCGTAATAATGTTCCTTCTTTATTAGAATCTTTGTACTCTCGTCCTTAGCTAACTGTTGTTGCTTTATTTATAGACAGGAACTAAAATAACAAATTCAGAGGGAACTAGGGACTCTCTATCGACACTAGCTATTGGTTTCGCACTTTAACCATCGTTTTACGCAAAAAATTCTGTGCTTTTATGTGTTACTTTTTTTTATTCTCATCTAGCTTTCTAAGCAAGTCCGAAGCATATTTTTACCCAAAGGCTAAACAAAGCCAATCAATCCGATTTGTTTTTCTTTTTTACAATTTCCATATCACCTTTTGCATTTCGTTTAATTACTTCCCAACCTTCATTTAACTCAATTCGATAATGTTCTCCAATAATCGTGTTTTTTTCAATTTTTAAAGCTTGAGGAAAGGTGAATTCAGTTCCGTCAAAAGATAATAAAACCCCGGAAACACCCAATTTCTCTTTTCCGGCTAGCGTTGAAAAATCTCCAAAATTCAATGTGTTAACATCCGCTCCTTCTATTTTAGAATACACAAGCCCCTTGCATTTTAGGATCAGGGTGCCATTCATATCAAAAGTTCTTCTGTATTGATCATTTGCTAATTTCACCGATACTTTGGGTTTTTTGATAAAAAGCTGTTTGTAATAATTGATTATTTTTTCGTGTTCATTTTTTCGGTTTTGCTCTTGCTGGTGAATTTCAACATAATTATTTCTTTTTTGTGCAATTGCACAGTTTTTCCTGTTTAATCGTATTGCGGTTTTTAAATAATTTCCTTCATAAATTTTCAAAAAATCATAG